>Ga0316576_10000331_pt1 | contig 21224 bp, 24 predicted proteins | sample S0NA_FD_203075 | JGI IMG/M metagenome (GOLD analysis project Ga0316576, IMG submission 203075) | Rhizosphere microbial communities from salt marsh grasses in Alabama, United States - S0-2_050615r3r5 | ecosystem: Host-associated > Plants > Roots > Rhizosphere | place: USA: Alabama | collected...
CTGCGGACCGGTGAGCATCGCCTCGTAGACCTCCTGGCCGGTGGCCTGCATCAGCGACGGCGCCTTCTTGCCCTGCGTGAGCGCGGCGCCCTTGCCGGCGAAGTTGTGGCACTGGGCGCAGTTCGTGCGGAACAGCTCGCCGCCACGGGCCAGGTCGGCGTTGGTGGTGTCGAGCTGCTCGGCGGTCGGGATCGCCGGGCCGGGGCCCAGGGAGGCGATGTAGGCGGCGAGCTCGGCGATCTCCTCCTCCGAGTAGCTCGGGTCCTTGCGCTCGGCCTGCACGACCGGCGCGGCCAGCGGCATGCGCCCGGTGGCCACCTGGAAGTGCACCGACGCCGCGCCGGCGCCGATCAGGCTGGGCGCAACGCTGGTGCCCTCGGCGTTGAGGCCGTGGCAGGACCCGCAGCCCTCCAGGTAGAGGGCCCGCCCCCTCTCCACCTGCGTCTGGCTGTAGGCCGGCCCGGCGGCCCGAGCCTCGGTGCTGGTCTGGACCAGGGCGTAGATCGTTCCGATGACCGCGAGGGCACCGAGCAGCAGCAGCATCAGCGCCGCCGGGTGCCTGCGCCGGGCAACAGGACTGTTCACGGGTCTACCTCTGCGCTAGTGGGTGGCCAGGGGGCTGTCGATCCGTGGGGCCTACTGGAGCACGTAGATCATGAAGAACAGGGCGATCCAGACCACGTCGACGAAGTGCCAGTAGTAGCTGGTCACGATCGCCGCCGTGGCCTGCTCCTGGCCGTAGCGGCGCGAGGCGTAGGAGCGGGCCAGGACGAACAGGAAGGCGACCAGGCCGCCGGTGACGTGCAGGCCGTGGAAGCCGGTCGTGAGGTAGAACGCCGAGCCGTACGCCGACGACGAGAGGGTGAGCCCGTCGTGCTGGATCAGGGCGGCGTACTCGTACACCTGGCCGCCGATGAAGGCCGCGCCCATCAGGAAGGTGAGCATGTACCAGCGCTGCATCCCGCGCAGGTTGCCGCGCTCGGCGGCCAGTACGCCGAGCTGGCAGGTGACCGACGACGACACCAGGATCAGCGTGTTGACCGTCGAGAAGGGGACGTTGAGGAACTGCGACTCCTCGGCCCAGACCTCCGGGTTCGTCGAGCGCAGCGTGAAGTACATCGCGAACAGGCCGGCGAAGAACATCAGCTCGCTGGACAGCCAGATGATCGTGCCGACCGCGGTCCGGTTCGGGTGCGTCGGATGGGCACCCGGGTGCGCGGGAGTCACTATGGTTGTCGAGGCCACGGGCGGCAGTGTGTCAGATGGGCGCCCCAAGTTCCCACCCGGACCCTGGAAACGTCGCCTGTGTCGGCGCGGCACGTGCGAGGTCTCGGCTGCGCGCCGGCCGCCGTGCGCCGACCCAGTAGCATCGGATCGACCCCTGCGACAGGAGAGAGCTCCATGACCAGCCCGCAGCAGCCCGGACCGCTGAAGGTCGTGGTGTACAGCGACGACCGGACCGTGCGCCGAGCGGTGATCACCGCGCTGGGGACCCGGCTCGACCCGGACCTGCCGGAGCTGGAGTTCCTCGAGATCGCCACCGCGCCGGTCGTGGTGCGCACGGCCGACGCCGGTGGCGTTGCGCTGATGATCCTCGACGGGGAGGCGGTCCCGACCGGCGGCCTGGGCCTGACCCGCCAGCTCAAGGACGAGATCTACCGGTGCCCGCCGATCCTGGTGCTCACCGGGCGCCCGCAGGACGCGTGGCTGGCGACCTGGTCGCGCGCCGACGCGGTCGTCGGGCACCCCATCGACCCGGGCCAGCTCGCCGAGGTCGTCGGGCAGGTCCTGCGTCGCCACGTCCCCGCGGTGCAGACCTCGTGAGCGACGCCCCGCTGACCGACTGGGTGGACGTGCTCGAGGCGCTGCTGGCCGGCGAGTCGATCAACGCCGCCACCACCCAGTGGGTCATGGCCGAGATGCTCACCGGGGCGGCTCCCCCGGCCAACACCGCGGCCTTCCTCGTGGCGCTGCGGGCCAAGGGCGAGACCTCCGCCGAGGTCGCGGGCCTCGTGGCCGGCATGATGAGCGCCGGCGTGCCGCTGCAGATCGAGGGCCCCGTGGTCGACACTTGCGGCACGGGCGGGGACCGGGCCCACACGGTGAACATCTCCACGATGGCCGCTGTCGTGGCCGCCGCGGCGGGCGCCCGGGTGGCCAAGCACGGCAACCGCGCGGCGTCCTCCCAGAGCGGGTCGGCCGACATGCTCGAGGCCCTCGGCGTCGTGATCGACCTGCCGGCGGCCGCCGCCGCGGAGGCCGGCCACCGGCTCGGCATCACCTTCTGCTTCGCCCCCGTCTTCCACCCGGCGATGCGCCACATCGGCCCGATCCGCCGCGAGCTGGGCATCCGCACGGTGTTCAACGTGCTGGGCCCGCTGGCCAACCCGGCCCGGCCAGCTGCCCAGGTGCTCGGCGTGCCCACGGAGACGATCGGCGAGCTGATGGCCGGCGTGCTGGCCGAGCGCGGCACCAAGGCGCTGGTCGTGCACGGGGGCGACGGCCTCGACGAGCTGACGGTGTACGCACCGAGCACGGTGTGGGACCTCACCGGGGACGACCCGCGCCGGGTCAGCCTCGACCCGGCGGAGCTCGGCATCCCCGAGCCTGCGCCGGACGCGCTGCGCGGCGGCTCCGCGCAGCGCAACGCCCAGATCTTCCGGACCCTGCTGGACACCCCCCGGGACCCGGACATGGCGGGGCTGCGCGACGCGGTCAGCCTCAACGCGGCGGCCGCCCTCGTGGCCTACGCTGCTGCTGGCGGCGAGCTCCCAGTCGCGCTGCCCGACCCCGGGTCGGACCTGACCACCCGGGTCTCGGTCGCGCTGCCGGCCGCGCGGGCCGCCCTGGACTCGGGCGCTGCCCGGGACCTGCTCGACCGCTGGATCGAGACCAGCCAGGAACTCTCCTAGGAGCGCCGATGTCGAAGGGCAGTCGCCAGCGGGCCATGCCGAGCACGCCGCAGGCCCGGCCTGCCCCGGACGCCGCAGCACCTGACGAGCCCACCGAGGTCGCCGCCGACGAGCCCACCGAGCGGCCCGCCCGCGCCCGCCGCCGCCCGACCCCGCCGCCGCGCCGCGAGGAGCCCGCGTACCTGATCACGGGCACCGAGTGCCTGGCCGGGCACGAGCGCGGCCATGAGCTGGAGGCCGGCCGGCTGGGCGCGGTGCCCACGAAGAAGGCGAGCCGCATCGGCTTCGGCCTGGTGCTGTGGTGCACGATCGGCATCGCGTTCGTGGTGGACCGCAGGTGGGTCGGCCTGGGCCTGCAGCTGGTCGTGATCTGGCTGATCTACAGCGCGATCGTCCAGCGCCGGTTCGGCCACCGTCGGCGCTGCTGGCGCACCCGCACCTGGCGGCACGCGTGGGGCGGGCTGGCGATGGGCACCAGCGACCCCACCAGGCCGGCCGGAACCTGAGGACCCCCCGGGCGCCGGGACCCCGGGCGCGGACACCGGGAGCCCGCCGGATCGGGCCGGCTCAGAACTGGCGGTTGGGCCCGTGGTAGTACTCGAACACCCAGTACCCGCTGGACATGATCACCAGGACCAGACCCGCCGCGACGACCCAGGCGGCGAACGCCAGGCCCGCGAATGTGATGGCCGCCGAGACCCCCACCATCAGCGGGGCCCACGAGTGCGGGCTGAAGTGCCCGTAGTCCGCGTCGGCGTCCCACACCTCGGCGGTCGGGATGTCGTCGGGCTGGTCGGGAAGCCTGCGTGCCGTCACGAGCAGGTAGAAGCCCACCATGGCCGACAAGCCGCCCGTGAGCACCAAGCCGGTCGTTCCGGCCTCGTCGTGCGAGAGGAGCCAGTACACGCCGGCGAGGAGCAGGAAGAAGGCGGCGCCGCCGAGGAACAGCCGCGCTGCGACCTTCACTGGATCTCCCCCTTGGGCGTCGAGGCCGCACCGGCTGAGTCGAGGGAGGCCAGGTAGCCCTTGACGTCCCAGTCGGCCAGGTCGGGATGGTGCAGGTCGAAGGCCGGGCGCTCCGAGCGGATTCGCGGCAGGGAGACGAAGTTGTGCCGCGGTGGCGGGCAGGACGTGGCCCACTCGAGCGAGGCGCCCCAGCCCCACGGGTCGTCGACGTCAACCTTGGGCGCGCGCCGCCAGGTGATGAAGGCGTTCCACAGGAAGAACAGGGTCGACACGCCGAGCACGATGGCGAACACCGAGGAGATCTGGTTCTCCAGGGTGAACCCGTCCTCGGGGAGGTAGTCGCCGTACCGGCGGGGCATACCCTCCACGCCCAGCCAGTGCTGGACCAGGAAGGTGCCGTTGAAGCCGATGAAGGTCAGGGCGAAGTGCCACTTGCCGAGCCTCTCGTCGAGCATGCGGCCGAAGATCTTGGGCCACCAGAAGTAGAACCCGGCGAACATCGCGAACACGACGGTGCCGAAGACCGTGTAGTGGAAGTGCGCGACCACGAAGTACGAGTCGGAGACGTGGAAGTCCAGCGGCGGCGCGGCCAGGATGACGCCGGTCAGCCCGCCGAACAGGAACGTCAGCAGGAACCCCAGCGACCAGAGCATGGGGGTCTCGAAGCTGACCGAGCCGCCCCACATCGTGCCGATCCAGTTGAAGAACTTCACACCGGTGGGGACGGCGATCAGCATCGTCATCAGCGAGAAGAAGGGCAGGTTCACCGCACCGGTCACGTACATGTGGTGGGCCCACACGGCCATCGACAGCGCGGAGATCGCCAGCGTGGCGAACACCAGGCCCTTGTAGCCGAAGATCGGCTTGCGGCTGAACGCCGGCAGCACCTCGGAGATGACCCCGAAGAACGGAAGCGCCAGCACGTAGACCTCGGGGTGACCGAAGAACCAGAACAGGTGCTGGAACAGGATCGCCCCGCCGTTCTCCGGCAGGAACACGACCGACCCGAACTTGCGGTCGATCTCGAGGACCACCAGCGTGGCGGCCAGGACCGGGAACACCATGATCACCAGCACGCTGGTCAGCAGCGCGTTCCACGTGAAGATCGACATCCGGAACATCGTCATCCCGGGCGCGCGCATCGTCAGGATCGTGGTGATGAAGTTGACCGCGCCGAGGATCGTGCCGACGCCGCCGAGCGCGAAGCCCAGGATCCACAGGTCCGCGCCGATGTTCGGGGAGAACTCCGGTCCGGACAGCGGCGTGTAGAAGAACCACCCGAAGGCGGCCGCGCCCCCGGGGGTCGCGAAGCCGGTCAGGACGATGATGCCGCCCAGCAGGTACATCCAGTACCCGAGCATGTTCAGCCGCGGGAAGGCGACGTCCGGGGCCCCGATCTGCAAGGGCATCAAGAAGTTGGCGAACCCCACGAACAGGGCGGTGGCGAACAGCAGCAGCATGATCGACCCATGCATGGTGAACAACTGGTTGTACTGCTCGAGGGTCATCAGCTGCAGGCCCGGGGATGCCAGCTCACCGCGGATCAGCAGCGCCATCACGCCACCGATGAGGAAGAACGTGAACGAGGTGGCCATGTAGAGCCGCCCGATGGTCTTGTGGTCGGTCGTGGTGATGACCGAGACGATCTTGCGGCCGAGGGACGTATCCCGGGGGGCGGGCGCGGGGCGCTGGGAGACCGTGGGCTCGTTCAGCAGGGTCATTGCGTTGCCTCCACGTAGCGATCGATCTCCCAGTAGCGCTCACCCTCGCGCGAGATCCGGTCGGTCTCGATGGCCCCGACCTGGCCCTTGTCGCGGAGCTCGTCCATGTGCCGGTCGTACTCTGCGCGCTCCACGACCCTGACCCGGAACAGCATCCGGGCGTGGTCCACGCCGCACAGCTCGGCGCACCGGCCGGCGTAGGTGCCGACCTTGTTCGGGGTCACCTGGAACTTGTTGAGCCGATCCGGGAAGACGTCCATCTTCATCAGGAACGCCGGGATCCAGAACGAGTGCACCACGTCCGGGCTCTGCAGCTCGAACACGACCGTCTCGTTCACGGGCAGGTACAGCGTCGGAAGGTCGTCCACCTCGGCGGTGCCCACCTCGTAGGCGTCATCGTCGAGGTAGTTGAACGCCCAGCTCCAGCGGAACCCGATCACGCCGATCGTGTTGTCCGGGTTGTCGGAGACCTTGGTCAGCTGGATCTGGTCGCGTGCGGTGAAGAAGAACAACCCGAGGATCAGCACCAGCGGGACAACCGTGTACATGATCTCCAGCGGCACGTTGTAGCGAAGCTGCCTCGGGGCGGCGTCGCCCTCCTTGCGGCGGAACCGGACCGCCGCGTAGATGATGAGCCCAGCGGTCAGCACGCCTATGAAGGCCGCCGCCACCCACGCGCCGAACCAGAGGTGGGCGATTGTGGGCGCCTCCTCGGTGGCCGGGTCCGGCTGGTTGAACGACAGCGCCTCCTGGGCGCTGCACCCGGAGGCGAGCAGCAGGGTCGTCGTCGCGCCGAGGGCCACGCCCCACTTGCGGCGCGGCCCCGAACGAGCCGTTCGAACAGTACCCACGTGTCGTGATCCCCTCGGCTGGTTCGGCGAAATCCGGCATGCGCCCAGCAGGGCGCCTAGGCTGACGCGGTGCGAGGGTAGCGCAGGATGGGCCCTACCTGCCACGGGGGTCGCGGATACCGTGTACGGCATGTCGCGCTACTTCGACGCTGCCTCCGGGCTGCCGCTGATGCCGGCCGCCCATCGCGCCCTCGACGCTGCGCTGGACCACGGCTGGGCCGATCCGGCCCGGCTGCACCGGGGCGGACGGGTCGCCCGACAGCTGCTCGACGCCGCCCGGGCCTCGGTGGCCACGAGCCTGGGCGTGCTGCCCCAGGAGGTGGTGTTCACCGCATCCGGCACGGCGGCTCTGCACGCGGGCGTGCTGGGTCTGGCCCGCGGTCGGCGCAAGCACGGCTCGACCGTCGTCGCCGGGGCCGTCGAGCACTCCGCCGTCCTGCGCGCCGCCGACTGGGCCATGCCCGGCAGGGACCCCGTCCTGGTCCCGGTCAACCCTCATGCTCAGGTTGAGGTCAAGGCTTTCCGCAAGGCGGTGCGCGCCGACGGTGTCGCGCTGGCCTGCCTGCAGCACGCCAACCACGAGGTCGGCACGGTCCAGCCGCTGGCCGCGGCGCACGCGGCGGCCCGCGACGCGGGCGTGCCCCTGCTCGTCGACGCCTGCGCGACGCTGGGCGCCATGCCCCCGCCCACCGCGTGGGACGTGCTGGCGGGCAGCGCCCACAAGTGGGGCGGACCGGCCGGGGTCGGGGTGCTGGTGGTGCGCTCCGGCGTGCGCTGGCGCAGCCCGCTGCCGACCGACGAGTCGGGACGCTGGGCGGGCTTCCCCGACGTCCCGGCGATCGTGGCCGCCGCGACCGCGCTGGAGCACGCGACCGCGGCCCTGGACCGGACCGGCCCCCAGCGCTCGGCCCTGGTCGAGCGCCTGCGCCGACAGGTGCCCCGCCTCGCCCCCGACATCGCGGTGCTCGGCCCGGAGGAGGGGCGCGCCCCGCACATCACCTGCTTCACGATCCTCTACGCCGACGGCGAGACCCTGATCGGGGAGCTGGACCGGGCGGGCTTCGCGGCGAGCTCGGGATCGGCGTGCACCGCGGACACCCGTCGGCCCAGCCACGTCCTGGCGGCGATGGGGGCGGTCACGCACGGAAACCTGCGCGTGAGCCTGCCGCCGGAGGCGAGCGCCGACGACGTCGAGGAGTTCCTGGCCGTGCTGCCCGACGCGGTGCGTGCGGCCCGGGCGGCCGGCGAGCGGGCGGCCCGCCGATGACCACCGTGGTGGAGGCCCGCGGCGTGCTGTGCCCGGTGCCGATCATCCGCCTGGCGCGCGCCGCCGCGGACCTGCCCGCAGGAAGCCTCGTGGTGCTGCTGACCGACGATCCCGCCGCCGAGCACGACGTCCCCGCCTGGTGCCGCCTGCGCGGCCACGCGCTGCTGTCCAGCATCACGCTCGGGGCTGAGGGAGCCCTCGGTCCGCCGGCCGTCCCCGGTGGTCCCGAGCCGGAGGCCCCGAACCGGCGGCCGGGTCAGGCGATGCGCCACCTGATCCGGCTCGGCGCCGCCCCGGCGGGCGACTGACCGGCCAAGACCGGGTCGAGGCGCAGCGCCCGGGCCAGCAGGCGCAGGTACTCCGGGCGCGCGACCTCGACGGCCCCCAGGGAGGCCAGGTGCGCGGTGCGCCACTGCACGTCGATCAGGCGGTCCGGGTGTCGATCGGCCGCCAGCAGGTCTGCCAGGGCGACCACCGCCGCCTTGGAGGCGTCCGTGGCGACGTGGAACTTCGACTCGGCGGCGAACAGCCCGCCCACCTCGACGCCGAACAGCCCGCCGGCCAGGGCGCCGGCGTCGTCCCACACCTCGATCGAGTGCGCCCAGCCCAGCTCGTGCAGGGCACGGTAGGAGGCCTGGTACTGGGGGCTGATCCAGCCGAACGGCCGGGCCGGGTCGGCGCACGCGGCGACCACCTCGGCGAAGCGCCGGTCGACGCTCACGGTGAACCTGCGCAGGGAGCGCCGCAGCGAGCGCGAGACGTGCACCGCGCCCGGGCGGAGGATCCCGCGCGGGTCCGGCGACCACCAGCCGAGGAGGTGCTTCTCCGGCATCGCGAACAGGCCGGATCGGTAGCCTGCCAGCAGCATCCCGGGGGACAGGTCCGCGCCCACGGCGACGAGCTCGACCCCCGCCGGCACCCCGCGCGGGTCCGGAAGCTGCCAGACCGGCGGCCGGGGCTCGACGGGCATCGGCACCGACCTGCTAGGGCCGCGGGAGGTGCACGTGCCCGCCGATCTCGTCGGCCGCCGTGGCACCGTAGGCCTCGCGGATCCGGCGCAGGAACGCCCGGCGCGCCAGCTCATACTCCTGGGTGCCGATGCTCTCGATCACGTGGGTGGCCAGCAGCGAGCCGACCTGCGCGCACCGCTCCAGCGACACCCCCCACGCCAGCCCGGCCAGGAAGCCCGCGCGGAACGCGTCGCCGACGCCGGTCGGGTCGGCCCGGTGGGTCTCCTGCGGCGTGCGGACGTGGATCGGCTCGGCGTCGCGCTTCTCGATGCGCACGCCGTTGGGCCCCAGCGTGGTGACCCGCACGCCCACCCGCTGCAGGATCTCCTCCCCGCTCCAGCCGGTCTTCTGCTCGGTGAGTGCCGCCTCATACTCGTTGGTGAACAGGTAGGCGGCCCCGTCGATGAGCAGCTGGATCTCCTCGCCGTGCATCCGGGCCAGCTGCTGGGAGGGATCGGCGGCGAACGGGATCCGCCGGTAGCGGCACTCCTCGGTGTGGCGGACCATCGCCTCCGGGTCGTTGGCCCCGACCAGCACCAGGTCGACCTCGCCGACCCGCTCCACGATCGGGCCGAGCTCGATGTCGCGGGCCTCCTGCATGGCCCCGGCGTAGAACGTGGCGATCTGGTTGGCGTGCTCGTCGGTGGTGCACACGAACCGGGCGGTGTGCCGGACCTCGGAGACGTGCACCGACTCGGTGTCCACGCCGTGGCGCTGCAGCCAGGACCGGTAGTCGGCGAAGTCCGGGCCGACCGCGCCGACGAGGATCGGGTTCAGGCCGAGCATGCCCATCCCGAAGGCGATGTTGGCCGCGACCCCGCCGCGGCGCACCTCGAGCTCGTCGACGAGGAACGACAGCGAGATCTTGTCCAGCTTGTCCACGACGATCGAGTCGGAGAACCGTCCTGGGAAGGTCATCAGGTGATCGGTCGCGATCGAGCCGGTGATGACGATGCGCATGCGTCCCATACCCCCCAGGTTGCCGATGGGGGGCAGGCTAGCCGGTCAGCTCAGTGGAAGGAGTCGCCGCACGCGCACGAGCCGTGGGCGTTCGGGTTGTCGATCGTGAAGCCCTGCTTCTCGATGCTGTCCACGAAGTCGATCGTCGCGCCCATGAGGTAGGGAGCGCTCATCCGGTCGACCACGACGCCGACTCCGCCGAAGTCCGCCACCACGTCCCCGTCGAGGCTGCGCTCGTCGAAGAACAGCTGGTAGCGCAGGCCGGAGCACCCACCGGGCTGCACGGCCACGCGCAGCGACAGGTCGTCGCGGCCCTCGGCATCCAGCAGCGCCCGCACCTTGTCGGCGGCGGCGTCGGTGAGGATGATGCCGTCGGTCACGGCGGGGGTGGTGGTCTCGGCGGTCATCGACTGCCCTCCTCGCGGGTTGCATCAGCTCAGCGCGCCAGGCCGGGCGCTACGGACAATGCTGACACGTGAACCGGGATTCGACCAATCGTCGTCCCCCGCGGCTCGCTGCCGGGCGCGACCCCTAGCCGCGCCGGGCTCCCGCAGCGCCCCCGCGAGCGACCCTCGCCCGCCCTCGCGACCGGGCGTCAGGTGCGCGACCAGGTTCGGGCCGCCCGCTCGGCCGCGCGGGCCAGGCCGTCGGCCGGGTTCTCGCCCGGCTCGGCGGCCGCGGGGTAGGCGCCCGCGACCCCGGCGGTGATCCACTCCCGCCGCGACAGGTCGAGCCGGCCGGCGAGCACGACCGTCGGGATCGCACGCCGCAGCGCCAGCGCGGCCACCCCGGAGACGGCCTTGCCGTGCAGCGATTGCCAGTCGAAGGCCCCCTCGCCGGTGATGACCAGGTCGACGTCGCCGAGCAGCTCCGCGATCCCAGCCGCCGTCAGGACGGTCTCGATGCCGGGCACCCGCCGGGCACCGATCCGCAGCAGCGCGGCGCCGATCCCCCCGCCGGCCCCGGCCCCGAGCGCCGCCGCCGGCGAGCGCCCGCCCGCCGTGCGGCCCAGCAGGCCCGCCCAGTGCGCCAGGGACTCCTCGAGGGACTCGACCTGCTCCGGGGTGGCCCCCTTCTGCGGGGCGAACCCGCGCGCGGACCCCCGCGGACCCAGCAGGGGCACGTCGACATCGGTGGCCACCTCCAGCGCGCAGCCGCCGACAACCGCCTGCGCCGGGGCCAGGTCGACCTCGGCGAGGGCAAGCAGGGCACCGCCGCCCCCGCCCAGCAGCCCGTCGGGCACCGAGCGCGCCCCGAGCCCGCCGAGCAGGCCGGCCCCGCCGTCGGAAGTCCCGGTCCCGCCGACCCCGACGACGATCCGCCCCGCCCCCTCCCGGGCCGCGGCGCCGATCAGCTCGCCCACCCCCCACGACGTCGTGCGCGTCGGGTCGCGACGCTCGGCCGGGACGAGGTGCAGCCCAGCGGCCTCCGCGCTCTCCACCCAGGCCGTGCCGTCCGGGGTCACGAGGTAGGCGGCGGCCACGGGAGCCCCGAGCGGGCCGCGGACCGTCAGGTGCCGCCGGGTCCCCGACTCCCCCGCCTGGATCGCGTCGAGGAATCCCGGGCCGCCGTCGGACAGCGGGCGCAGCACGGCGGCGTCCCCGGGGGCGGCCCGAGCCCAGCCCTCGGCGATCGCGGCTGCGGCCTGCGCAGCGGACAGCGTGCCGGTGAACGAGTCCGGGCAGATCAGGAGCCTCACAGGGGGAGAGTCTGTGCGACGATGGGCCACCAGCGCACAGGGAGGACGCAATGACCGACACGTCCACGTGGACCGAGCCGCAGCCGACGCCGCTGGCGCTGCTGCTGCTCGGGCAGGGCACCGACCCGGACACCGAGCGCGGTGTCGAGTGCCCGGGGGCGCTGCCGCCCGCCTCGGACCCCGACCTGGTGGCCCGCGCCCACCGAGCCCGGGCCGCGCTGGGCACGCGAGCCTACGTCCTCGGCCACCACTACCAGCGCGACGAGGTCATCCAGTTCGCGGACGTGACCGGCGACTCGTTCAAGCTGGCCCAGCAGGCCGCCGCGCACCCGGAGGCCGAGTTCATCGTCTTCTGCGGCGTGCACTTCATGGCCGAGTCGGCCGACATCCTCACCTCCGACTCCCAGCAGGTGATCCTGCCCGACCTGGCCGCCGGCTGCTCCATGGCCGACATGGCCAGCATCGCCCAGGTCGAGGACGCCTGGGATCGCTTCGTCGAGCTCGGCATCGCCGAGCAGGCCATCCCGATCACCTACATGAACTCCTCCGCCGCGATCAAGGCGTTCACGGGCCGCAATCGGGGCACCATCTGCACCTCGAGCAACGCCCGCCAGTCCCTGGAGTGGGGCTTCGACCACGGCGAGCGGATCTTCTTCCTGCCCGACCAGCACCTGGGGCGCAACACCGCGGTCCTCGACCTGGGCCTGTCGCTGGACGACTGCGTCGTCTACGACCCGCACAGGCCCGACGGCGGGCTGACCGACGAGCAGCTGCGGGCGGCGAAGGTCGTGCTCTGGCGGGGCCACTGCTCGGTGCACGGCCGGTTCAGCGAGGACGTCGTCGACGAGGCGCGGGAGCGGATCCCCGGGGTCAACATCCTGGTGCACCCGGAGTGCCGGCACGAGGTCGTGCGCAAGGCCGACTACATCGGCTCGACGGAGTACATCATCCGCGCGCTGGACGACGCCGAGCCGGGGACGGCCTGGGCGATCGGCACGGAGCTGAACCTGGTCCGCCGCCTGGCCAACGCGCACCCCGACAAGACGGTCAGCTTCCTGGACCGCAACGTCTGCTACTGCGCCACCATGAACCGCATCGACCTGCCGCACCTGGTGTGGACGCTGGAGAACCTGGCGGCCGGGAACGTGGTCAACCGGATCGTGGTCGACCCGGACACCGCGCACTGGGCGGGGGTCGCGCTCGAGCGCATGCTGTCGCTGCCCGGGGTCGGCGCCACGCCCAACCCCGACTGAGCCCGCCGCGAGCGCCGGTCGCCAGCGCCCGTCGGCGACGTGCGACCCGACGATGCCCAGGACCCCCTCCCGGTCATCAGCCACCCCCGCCGCCCCAGTGCCGGGCGACAGCGCCGTTGACCCGTCCCGCCAGCCCCTCCGGGTCCTCCGAGGTCAGCGACAGCGACCGGCGGCCGGCCAGCGCCACCCGCACGCCCGGGCCGGACCGCAGCACGACGGCCCAGTCGCGGCCGTTGGTGCGGTAGCCCCAGCCGCCCCACTCGCCTGCGCTCACGCGGGTCACCGCCGCGCCCTCGATCTCGGTCACCCGGACCACCCGGCGCAGCGGGCCCGCCGGGCCCACCGTCAGCGTGACGCCAGCGTCGTCCACCCGGTACGCGTAGACCGAGAGCCACCCGATGAGCCCGGCCGGGAGCGCCCCGACCACCAGCAGCGCGGCCCCGAGCGGGGCGGTCAGCAAGGCCGCGAAGACGAGGGTGCCCACCGCGAACCACAGCCCCACTCGCATGATCTGGCGCTCGGTGTAGGCCTCCCGACCGACGGCGACCGGCGCGCCGTGCGGGATCCGCGGGCCCACGGCGGACGCCCGAGCCGGCCGCGCCGCCGCGAGCCACACCGCCCCAGCCGCCAGCGCAGGCAGGACGATGGCCACTGCGATCTCCCAGCCGCCGATGCGCGCCTCCTGCCAGGTGGCCACCCCGCGGTTGGGCAGCAGGGTCAGCAGCAGCGACGCGGGGGCGAGGGCGACGAGCGGGGCGACGCCGGTCATCCAGCCGCGGAGCAGGGCCGGCCTCGGCAGCAGCGCGGCCCCCAGCACCAGCATGAGCAGCAGTCCCGCAACGCCCAGGCCGGTGGTCACCCGGATCGTGCCCTCCACGGTGGCGGTCCCGTCGGCCTCGCCGGACGCGCCCCAGTGGATGGCCAGCGGGTCGGGCAGCTCAGCCCGCCACGCCCCGGCGAGGATCCACGCCCCGGCCACCAGGACGCCCACAGCCGCGACGCCGGCCAGCCAGCCGGCCACGACGCGGGCGCGGTTCGGCGGTTCGTGCTCGATCCATGCGCGCGCCATCCGGCCTACAGCCCCGGGGCGCCCCAGATCGGGAACCAGCGCCCGAGGTCCTTCTCGACGACCAGGTCGTCGGCGACCAGGTCGCGGATCTGCAGCTCGAGCAGGTTGTCACGCACCTGGCCGCCGCCCGGCTGGGGGGCGAAGGGGTAGAACGCGCCCTGCTTGAACAGGTACACCATCCCCAGGGTCCGCCCGCCCGGACCGCGGAAGCCGGCCATGGCGCACAGCAGCTGCGGGCCGAAACCCCGGTCCTGCAGCGTGATGTTGACCGCGTGCAGGTGCGTCACGAGCGCAGCGACGTCGGGCGGGTCGGTGCTCACCACCAGCCAGGTGTACCCGTAGGCGTCCGCGGTGACCTGCACCGCGGGGTTCCCGGACGCCTCGAGCAGCGCCTCGATCTCGCCCTGCACCTCGCCGAACGCCCGGCCCTCGGGCACCCGGAAGGCCACCGCGCCGGACCCGGTCGGCTCGTAGCCGAGGCTGGCGGACAGGGTGATCGCCGCGGACGGGAGCCCGAAGATCGCGTCGAGGTCGGGCCGCGCCGGCTTGCGCCGGCCCATGATCGCGTCGAACAGTCCCACGACGGGCCCTACTGCCCGAGCTGGGCGGAGATCCGGGCCAGCTGCTCCAGCCGCTTCTCCAGCGGCGGGTGCGTGGCGAACAGGGACGCCAGGGACTGCTCGCCGCCGAACGCCGGGGCGATGAAGAAGGCGTTCATCGCCTCCTTCTCACGCAGGTCGCGGGTGGGGATCCGGCCCATCTCGCCGGTGATCTTCTGCAGCGCGCGGGCCAGCGCCCCCGGCCGGCCGGTCAGCAGCGCCCCGGTGCGATCCGCGGAGAGCTCCCGGTAGCGCGAGAGCATCCGGGTCAGCACGAAGCTGACCATGTAGACCACCACCGAGACGACCATGATCAGCAGGAAGGCGATCGCGCCGTTGCCGTCCGAGCCGCGGCGGCGCAGCAGCCCGCCCCACATCCACGAACGGGTGAGCACCCCGGCCAGGACGCCGACGAACGACGCCACGGTCATCACGAGGACGTCGCGGTGGGCGACGTGGGCCAGCTCGTGGGACAGCACGCCCTCGAGCTCCTCGGCGTCGAGGCGGCGCAGCAGGCCGGTGGTCACGCAGACCACGGCCCGGTTGGTGCTGCGCCCGGTGGCGAACGCGTTGGGCAGGTCGGTGTCGGCGATCGCGACGGCCGGCTTGGGCATGTCGGCCATGACGCACAGGCGGTCGACGATCCCGTGCAGTGCGGGCGCCTGCTCGGGGGTGACGACCCGGGCATGCATCGAGAACAGCGCCACCTTGTCGGAGTAGAACCACTGCGCCCAGGCCACGCCGGCGGCGATCACCAGCACGAACACCGTGTTCAGCCCCGCGTAGATCAGCACCCCCATCAGCACCACGTACAGCAGGCCGAGCACGAACATGGTGCCGCCCATGCGCATGGTGAGCCCCCGATCGGGGGCGTAGCGGTTGCGGGCCATCGGGACCCGGCTACTGCTGGGGCTGCTCGCCCGGCTGCGCCGGCGGGAGCGGCTTGGGCTCGGCGGCCTGGTCCTCGGCCACCACGGCGTCGACGGCCTCGGGGGCGGACCCGACGGCGGCCGGGCCGGAGCCGGAGCCGGTGACGGCCGACGGCGCGGGCCCCGCGACCTGGGCCTTGAGCGCGGCGAGCTCGTTCTCCACCTGGTTGTCGGCGGCCATCCGCTCCAGCTCGGCGGTCAGCGCGTCCTTCCCGCCGGTCACCTCCAGCGCCCCGGTGGCCATGAGCTCCTCCATCGCCCCGGCCCGGGCCTGCATCTGCGCGGTGCGGTCCTCGGCCCGCTGGATCGCCATCCCGACGTCACCGAGCTCGTTGGAGATGCCGGTGAAGGCCTCGTTGATGCGCACCTGCGCCTCTGCCGCCGAGTAGGTGGCCTTGATGGTCTCCTTCTGGGTGCGGAACGACTCGACCTTGCCCTGCAGCTGCTGGGCGGCCACGGTCAGCTTCTGCTCCTGCGCGGTCAACTGCTCGAGCTGCACGTGCAGGTCGTTCATCTGCTGGGAGATGCCGCTCTTGCGGATCAGGGCCTCCCGGGCGAGGTCCTCGCGGCCGCCGGCCAGTGCGGCCCGGGCCTGGTCGTCGAGCCGGGTGAGCTGCTTGTCCAGCCCGGCGATCTGCAGCTCGACGCGCTTGCGGCTGGTGGCCACGTCGGCCACGCCCCGGCGGACCTTCTGCAGCATCTCGAGCTGCTTCTCGTAGGAGTAGTCCAAGGTCTGCGCGGGGTTCTCCGCCCGGTCCATCGCCGCGTTGGCCTTGGACTTGAAGATCATCTTGAACCGCTGCCACATGCCGGCCATGCCTGGTCCGCTCTCCTCCGTGGCGGCACACCCGCCGATCCCCTCAAGCCTAACGCCCGTCGCGGGAGCCCGTACCCTGTGTTGCGTGAAGTTCCGCTGGCGCAGCACCCCCGACGAACCGACGGCCCCGCAGCCGGAGTCCACCACGGGCAAGGGTCGGCCCACCCCGAGGCGCAAGGAGGCCGAGGCCGCCCGCAAGCAGTCGCTCAAGGTGCCCAGCGACCCGAAGGCGGCCAAGAAGGCCGCCAAGGCGCGCGCGGCCGAGGAGCGGCAGGTGGCCCGCTCCGCGCTGCTCGCCGGCGACGAGCGCCACCTGCCGGCGCGCGATGCCGGGCCGGTGCGCGGGTTCGTCCGCGACTACATCGACGGCCGATGGACGGCCGCGGAGATGTTCCTGCCGATCGCCCTGGTGGTCCTGGTCGTCGGCTTCCTGCCCATCGCGAACATCCAGGGCATCGTGTCGGTGGCGTGGACCTTCATGACGCTGTTCATCCTCGTCGACACCTCGCTGCTCATGATCCGCATGAAGCGGGAGCTGGCCAAGCGGTTCCCGGACCCGGCCGAGCGCAAGGGCACCACCTTCTACGCGGTGATGCGCGTGCTGCAGCTGCGCAGGCTGCGCCTTCCCCCGCCGCGGATCCGGCCCGGCGGGCGGCCGGTCAAGCCGAAGGCGCCGAAGAAGCCCAAGACGGCCACGTAGCCGACGCGGAGGTGCCCGCTGTCGGGCGGGTGGCCTAGGGTCGGGGCATGGAACATCGCAGGCTCGGTTCGAGCGGTCTCTGGGTCAGCGAGATCGCCTACGGCAACTGGCTGACGCACGCCTCGCAGGTCGCCGAGGAGGCCGCCACCGCATGCGTGCACGCCGCCCTCGACGCGGGGATCACCACCTTCGACACCGCCGACGTCTACGCCCAGACCGGGGCGGAGTCGGTGCTCGGCCGGGCCCTGGCCGGCCAGCGGCGCGAGGGCCTGGAGATCATGACGAAGGTCTACTGGCCGACCGGGCCGGGACCCAACGACCGCGGCCTGTCCCGCAAGCACATCATGGAGTCCGTGCACGGCTCGCTGCGCCGGCTGCAGACCGACTACATCGACGTCTACCAGGCCCACCGGTTCGATCACCACACCCCCCTGGAGGAGACCCTCACGGCCTTCGACGACCTGGTCCGCCAGGGCAAGGTCCTCTACATCGGGGTCTCCGAGTGGCGCGCCGAGGAGATCCGCGACGCGCTGGAGCTTGCCCAGGAGATGGGCCTGGACCGGATCGCGTCCAACCAGCCGCAGTACTCGATGCTGTGGCGGGTCATCGAGGCCGAGGTGGTCCCGACCTGCGAGGAGGCGGGCATCGGCCAGGTGGTCTGGTCACCGATGGCCCAGGGGGTGCTCACCGGCAAGTACCTGCCCGGGTCGCCGATCCCGGAGGGCTCCCGGGCCGCCGACCCGACCGGCGCGGGGTTCATCTCCCGCTGGCTCGACGACGACGTCCTGGAGCGGGTGCAGCGGCTGCGGCCGCTGGCCGACGAGGCCGGGCTGACGATGGCCCAGATGGCAGTGGCCTGGGTGCTGGGCAACGACAACGTCTCGGCGGCCATCGTCGGGGCCTCCCGGCCCGATCAGCTCGTGGACTCGGTCCGGGCCAGCGGGGTGGTCCTCGACGAGGACCTGTGCGACGCGATCGACGAGGTCCTCAAGCCGTTGATCGTGCGGGACCCCAGCCGCACGGCCTCGCCCGCGCAGCGACCGTGACGGCCGGGGCCGGCACGGGGGGACCCCGGCAGCGCGCCGTGGGCCCAGTCGGGCGGCAGGAGCACCACCAGGAGCACCTCGAGCAGCAGGAGCGGTGATGGGCTGGACGTGGCAGATGCACTCGAACTCCGGGGCGCAGCCGCCGGAGGTCGCCGAGCAGCCCGAGGCGGGGTTCCCGTCCCAGGCCGAGGCCGAGACGTGGGTCGGAGAGGTGTGGCGCGAGCTGCTCGCCGGCGGCGTCGACGCGGTCACCCTGTTCGAGGACGCGCGCCGGGTGTACGGGCCGATGAGCCTGCACCCCGAGCAGTAGGCCCCAGGACGTCGGGCGCTGGGCCCCAGGAGGTCGGGCGCTAGTCCGCCAGCGCGATCCCGGCGGCGGCCGCCGCCGACCGGAACACCTCGAGCGAGTGCTGGTCGAAAAGCACGAACGTGACCTCCAGGTCCGCGGCGCGCGCCGCCTCGGCCAGGGCGATCGGGGCGGCCTCCCGCAGCGGGTAGCCGTAGATCCCCGTCGAGACGGCGGGGAAGGCGATCGAGGCGGCGCCCAGCTCGCGCGCCAGCGCGAGGCTGGTGCGGTGGGCGTCGGCGAGCAGGTCGGCGTCGGCCGGCGAGCCGGAGTAGACCGGGCCGACCGTGTGGATCACCCAGCGGGCCGGCAGGTTCCCGGCCGTGGTGGCGACCGCCTGCCCGGTCGGCAGCCCGTCGGGCAGGGTCGTGGCGCGCAGCTCGCGGCAGGCGGCCAGGATGGCCGGGCCGCCCGCGCGGTGGATGGCGCCGTCGACGCCCCCGCCGCCGAGCAGCCCGGAGTTGGCCGCGTTCACGACCGCGTCGACGGGGTAGCGCGTGATGTCGCCGAGGACCAGCCGCACAGTCATGGGGCCATTGTCCCGCAGCCCGGATCGCCGGCGCGGTGGGATAGCATGGTCGGGCACACAACCGCAGCCCGACGTCCAGGGGAAGCCGGTGCGATTCCGGCGCTGTCCCGCAACCGTGAGCCCGATCCGGGCGAGTCGGAGCACCTGGCGGGCTGGGGCTCCGACACCGTCCGAGGACGACGGTGGAGCCCGGAGAGGTGGCTCGACCGCCCGACCGGACCCACCATCACCTGGGCCTGAACGAAGGGCACACCGGTGATTGCCACCACCCGCAGCCGCCTCGCGGCCGGGATCGCCGCCGTCGCGGCAGCGCTGCTCACAGCCGCCGCCCTGGCCGCCCCGGCCAGCGCGACGGCGTACCGCTACTGGTCCTACTGGCAGGGCGCCTCCGGCACGTGGCTCGCCGCGCAGACCGGGCCCGGTGACCACGCGCTCGTCGACCGGGACGTCCAGGGCTGGCGCTTCGGCATCTCCACCGAGTCGCTGACAGCCAGCCCCGACAACGCCCCGGCCTTCGCCGAGCTGTGCCCAGACCTGGCCGGCAGCGAGCAGCCCGAGGGGCAGCTGCGGGTCGCGGTCGTGGTCGACGCCGGGTTCGTCGCCGACGCGCCGGCCGGGCAGGCACCGCCGCCCGACCGGGTCGCCTGCGTGACCGTCCCGGAGGGCTCCACCGGCAACCAGGCCCTCGCCGCGGCGGCCACGGTGACCGACCGGGGCGGCCTGGTGTGCTCCCTGGACGGATACCCGGAGGGCGAGTGCGGGGCCGCGGTGTCCGACGCCGACGCCGCCGCGGCCGCCGAGGCGGCCGCCACCGAGCAGCCCAACCCGGCCTCGGCGACCGCGGCCGACGCGGACGAGGCCTCCTCGACCGAATCCGGCTCCTCGGCCGGCGCCGTGGTCGGCGCGGTCATCCTGGCCGCGCTGATCGGGGCCGCGTTCGGCATCCCCGCGCTGCGCCGGCGCACCCGCGCCGCCCGGTAGCCCCGATGGCCCTGCCCACCAGCACCCGCGCCGGCGCCCCGGCGCGGGTCCGCCCCGGGCGGCTGCCGCGCAGCCTGCACCCGCTGGCGTGGTGGGCCTGGGCGCTCGGCCTGATGGTGGCGGCGGCCCGCACCACGAACCCCCTGCTGCTGGGGATCCTGCTGGGGGTGCTCGGCGTGGTCGTGGCCGCCCGGCGGCCGGACGCCCCGTGGGCCGGCGCCTTCGCCGCGGCGCTGCGGCTCGGGGTGGTCATCCTAGTCGTCCGGACGCTGCTGCAGGTGCTGCTCGGCGCCCCGGTCGGCCTGCACGTCGCCGTGCGCCTGCCCGAGTTGGCGCTGCCCGAGTGGATGGCCGGGGTCCGGGTCGGCGGGATCGTCACCTGGGAGTCGCTGGCCGTCGGCCTGAGTGAGGGGCTGCGGCTGGCCACGATGGTGGCCGCGGTCGGGGCCGCGAACTCGCTGGCCGCCCCGAGCCGGCTGCTGCGCTCCGTCCCGGCCGCCCTGTACGAGGTCGGTGTGGCCGTCGTGGTGGCGCTGAGCTTCGCCCCCCACCTGCTTCACGACGCCCGCCGGGTGCGCGCCGCCCGGCGGCTGCGCGGGCACGACGAGGGCCGGCTGGCCGGGTTCGCCCGGGCCAGCGGACCCGTCCTGGACGGTGGGCTGGAGCGGTCCATCCAGCTGGCGGCGGCGATGGACAGCCGCGGCTACGGCCGGGCCGGGCCGGTCCCGGCGGCCCAGCGCCGCCGGCAGGCCGGCCTGGTCCTGGCCGGGTTCGCCGGCGTGCTGGTCGGCCTGTACGGGCTGTTCGACACGGCCGCACCGAGGTGGCTGGGATGGCCCATGCTCGCCCTCGGCGCGCTGACCGCCCTGCTGGGGCTGCGCGCCGCTGGGCGGCAGAGCCCGCGGACCGCGTACCGGCCCGACCCGTGGCGGGGCCCCGAATGGCTCACGACCGGCGCCGGCCTCCTCGTCGCGGCCACCTTCCTGGCCCTCACGCCGAGCGCCCTGGCCATGCCTGTCGCGCCGCTGGCCTGGCCGGCGGCGCCGACCGCGGCCCTGCTCGCCCTGCTGGTCGCGGCCGGACCGGCCGGGTGGACCCCGGCGCTGCCGGCCGGCCCGGTGCCGCCGAGCGCCGCGCCGCGCACGGCAGGCGCCGGCTCGGGGGTGGGCGCGCCGTGATCCGGTTCGAGCACGTCACCGTGGCCTACGAGGGCAGCGCCCGGCCCACCCTGGTCGACGTCGACCTGACCGTTCCCGAGGGCGAGCTGGTCCTGGTGGTCGGCGAGACCGGGTCGGGCAAGTCGACCCTGCTGCGCTGCATCAACGGCCTCGTGCCGCACTTCACCGGCGGAGTCATGGGCGGGCGGGTCGTGGTCGCCGGCCGGGACACCCGCACCAACCCGCCGCGGGAGCTCGCCGACGTGGTCGGCATGGTCGGCCAGGACCCGATCGCCGGCTTCGTCGCCGAGGTCGTCGAGGACGAGCTCGCCTACGGCATGGAGTGCCTGGGCGTCGCCGCGGACACGATGCGCCGCCGCGTCGAGGAGACCCTGGACCTGCTGGGGCTGGC
>Ga0316576_10000332_pt1 | contig 21196 bp, 19 predicted proteins | sample S0NA_FD_203075 | JGI IMG/M metagenome (GOLD analysis project Ga0316576, IMG submission 203075) | Rhizosphere microbial communities from salt marsh grasses in Alabama, United States - S0-2_050615r3r5 | ecosystem: Host-associated > Plants > Roots > Rhizosphere | place: USA: Alabama | collected...
CCATCAGGAGTGTCGCCACTTCTTCCGGGGTGTGGGACGTGCGATCGGCCAGCTCCTCGAGGGTCGGCATGCGCTCGAGCTCAACCTTGAGCTTCTCCCGCGCCTGCTGCACCTTCGAGACCTGCCCGGAGAGCTTCTGGGGCAGACGAAAGACCCGCGCGTGCTCGGAGAGCGCGTGGAGGATCGCCTGGCGGACCCACCAGACCGCGTAGGAGATGAACTTGACGTTGCGGTCCGGGTCGAACCGTTTGGCCGCTTCCATGAGCCCGAGGTTGCCCTCGTGAATGAGGTCCATGTAGGCGAGCCCCAGGCCCCGGTAGCGCTTGGCGTAGTGGACGACGAAGCGGAGATTCGCCTCCACCATGGCCTGCAGCGCCTCCTGGTCGCCGGCCTGGATGCGGTGGCCGAGGGCCTTCTCCTCCTCCGGTGGCAACGGGCTGAACTTCGCGATCTCGCGGATATAGCTGTTGAGGCTGTCGCCCGAGCCGGTGCGCTCGCGGGGGCGTCTCTCCGGCTCCCCTTCGGGAGGGGCGGGTCGGTTCTTCGGGCGCGACACCATCGAGCCTCGGGGTATTGAGGGACTTGATTATAGTCTGCCCTCAGCTCTCGCGCCGGGGCTTCTCCTCCGGGGGCGGGGCGAGGGCGGTCGGGGGGAGGTGGACCAGGGCCTCCTGAAGACGCTCCTCCCACCCTTCCTGTGCCGCTCGGGCAAGCTCCTGGTTCACCCAGGACACGAACTCGCCGACCTCCTGCTGCATCTGCTCCATCTTCCGGCGCATGTTCAAGATGATCTCGACCCCGGCGAGGTTGACCCCGAGCTCTCGGGTCAGATTGAGGATGATCTCCAGCTGACGCAGGTCCTCCTCGGAGTAGAGTCGGGTATTGCCCTCGGTTCTCGAGGGCTTCAGCAGACCCTCACGCTCGTAGAGACGCAACGTCTGGGGGTGGATGCCGTACGACTTGGCGACGACGCTGATCATGTACTGACGGCCGGAGCCCGACGAGGGACCCTCGCGGGCCTCGGCTCCGTTGCTTCTTCGTCCACGGGCCATTCCTCAGCTCCTCGAGCTCGCTTCGGGCTCGCTCTTGTCCTCTCCCTGTCCCGAGGGAGGGATCTCCCCCGCGAGCTCACGCAGGAGCTGGCGGGCGCGATCCCCGGTGACGGCGGGGATCACGATCTGCACCTCGACCCAGAGGTCTCCGCGCTCGTCCACTCCGAGCCGGGGCACCCCGCGCTTGCGGAGGCGGAACCGCTGCCCGTTCTGGGTCCCGGCCGGGACCTCGATGGTCACCGGCCCGTCTGGTGTCGTCACCTCCACGTGACCACCCATCGCCGCTTCGATCATCCCGATGGGAACCAGGCAGTGCAGGTCGTCGCCCTCGCGCCGGAAGACCGGGTGCGGCTCCAGCTCGACGGTGAGCACGAAGTCGCCGGGCGGGCCTCCACGGCGGCCGACGTTGCCGGCCCCCGGCAGGCGCACGTGGCTGCCCTCGCCCACCCCGGGAGGGATCCGAACGTCGAGCCACTCGCTGCTGAAGGTCCGCCCCTCGCCGTGACAGCTCGGGCACGGCTGGTGGCGCAGCGCCCCGCTCCCCTCGCAGTCAGAGCACGGGCGGGCGAAGATCATGTGCCCTCGGCTCCCCCGCACCTGCCCCTGCCCCGCGCATCGCGGGCACGGCACCGGGCCGTAGGCGACGTCGCCGATTCCCTGGCAGGCGGGGCAGCGCTCGTGCCGGACCAGGTGGACGCGACGCTCGGCCCCCGACATCGACTCCTCGAAGCTCACCCGCGTCGCCTGCTCCAGGTCCTCTCCGCGTTGGGCCTCCGGCCGGGGTCTCGGCGACGACGAGGCATCGAAGATCTCACGGAACGACACCTTCTCGAGACGGACCCGCGCCGAGAAGTCGAAGCCCTCGAACCCTCCTTCGGGTACCGGCGCCACCGGGGCCGGCTCACGCTCTCCCCGGTCGTAGGCCGCGCGCCGCTTCGGGTCCGAGAGCACCTCCCAGGCTTCCGCCGCCTCGCGGTAGTGCTGGGCGGCCACCGGGTCGCCGGGGTTGAGGGCCGGATGCAGGGCGCGGGCCTTCCGCTGCCAGGCGCGGCGGATCTCGGCCGGCTTGGCGTCCCTGCCGACCCCGAGCGCCTCGTACAGGTCCATGGCCCTAGTCGGTGTCCTCCGTCTTCTCGTCCCCGCCCCTGGTGTCCTCGTTCACGACCTCGGCGTCGACGACGTCGCCCTGGTCGCCGCCAGGAGTGGACACACCCTCGGGCTCCGCGCCCCCTTCGGGGGCAGACTGCTTGTAGAGGATCTCGGCGAGAGCGTGGGATGCCTTGGTCAGATCCTCCATCGTCCGCTCGATCTCGGCGACCTTGCCCTCCTCGGCCGCCTTGCGCGCCGCCGCGAGGGCCTTCTCGACCGACTCCACCTCCGCCTCCGGCAGCTTCTCGCGGTTCTCCTGGAGTGTCTTCTCGGTGGTGTAGATCAGGCTGTCGGCACGGTTGCGGGCCTCGATCTCCTCGCGCCTCTTCTTGTCGTCGCCAGCGTGGGCCTCGGCGTCTTCCACCATCCTCTCGACCTCCTCCTTGGCGAGGCCGGAGGAGGCGGTGATGGTGATCTCCTGCGACTTCCCGGTGGCCCGGTCCTTCGCCGAGACGTTGACGATGCCGTTGGCGTCGATGTCGAACGTGACCTCGATCTGGGGCACCCCCCGGGGGGCGGGCGGGATGCCCACGAGGTGGAACTTGCCGAGGGTCCGGTTGTCCGCGGCCATGGGACGCTCGCCCTGGAGCACGTGGATCTCGACCTGGGTCTGGCTGTCGGACGCGGTGGAGAAGACCTCGCTCTTGCGCGTGGGGATCGTGGTGTTGCGCTCGATGAGGGTGGTCATGACGCCGCCGAGGGTCTCGATGCCGAGAGAGAGCGGGGTGACGTCGAGGAGGAGGACGTCCTTCACCTCACCGGAAAGCACTCCGGCCTGGATCGCGGCACCCATGGCCACCACCTCGTCCGGGTTCACTCCCTTGTGGGGCTCCTTCCCGAAGAACTCCTTCACCAGCTCCTGGACCTTCGGGATCCGGGTGGAGCCGCCCACGAGGACGATCTCGTCCACGGCGCCCTTCTCGATGCCCGCGTCCTCGAGTGCCTGGCGAACCGGACCCATCGTCCGCTCCAGCAGGTCGCCGATCAGCTGCTCCAGCTTCGCCCGGCTCAGCTTGAGCGACAGGTGCTTCGGTCCCGACGCGTCCGCGGTCACGAACGGAAGGTTGATCTCCGTCTCCAGCGTCGTCGAAAGCTCGCACTTCGCCTTCTCCGCCGCCTCCTTCAGCCGCTGGAGCGCCATCTTGTCCTTCGACAGGTCGATCCCCTGGTCCTTCCTGAACTCCGCCACGATCCAGTCGATCACCCGCTGGTCCAGGTTGTCCCCGCCCAGGTGGGTGTCACCGTTGGTGGCCTTGACCTCCACCACGCCCTCGCCCACCTCCAGGATCGAGATGTCGAAGGTCCCGCCACCGAAGTCGTAGACCGCGATGGTCTCGTCCTTCTTCTTGTCCAGACCGTAGGCCAGGGCCGCCGCGGTGGGCTCGTTCACGATCCGCAGGACCTCCAGGCCCGCCACCTGGCCCGCGTCCTTCGTGGCCTGGCGCTGCGAGTCGTTGAAGTACGCCGGGACGGTGATCACCGCCTTCGTCACCTTCTCCCCGAGGTAGTCCTCGGCCGCCTGCTTGAGCTTCTGCAGGACCATGGCCGAGATCTCCGGTGGGGGATACTCCTTGCCCTCCACGGAAACCCGCGCGTCCCCGTTCTTGGCCTCGACGACCTTGAAGGGGACCATCTTCTGCTCCTCGCTGACCTCGGAGTACTTGCGGCCCATGAAGCGCTTGATGGAGAAGATGGTGTTCTCCGGGTTCGTCACCGCCTGGCGCTTGGCCACCTGCCCCACCAGCCGCTCGCCCTCCTTGCTGAAGGCCACGACCGAAGGGGTCGTCCGCGCCCCCTCCGGGTTGGTGATGACGAGCGGGGTGTCGCCCTCCATCACCGCCACCACGGAGTTCGTGGTTCCGAGATCGATCCCGATGATCTTGCTCACGCTTGGGTCTCCCTTCCTCCTGCTCTCTCTTCACCCTATGATCTGAGCGGAAGTCGGTCAAGTCTTGTGCGCGTGGAACATGAGGTTTGACAAGGCTGGAAGGGCGAAGCCCCCTCCGGCCCTGCAAGATCCCGCACAGTAGCCCAGGAGCCGACCCTCCCCAGACAGGGAGGGTCGGGGCCGCGATTTCGAGGACCGGGCTGCCCTACCGGGTGCTGAAGCGGAACACCGTGGTCTGCTCGTAGCGGCCGCCGGGCTCGAGCACCACGGATGGGAACGCGGGCTGAATCGGCGAGTCCGGGAAGTGCTGGGTCTCGAGGCAGAGCCCGCCCCGCTTCTCGTAGGCTCGTCCCGACTTGCCGGTGATGCTCCCGTCGAGGAAGTTGCCGCTGTAGAACTGCAGACCCGGGTTCGTGGCCAGCACCTCGAGCACCCGGCCGCTCCCGGGCTCGTACACCCGGGCCGCGAGGCGGAGCTCACCCGCAGCGCCTCGTACCACGAAGTTGTGGTCGTAGCCCCCCCCCGCCTGCAGCTGGGGATCGGGGTCGTCGATCCGCGCGCCGATGGCCACCGGCGTCCGGAAGTCGAACGGGGTGCCCTCCACCGGACGGAGCTCGCCGGTGGGGATCAGGGTGTCGTCCACCGGGGTGAAGGCGTCGGCCTCAATCTCCATCTCGTGGCCGAGGATGTCTCCCGAGCCCTCGCCGGCCAGGTTGAAGTAGGTGTGGTTGGTCAGGTTCACGACCGTCGGGGCGTCGGTGGTGGCGGAGTAGTCGAGGCGCAGGCCCCCGTCGGCGGTGAGGGAGTAGACGACAGTGGCGGTCAGGGTGCCCGGGTAGCCCTCCTCGCCGTCGGGACTCACGTATGAGAGCTCGAGGGTGTCGCCGTCGGCTCCGCTGACGACGCGGGCCGTCCAGAGCTTCTTCTGGAACCCCTGGGGGCCACCGTGCAGCGCATTGGGTCCGTTGTTCCGGGCCAGGGTATAGCGTTGGCCGCCCAGGCTGAACGTTCCCCCGGCGATCCGGTTGGCGTACCGACCCACCACCGCGCCGAGGTAGGCGGTGTCGCCGAGGTACCCCGCCAGGTCCTCGTAGCCGAGGACCACGTCGGCCGCGCGGCCCTCGCGGTCCGCGGCGAGGATCGACACGATGTACGCGCCGTGGCTCGTGACCGAAACCGTGGGCGCGCCCTCGCGGGTGAGGGTGAAGAGCTCCACGGTCTGACCCTCGGAGCTGGTACCCCAGGCCTTCCTCTGGATGCGGGTTCCGGCTTCGGCTGTCATGGCGACCCCCACGATGATCAGGGCGAGAATGGCAGAGACGGTGAACGGCCAGTGACGCGGCATGGGCGACCTCCCCGGGCAGGGAGTCTATCAGAGGAAGTAGTGAGAAGATGCGGGGCCATGCCAGCGCAACGGGTGCTCACCCTGGAGATGACGGGCCACGGGACCACACTGGTCGGCGAAGACGACAGCCTCCCCGCTGCGTCCATGCGGCTGCCCGCGGGCGTCTTCTCGACGCTGCGCACCTACGGGGGACGGGGCGTTGTGCGCTTCGACGCGCACCTGAGACGACTGGAAGAGTCGGCGGCGCGGCTGGGCCGACCGGCGGCAGTGGACCCGGCGGGGGCCCGTCGCCTGGTGGGCGGGGCCCTGCGGGCGGGCGGCCACGCCGAGTCGCGCCTGCGCCTGACGTTTGCCCCCCCGAGGCTGTTCGCCTCGGTGGAGGCCTTCGTCCCGCTGCCGCCGTCTGCCTACCGGGAGGGGGTCGCGTGCGTCACGCTCTACCTCCATCGGGACCAGCCCCGGGTGAAGGACACCCGCTTCATCCCCACCGCCCGGGGGGCGTACGCACAGCTGCCTCCCGGCGTCGAGGAAGGCCTCCTCCTCGCCGCGGACGGCTCGATTCTCGAGGGGTTGTCCAGCAACTTCTTCGGTGTGCTCGAAAGACACCTGTGGACGGAAGACGAGAGAGCCCTGCCCGGCATCACCCGGGCGTTGACGCTGGAGGTGGCGCGGGCCCGGCTGGATCTCGAGCGGCGCCCCGTTCGGCGCCAGGACCTGCCCCGGCTCCAGGAGGCCTTCATCACCAGCACCTCCCGCGAGGTGCTGCCGGTCGCCCGAATCGACGGCGAGCCCGTGGCCGACGGGCGCCCGGGACCCCGGACCGGAGAGATCATGCGGGACCTCGCATTGCTGATCCGGCGCGAGGCGGAGCCGCTGTGAGCCCGGCCGCCCACCGGGCCGCCAAGGACACATTCGCCGACACGGCGCTCGTGTCCTTGGCCAGGGCAGCCGGCCGCAGGCCGGCTCGGTCCCGCCAGGGCAGCCGGCTGGTCCTCAGAGGCGCGGCAGGGTGAGACCGCCGTCGACGACCACCACGGCCCCGGTGGCATAGGGCATCTCTCCCGTGGCCAGGGCCGCGACCGCCCGGCCCACGTCCTCGGGCGTGCCCCACCGCCGCTCGGGCACCAGGCCCGCGTTGATGAGGGCGTCGTACCTCTCGCGGACCCCGGCGGTCATGTCGGTGTCGATGATCCCCGGACGCACCTCGTAGACCGGGATCCCGAATGCGGCGAGGCGAACGGCCCAGAGCTGGCTGGCCATGGCGAGGCCGGCCTTGCTGACGCAGTACTCGCCCCGGTTCGGCGACGCCACGGTGGCGGAGATGGACGTGACGTTGACGACGCAGGCGGCGTACCCGTCGTCGTCGTCCTTCTGCTCGGCCATCCACCGGGCCACGGACTGCGTGAGGAAGTACGGTCCCTTGAGGTTCACCCCCAGCACACGGTCGAAGCTCTCCTCGCCGGCCTCGAGGATGTCCGCCCGCGCCTGCGGGGCCACGCCGGCATTGTTCACGAGGACGTGCAGGCGACCCAGGCGTTCGCGCACGGTCGAGACGAGGCGCTCGCGGTCCGACCGGTCACCGATGTCGGCCCGGATGTAGTGCGCCTCGCCCCCCAGGGCTCGAAGTTCTCCGAGAACGGTCGCCACCGCTCCCTCGTCCCGCACCCCGTTCAGGGCCAGGTCGAAGCCCTTCCCGGCCAGGGCCCGCGCGATGCCGAAGCCGATCCCCCGCGTGCCGCCGGTGACCAGCGCCGCCCGCCTCACGCTGGTCCCTCCGATCCGAAGAAGGTGTAGTACGGACCCTCGTCGATCAGGCTCTGGACGAGGACCGCCACCTCACGCAGGTGGTAGTCACCCCACTGGCACGATTCGCCGCAGGGCCCACGGCGGTCCGGGGGCACGAAGTCCCACCCGTTGGGACGGTGGTAGACGGCGTGCAGGAGGAGACCCTGGTGACGCGGGTCCTCGCTGAGATAGGGCCGGGCGAGGAGCGTGTGGGCGGTGGTCAGGCCCGCCTGGGTCAGGCGGCGACCCTCGGCCTCCACCCCGAGCGACTCGAGGCGGCGCCCGAGGCGCAGCAGGCCCTGGGCGGCGATGGCCGCCGCGGAGCTGTCCACGGGCTCGGGGGTGTCCCAGGGATCGGCGGGGCCGTCGCGGCGCTCCGCCTCGAGACCCGGCGCCCCGGTGTCCCAGTAGGGCACACCGTCCGGAGGCGTCGTTTCCACGTAGTGGGCGGCCGTGGCCCGCGCCGCTTCGAGGAGGACCTCCTCGACCTCGGCCCGGCCGCCGAAGGCCTGGAGTTCGGCGTCGGGGACGGTCCCGAGGAACTCGAGCTCCTCGGCGAATCCGAGGATGGCCCAGGCCTGGCCCCGCGTCCAGGTGGTGAAGGGAGAGTAGCCCTGCTGGGTCGACGGGCAGCGGTAGCTGCCGTTCATGACGTCGAAGAGGCTCTCGTGGGCCACGCGCCCCCGGACGTCCCAGGTGTCGCGCGCCTCTCCGTAGTACACGGAGAACCGCGCCGTCGCCCGGGCGTGCTGAACGAGACGCTCGAGCAGCGACACCGGCGTGTCCCCCTCCTCGAGAAGCACGTGCCCGAGCCGGTGCGCGAGGGCGAGGGCCCGGAGCGACCGCACGGTGTCGACGAACAGCGAATGCGGGCCGTTGAAGGAGTAGATGAACCCCCCTCCGTCGGCGAGCCGCGTCCAGCGCCGGGCCTGGACCGCACCACTCGCCTTCAGGGCGAGCTCGCAGAGGTCTCTCTCGCGACCCTCGGGCTCGTAGCGACCCTCGCGGGCCAGGCGCCGGAGCGCGCCCCACGTGCTCACGTTGTTGAAGCCGTGGTCGTGAACCCCCATGTGGGTCACGTGAGGAGCCATGCGCGAGTACGTGCGCTCGCGGCCGAGCTCGAGGAACCGCCCCTCGTCGGTGGCGTCGAACTGCAGCAGCGCCGAGCCGAACTGGAAGCCCTGCGTCCAGTCGGTCCACCCCCGGGCGGTGAACACCGGCGCGCCGTCGGCCGGATCCCAGGTCTCTTCGAGATCGAGGATCTTCTGCGCGGACAGGTCCCACATCCGGGTGATGGCCGGCTGGAGGTCCGGGGGCCGCCGCGCCGCGTCGATGCGAATCATCGCCGGCTCAGCTCCGGGGAGCGGCCGCGGTCTCGGCCCACTTGCCCTGTCCCTCATAGACCCGGATGGTGAACGGGAACGCGAGCTGCTCCGCGAGCTCGGTGGCGATCCGCTGGCAGATGTTCTCGACCGTGGGGTAGTCGAGGAAGTCGTTCCAGTGGCGGTGATCGTACCGACCGAGCACGGTGCGGATCTGGGCCCTCAGGTCGGCGAAATCGAGGACCATGCCCCCGTCCATCTCGCCCTCGACCACCACCTCCACGGTGTAGGTGTGCCCGTGAAGCTGTCCGCACTTCGAATGGCCAGGCAGCATGTGGGCGCAGTCGATCGTCTCCGTCAACCCGAGTCGCATGGGGCTCAGCCTACTTCAAGCAGGCCCGGGCTCAAACCGGCCCGCGTGGAGGGCCCGGGGGGTCGGGTCCCGGTCGGTGAGGAGCGCGTCGGCGACCCAGGCTGCCGCCGCGAAGGAGAAGCTGGCGGCCAGAGCCCCGAACCCGCAGGCGACGGCCAGCGGGCGCCCGGCGATCCGTCCCACGACCGGCAGCCCGTCCACGGCCACCTCTGCGGACTCCACCCACCCACGCCCCCCGCCCGCGACGACGGGAAGCCCTTGGGGCACGAGCTCGGCCTCGGAGCTTCCCGCTTGGGCGTGGTCCGGCCGCACGCCCCCGGTGGCGGCCAGGGTCAGGTTCCCGCCGCGGGCCTGCCACGCCAGCCGCCCGTCCGCGGTCCGCGCCGCCGTGGGCACCCTGGCGCCTTCCTCGACGACGACCCGGAGACGCTGGGGCGCGGCCGGGCACAGGGACGCGCCCAGCTCCGGCACCAGGGCGCGGGCGACCGCGTCGGTGGCCACGACGGCCTGAGCCGCGCGGACCGACCCCTCGTCGGTCTCGATCACGGTTCCCCACCGCCCGGACTCGAGAGCCCGCACCGGAGCCGGGCGGAAGGCCACGCCGGAGGCGCGGGCGGCCGTGGCCACCGTCGCCGCGAGGCGGGCGCCGTCGAGCTCTCCGCCGTGGGCCGCCCAGTAGGCCCCGGCGAAGCCGGACACGTCGAAGTGCGTCTCCAGCATGTAGTGATCCAGGAACTCGCCGGGGAACTCGTCGTCACGCAGCATGTCCTCGCCCCGGGCGAGTGACACCGCCTCTTCGCGGTCCCGAGCGAGGAGAAAGGAGCCCCGGGGGTCGTAGCCACAGTCGTGCCGCGTCTCCTCGAGGAACGCCCGCAGGCGGTCGAGGTTGCTGCGGCCGGCGGACCAGACCGCTCGAGCGTCGTCGCGGCCCAGCGCGCTCACGACCCGCGGGTACGGTCTCCCCGGGCCGAGCACCACCAGCCCCAGACCCGCCGACCGCTCCTCGGCGCCCGCCCACCCGAGCACGCTCACGCGCTTCGCGCGGCGGGCCAGCTCCAGCGCCACCGCGAGGGCCGGTAGCCCGGCGCCGACCACCGCCACCTCGACGTCGGCGCGAGCCCGCCGGATGAAGCCGAGCAGGCTCACGCCGCCCGGACCGCGCTGGCCAGGGCCTCGGCCAGGGGGGTGAGAGGGCGACCGAGGAGCGTCACCAGGGGCGACGGGTCCCCCACCTCGTCGCAAAGGAGGCAATCGAGCTCGTCGGGGAGCATGCCCTGGTAGCCCCCGGCTCGAGCCTGGCGTTCAGCCTCGGCGAGGGCGATCTCGCGGACCTCGTACGCCACGGGCGTCCCCCCGACGCGCGCCGCCTGCGCCACCCGCTCCACGAGCCGGGCGTAGCTCAACGGCTCGGGACCCACGAGATCGAAGACGGTCGGGAAGGGGTGGCCCGGGTGCGCGGCGGCGGCCAGGACCAGGGCCGCCGCGTCGGCGACGGCGATGGGCTGCATGCGGTACGAGCCGTCGCCGGGCCGCTCCACCTCCCCGGCGGCCATGGCGCCGAGCACGGCGGGAAGGAACGCGTCTCCGGGACCCACGACATAGGAGGGCCGGAACACGACACCCTCGATACCGCTGCGGAAGAGCCCGGTCTCGGCCGTGAGCTTGGAGAGGAAGTAGGGGTTGGTGCAGCGGCGCTTCATCCCGTAGTGGGCGACGCCGAGACCCGAGAAGAAGACGAGACGAGGGACACCGGAGCGCCGGCAGGCCGCCAGCACGCGCTCGGTGAGGCCCACGTTGACCTCGTCGTACGTCTGCCCGTCACGCTCGGCGCCGATCTGGGCGAGGTGCACGACCGCCCGGGCGCCTTCGAAGGCACGGGACAGCGCGTCGACGTCGGGAGCGGTGAGCTCGGCGGGGCGCCCGCCGGCCGCGGACACGATCCCGGCCGCCGCCTCCGAGCGGACCACTCCGGTCACCGTCCAGCCCGACCGGACGGCGCGGGTCACGACGTGCCGACCCACGAAGCCGTTGGCGCCGGTGACCGCGAGTTGCATCAGGGCATTCTCGCTCAAAGGGCGGAGCCCGGGGCGAGCGAGTCTGCTCAGCCCCCCTCGGCCACCCGCCACTCCCGATGAAACGGAAGGGCCAGGAGGTGGAACAGGGCGAAGGCCACCGCCGCGGCCACGACGACGTACGCCGGCCACGGGCCCATGTGGTCGAGGAGCGTGGGTGTCGTGGGCTTCCCGCGCAGAAACATGAAGTTCATCCCGAGGAGGACGTCCACCGCCCCCGCCACCACCGCGAGCGCGAGGGTGGCGAGGAAGGCACGCCCGGGCGCCCCGCGGCGGGGGCGAAGGCCGAGGCCGAAGACCAGCACGACGGCGGCGACCAGGACCAGCCCGTGGAGGCCGAAGAAGACGACGAACTCCCAGCGAGGGAACCCCCACGGAAGGTCCGGGGTGAGCATGGCGAGCCCGGAGCCCGCGGCCGCCCAGAAGTAGAGTATCTCGACCAGGCCGCGGCGAGGCCGCAGGAGGGAGACGAGGGCCAGGACCATGGCGGCGTCACACAGATGGAGGGGAAGCAGCGTCCGCCAGGTCAGCCATCCCTGGCGAGCAGCGATGCCCAGCTCGAATGCCAGCAGGAGGGAGATCCCGGCGAAGAGGGCCACGCGCACGAGCCGGCCTGTCCTCGGACGGGTCCGCACCAGGGCGGCCAGGACGCCCCCGGCCACCCCGGTGAGCACGAGGGCGCCGAGGTGGGCGGCGCCGAGGGGCGCGAACGGGGGCGGGCTCTGTGGGTCCATGGGGCGACTCGCGCGCACCCGAGGCCGCAGGGGCGGGGGTACCCGGGCATTGTAGGGTTGGCGGCGGCGGCGCGGTCAAGGGACGCCGGGGTCAGAACCGGAACCGAACCCCGACCGACGGAAGGAGCGGAATGCGTCCGCCTGGATTCTCCACGAGAAGCGGCATGTTGCCCGTCGGGTCGTACTCGAGGCGGGGCTCGATCTGGGCTGCGTTCCTGCGGTTGGTCACGTTGATGACGTCCAGGTAGATGAGCCAGCGGCCGCTCGCACCGCGGGGCAGCCAGTTGAGACGCAGGTCGAGGCGAGCGTAGTCGGGAAGCCGAGAGGAGTTGAGGTTGGACACGTCCCCGAGGTCGGTCTCGTAGACGTACCCGCCTTCGGCGTCGAGGGCGGGGACGAGCCGACCCTCCTCGGTCTCGTCGGCCGAGACACGGAGGCCCACCACCGGCGTGCGCGGAAAGCCGGAGAAGGCCCGGAGCGTCCCGGCGAGCTGGAACTTGTCGCTGATCCTCCAGACCCCCACCAGACTCAGGGCGTGACGACGGTCGTAGTCGAACGGCATGTCGACGGCGTACTGAGTCCGCCGGGCTCGACCGTAGGTGTAGGAGGCCCAGCCCGACAGATGCGTCCCGGGACCGGGTTGCTTCTGAAGGAAGACATCGAACCCCCACGACTCCCCCCGCCCGTCGTTCACCGGAAAGCTGGTGACGGTGGGGGCAGTCGGGACGCTCCACTCGAGCTCGGGAGGGAAGTCGTAGCGGCCAACCCGCTCGCGACGCTCCTCCTCGGTCTCGAGACGGCCGATGACGAGGTCGTCGTAGCTCTTCCAGTAGCCTTCGACCCGGGCGGTCAGGCCGGGGACGATGTCCCGCTCGATCCCCAGGACCGCGTGCCACGCCCGCTCGTAGAGCAGGTCGAGGGGCCCGTCGGAGGAGAGATCGACGAAGTAGTCGGCCTGGACGAGCTTCTCGTAGCCCGGGCTCTGGGTGAAGAGGCCTCCCCCGGCCCGGAGGCGCGTGGCATCGTCGATCCAGAACGTGGCTCCCAGCCGCGGGGAGAGCGAGGTGCGACGGATCGCCCCGCTCCAGTCCAGTCGGAGCCCTCCCTCGAGGGTCAGGCGAGAGCCGGCGCGAAGACGGTCCTGGACCCAGGCCCCGAGGCGCGTCGAGGTCACTACGGAGTCCAGCTCGTCGGGCAGCCCCGCCCCCCCCTGGACGCTGGAGCCGTTGGCCGCGTTGGGGTTCCGGTCACCGGGAATCAGCCAGCGCTGGGTCGTCTCGAGTCGGTGGACTTCGAAGCCCGTCTCCAGGAAATGACCACCGAGGGTCAAGCCCACGTCCTGCCGCAGGGCGAGGTCCCGGACCGCAGAGGCGATGTCGAAGAGGACGTTGGAGTACCGAGAGGCGATGTCGTCGGCGGGGTTGTTCGAGCGCCGCTGCTCGCTGCGGAACCGGGCGTCGAAGTCGACGACGTCCTCGTTGACGTAGTAGGACAGGACGGTACGGGCCGTCCCGCTCCGCCCCAGGGTGGTATTGAAGGTCGCCGCGACCAGGTCGTTGCGGGCATCGGTGACGATTGCGCCTTCGTCGCCCTCGGCCTCGTCTTCGAAGCTTGCGTCGGTGGACTCCCGGCTGAGCAGGCCGAACACGGTGAGCCGCTGGCCGCGCCCCAGCTTCCAGTCCGCGCGGGCCTGGACGTCGCCGAAGGACGGCAGGTCCTCGTCGACGATCCGGTCCGCCACGAGGTCGTAGTAGGTGCGGCGCGCGGTGACGAGCCACGTCCCCGAAGCCGGCCCCGGGAGCCCACCCTCAAATAGCACGTTGGCGTCGGTGATGCTCAGGGTCCCGGAGCCGTGGAGGCCCTCCCGGGCCCCACCCGGGCGGTTGGCCACCACGAGCAGGGACGAGAGTCGGTCACCGTGCTTCGCGCTGAACGCTCCCGCGAAGAGCTCGAAGTCGCTGACCGTCTCCGGGTTGAAAGCGCTCGTGAGTCCGAAGAGGCGGTAGGGGTTGTGGACCTCGACGCCGTCCATCACCGTGAGGTTCTGGTCGGGCCCGCCTCCCCGTACCGACATGCGGCTGTCGAACTCGGTGGTGACCGAGATGCCGGGGAGGGTGTGCAGGGTCCGAAAGACGTTGTCGGCGGCCCCCGCCACCATCTGGACCTCGACCGGGCGGACGGGGAGCTCCGCCGGAGCTCTCTGTCCCGCGAGGCTGCTCTGGGCGGTCACCTCGACCTCGTCGGTGAACCGCGTGCGGTCCAGCAGGGCGAACTCGAAGCTCGGGGGCGCCTCGCCGGGGATCACCCTGGTCACCGTCGAGTCGGGCGCGTACCCCTCGGCCTCCACCCCGATCGTCCACTCCCCCGCAGGCAGCGACAGCACGAAGCGCCCGTCCCCGTCCGTCCCCACCCGCTGGCCGGCCGCTTCCACCCGGGCGCTGGCAATGGGGGTGACGGTCAAGGCATCGATGACCCGCCCTTCCACCAGCACCTCTTCCGGCTCCCCGGGGGGGTCGCCCCCCGGGTCGTTCGGCCGCGCCGAGACGGGGTCGGCGGCGACCAGGAGGACGACGAGTACGGCAAGAAGGCGGACCATGGGAATGTCTTCGGATTCGTCTACGGAAGCGGACGGCGCTCTGTTTCGTAATATATTCAAAACTTTGTCGAATGCCGCTCTAATCGTGTCCCGTCCCGGGCGCGACCGGCTCCCAGGTCGCGCGCTGCACCCGCCACACCCCGGCCTCCTCCGCCACGCCCAGCTCGAAGCGGTAGACCGCGGCGGGGGGCAACAGCCCCTTCAGGCCGCCGAGCTGGCGCGCGCGACCCACGAACTCCACCACACATCGGACCTGGGCGCGGGTCCCGTCACGATCGACCTCGATCCCCAAGACCTCGAGATCCACGGACTCGTAGGCGGCGAAGTAGCGCCTCAGGGTGGCCAGGGCCTCGGCCCGGGGCAGCTCGCGGGGCCCGCGGAAGCTCTCGGACAGGCGCTCACCGAATCGATCGGCGTCGCGGGACTCCGCCGCGGCCTCGAGGTCCATCCGCAACTCCTCGATCGGGTCGTCTGGCGTCCCCGCGCAGGCCAGACCGACCGCTGCCACCAGTGGAATCAACCCGCGGATCAACGCACGCCTCAAATGGACGGACCTCCACTCCTCGAGGCCCCCGCCGCCTCGGCGAGTGGCCGTCTGTCGATTATGACCGCTGGCTCCCCTCTGTCAGACTCGGGGAGTCGGACGACGTTCCGACAGACACGGAAGGAGCGTGGGAGTGGTACTTTCGAGCGGGGAAAAGGAGCCCGAGGGCCGGGGCCGGACCGGGCTGGTGATCCTGGTCGTGGCCACCCTGGCCCTGGCGGGAGTCGGCTACTGGTACTTCACGCGAGAGGCCCCGGCGCCGGCGGCGTCCTCCACCCGCCCCACTTCCCGGGCCACCCCCACGCCCACTGCCAGGCCCTCGACGGCAGCGCCCACCGGGGTCGTCGAGATCAACGCCGGGGTGGACGGTGCCACCGTGTTCGTGGACGAACGGGAGGTCGGGCCGGCGCCCCAGCAGGTCGACCTGGAGGCCGGCTCCCACCGTGTCCGCGTCGAGAAGGAAGGATTCCAGGCCTTCGCGCTGGAGGTCCACGTCGTCCCGGGAAAGACCCTCGCGATCGAGGCCCGGCTTGCCGCCGTGTCCCCGCGGCTCTCGGTCAGCGCCGACGTCCCCGGGGCCCAGGTGTTCCTGGACCGCAAGTTCGTGGGTGAAGCCCCCCTGGTGATCCCCGCCGTGGTCCCGGGCCCGCACCGCCTCAACGTCTCCGCCGAGGGCTTCGAGGGCTACGCTGAGGAGATCAGCATCGGCCCCGGGGAGAACGAGATCCAGGTGCGCTTCAAGGAGGTCCGCCTCGACGAGTCGCTGGCGGTCAAGCACAAGCACGGCATCGGGTCCTGCCAGGGACAGCTCCGGGCGACACCGCAGGGACTGCAATACGAGACGGATCACGAGAAGGACGGCTTCACCGTGCCTTTCTCGTCCCTGGAGCCTCTCGAGGTCGACTACATGAGCAGGAACCTGCGGGTGAAGGTGCGTGGTGGACGGACGTACAACTTCACCGCCGAGGATGCGGACGCTCTCCTCACCTTCCAGCAGGCGGTGGAGGCGGCCCGCAAACGCCTGCCCTGAGTCCCGACTCCGGGCTCGGGATATGATCGCCGGATGAACGATCGCTTCCTTCGTGCCTGTCGCCGCGAGCCCGTGGATCGGACCCCGGTCTGGTTCATGCGCCAGGCCGGGCGCTACATGGCCGAGTACCAGGCGCTCCGGAAGCGCCACACCCTCCTCGAGCTCTGCCGCACCCCGGAGCTGGCGGTCGAGGTGACGCTACAGCCGATCAAGGCCCTGGGCTTCGACGCTGCGATCCTGTTCAGCGACCTCCTGATCCCCCTCGCCCCTCTCGGACTCCCCTTCGACTTCCAGTCCGGCGAAGGACCCGTCGTCGAGAAGCCCATCCGCTCACGGGCGGACGTGGAGGCGCTGCGCCGCTTCGAGCCACGCGAGGAGCTGGGGATGGTCCTGGAGGCCATCCGCCTTCTTCGGCGCGAGCTGAAGGTGCCCCTGATCGGGTTCGCCGGGGCCCCCTTCACCCTGGCCACCTACGCCATCGAGGGCGGCTCGTCGAAGAACCTGGCGCTCACCAAGGGTCTGATGTACGGGGAGCCGGACACCTGGCACCAGCTGGCGGGGCTGCTCGCCGACGTGGTGTCCGACTACCTGCGGGCCCAGGTGGAAGCGGGAGCCCAGGCGGTCCAGCTCTTCGACTCCTGGATCGGGGCCCTGGACGAGGCGGACTACCGGGAGTTCGTGCTCCCCCACGTCGCGCGCATCTTCGAGGGACTCGACGGGCTCGACGTCCCGCAGATCCACTTCGGGACCGCCACCGGCCACCTGCTCGGCCTCCAGCGCGAGGCCGGGGGCACCGTCGTCGGCGTGGACTGGCGCACGCCCCTCGACGAGGGCTGGGAGCGCGCCGGCCTCGACGTCGCCATCCAGGGCAACCTCGACCCGACGCTCCTCTTCGCTCCCCGCGAGCGCCTCCTCGCGAGGGTGGACGACGTCCTGCGGCGGGCGGGCGGACGTCCCGGCCACATCTTCAACCTCGGCCACGGAATCCTGCCCGGCACCCCGGTCGAGAACGTGAAGGCCGTCGTCGACCACGTTCACGAGGCCACGGCCCGCTAGCAGCCCTACAGCTTCAGGACCACGTTGGCCAGGAGTGCGAGGTCGTTCTTCTCCAGCTCCGCGGAGGCGGGCTTGTTCTTGTAGTCGTCCACCAGCGACAGCTGGAGGTCGATCCAGCTCGTCACCGCGCTCGAGAGCGACACGTCGAAGTGGTAGTAGGAGTCCGACGTGTCCGCGAACTTCCACAGGCCCCAGGCCGACTGGGTGAGCTTGGCGTTCTTCGAGATCTGCCACCTCAGGCTCTGGCCGATCTTGAAGGTCCCATCGGTGGTCGAGTCCTGCTCGAACAGCCCCTCGAAGGCGCCACCGACCGACCCGTCCACGGTCAGGCGAACGTTGTCGGAGTCGACGAGGTGGTGACCGATACCCGCGAGGGGTGTCCAGAGGTAGTCCAGCTCCTTGAAGGCGTCCTGCTGGTAGCTCAGCTCGACGAAGGCGAAGGTGCGGCCCGAGAAGGTGTACTCGTCGCGCACGGTGAATGCGGCGCGGTCGGCGCTCAGCTCGCCGTCCGACCTGTTGCGAATCCACAGCCCACTCGCCTTGAAGACGTTCTTCGTCTTCGGGTCGTGGATCACGTCGAAGCTGAGATTGAGGTTCTGGGTGTCGGTGTTGCCGCTGGTGTAGGCGAAGCCGAAGCCGATACTCGTGCGCCAGCCCGGTTTCGGCTCCTCCGGGCACGGGCAGGTGTCCTGGGCCACCGCCGACGTGGTGGCCATCGTGAAGACGGCCACGACAATTCCAAGTGATCGACGCTTCATCTCTCTCCGTTCTCCCTTTCCATCCGGTCCCCGCGACCGTGCTTCGCCTCGGCAGGCGTGGTCCGTGCTCAGCTGTTGAGGGACGCCGGGTTCACTGTACCCGAAACCCGTCGAGTCGCTCAGACCCGCAAGCCGCCGGCGATCCCGCCGAGGCCCATCTCAGGTCTTCAGCTTGCGGTACTTGATCCGGTGGGGCTGGTCGGCCTCGGCTCCCAGCCGGCGCTTCCGGTCCGCCTCGTAGTCCTGGTAGTTCCCCTCGAACCACGCCACCCGGCTGTCCCCTTCGAAGGCGAGGATGTGGGTGGCGATGCGGTCGAGGAACCAGCGGTCGTGGCTGATGACCACTGCGCAGCCGGAGAAGCTCAGGAGCGCCTCCTCGAGGGCCCGCAGGGTGTCGACGTCGAGGTCGTTCGTGGGCTCGTCGAGAAGGAGCAGGTTGCCTCCACTCTTGAGCAGGGTGGCGAGGTGGAGCCGGTTGCGCTCCCCGCCCGAGAGGTCCCTCACCTTCTTCTGCTGGTCGGGACCGCGGAAGCCGAAGGACGCGGAGTAGGCGCGGGAGTTCATCTCGCGCTTGCCCACCATGACCAGGTCCCTGCCCCCGTCGGAGATCTCCTCCCAGACCGAGCGCTCGCCGATGAGGCTCTCGCGGGACTGGTCGACGTAGGAGAGGGCCACCGTCTCCCCCACCCTCAGCTCTCCGGCGTCCGGCTTCTCGGCGCCAACGATCATGCGGAACAGAGTCGTCTTCCCCGCCCCGTTGGGGCCGATGACGCCCACGATGCCGCCCCGCGGAAGCATGAAGTTCACGTCGTCCATGAGGAGCCGGTCGCCGTAGCCCTTGCGCAGCCCCTTCGCCTCGATGACCAGGTCCCCGAGGCGGGGGCCCGGGGGAATGCGGATCTCCCGCTTGTCGTCGCGCTTCTCGGCCGCCTCGTCCTCCGCCCGCAGCTCCTCGTAGCGGGTGACTCGGGCCTTCCCCTTGGCCTGACGGGCCCGGGGGGCCATCCGGATCCACTCGAGCTCGCGCTCCAGGGTCCGGCGACGGGCCGAGGCCTCCTTCTCCTCCTGGGTCAGCCGGCGGTCCTTCTGCTCGAGCCATGAGGAGTAGTTTCCCTGCCAGGGGATCCCTTCTCCGCGGTCCAGCTCGAGGATCCAGCCCGCCACGTTGTCCAGGAAGTAGCGGTCGTGGGTGATGGCCACGACGCAACCCTTGTACTCCTGGAGAAAGCGCTCGAGCCAGGCCACCGACTCCGCATCGAGGTGGTTGGTGGGCTCGTCCAGGAGGAGCATGTCCGTGGGCTGGAGAAGCAGGCGACACAGGGCCACCCGGCGCCGCTCCCCTCCGGAGAGGGTCGTCACGTCGGCGTCGGCCGGGGGAAGGCGGAGGGCGTCCATGGCCACCTCAACCGAGCGGTCCACGTCCCAGGCGTTCGCGGCGTCGATCTGGTCCTGGACCCGCCCCTGCTCGTCGATGACCTTGTCCATCTCGGCCTCGGGAAGGTCCTCACCGAGCTTCATCGACAGCTCCTCGAAGCGCTCGACCAGGGCCTTGACCGGGGCCACCGCCTCCTCGACGTGCTGCTGGACGCTCTTCGAGGGATCGAGCACAGGCTCCTGCGGGAGGTGGCCAATGCGGGTCCCCTCGGCCGGAAACGCCTCCCCGGCAATGTCCTTGTCGAGGCCGGCCATGACCCGGAGGAGCGTGGACTTGCCCGCCCCGTTGGCGCCGAGGACGCCGATCTTGGCATCCGGGTAGAACTGCAGCCAGATTCCCTTCAGGATCTCCTTGCCCTGGGGCGTGACCTTCCGCAGGTCCTTCATGGTGTAGATGAACTGTGGCATGGGGCGGTCATTCTGACACAGGCCGGGCCACAGGCGACCGGCGGGGAGGCGGGCAAGGCTCCGAACGGGAACCTCCCGGCCGATTCATACGTAAGAAGATGTGAAAGGCGAGAGCATGGAAATCCTGGTGCTGCTGTTCCTCGTGGGCGCCCTGATCATGGTGCCGCTCCTCATCCTGGGGGCCTTCCTCAAGGTGGTGGCAGCCATCGTCTTCCTGCCCTTCAAGATCATGGCGGTCCTGTTCAAGGGGCTCTTCGGGATCATCGGAGCGTTCTTCGGGCTCGTTCTCGGTGGTCTGGGAGCGGTCCTCGGCCTCGTGTTCGGGGGCCTGGGCCTCGTCCTGGGCCTCGTGGTCACGGTGGGCGTCTTCGTGCTCCTGCCCCTCGCACCACTGCTGCTTCTGGGTCTGGTCGTCTGGGTGGCCCTCAAGGCCGCCACCCCGGCGGCGGGGGCCGCCTGAGACCACCGCTCCGACGCGATCGACCCCTCTGACGAAAGTGTGACAATCCCCCCGATCGGGGTTTGCTAGCCTCCCCTCGTGCGGCGACGCCGGTGCGGCGCCACGAAGCTGGAGGAGGTTGTCTTGACCCTGACCTGGAACGGTCGTCGTTTCGACTGGGTGAACGTGGCGTACTTCGCGGGGATCCACGTGGTGGCGCTCCTCGCCTTCTGGAACTTCAGCTGGACCGGCGTCGGGCTGGCCCTCCTGGGCTGGTGGGTGGCGGGATCGCTGGGAATCTGCTTCACCTACCACCGCCTCCTCACCCACCGGAGCTTCCGTGTACCCAAGGCGATGGAGTACCTGGGCACCGTCTTCGGAATGCTGGCCAGCGAGGGTGGAGCCATCTCCTGGGTGGCCATGCACCGCATCCACCACGCCAAGTCGGACAAGCCGGGCCAGGACATCCACACGCCCAAGGACGGGTTCTGGTGGAGCCACCTGGGCTGGATCGTCTGCGACATCGACCAGAACCGGCGGGAGATGGAGCGGCGCTACGCGCCGGAGCTCGTGGCCGACCCCGTGCACCGCGTCCTCAATCGCATCCACATTCTGCCGAACATACTGGTCGGGCTCGCCCTCTTCGCGTGGGGCGGCTGGACCTACGTGATCTGGGGCGTCTTCGTCCGCCTGGTGATCACTCTGCACGGCACCTGGCTCGTGAACTCCGCCACCCACACCTGGGGCTACCGGGTCTGGCACACCAACGAGGACTCCCGGAACCTCTGGTGGGTGGGTCTGCTGGCCTGGGGCGAGGGGTGGCACAACACCCACCACGCCTTCCAGCGCTCGGCCCGGCACGGCTTCGGGCGGGAGCTCGACGCCACCTGGCTCGTCATCCGGGCCCTGGCCGCAGTGGGGCTGGTGACGGACATCCACCTCCTCCCCAAGAACGCCGAGCGGTTCCGTATCCAGCCGGAGAAGGTGGAGCAGACGGAAGCCGTGGCCGCCTGAGGACACCCCCGGACGGAAGAGGCCGGCGAGGGGTAGAATCTCTCAACGGAGGACACACCATGTTCGGACTCGGTATGCCGGAGCTCCTCGTCATCCTCGTGATCCTCATCCTGATCTTCGGGACATCCCGGATCGCGGGCCTCGGCAAGGGCCTCGGTGAAGGCATCCGCAACTTCAAGAAGGGCATCAAGGACGAG
>Ga0316576_10000333_pt1 | contig 21183 bp, 15 predicted proteins | sample S0NA_FD_203075 | JGI IMG/M metagenome (GOLD analysis project Ga0316576, IMG submission 203075) | Rhizosphere microbial communities from salt marsh grasses in Alabama, United States - S0-2_050615r3r5 | ecosystem: Host-associated > Plants > Roots > Rhizosphere | place: USA: Alabama | collected...
GTGGGGCGCGGGGCGTCGCAGGCAAACCGTCGGCTGGTGGTCGCCGAGCGCCTCGGCCTGCCGCCTGACTACCCCGTGCTCCCCGCCTTCACCGAGGGGGACTACCTGAAGATCCTGGTCGCCCGGGTGGAGTAGGGGAGGGGCAGTCGCTCAGCTCCGCGACTGGATCGCCGCCGCGATGGCGTCGAGGGTGAGCACACGGTCCACGGCGCCGGTCTCGATCGCCGCCCGGGGCATGCCGAAGATCACGCTGCTCGCCTCGTCCTGGGCGAAGGTCCGGCCGCCGGCGCGCTTGATCGCCTGGAGCCCGTCGGCGCCGTCTCGCCCCATGCCGGTCATCACGACGGCGGTGGCGCGGAAGGCCAGGGTGGAGGCCACCGACTGCATCGTCACGTCCGCCGAGGGCTTGCAGGCGTTGACCGGCGGGCCGTCGTCGATGCGCAGGCGCCCCGGGCGCTCGACGACCAGGTGCCGCCCGCCGGGCGCGACGTAGACCAGCCCCTGGTGCAGCCGGTCGCCGTCGGTGGCCTGGCGCACGGCGAGGGCGCTGAGCCCGTCCAGGCGCTGGGCCAGCGCGGAGGTGAACTGGGCCGGCATGTGCTGGACCACCAGGACGCAGCAGTCCAGGTCACCGGGCAGGGCGGGGATCACGCGGGCCAGGGCGGCGGGACCGCCGGTGCTCACCGCGATCACCACGACCCGCGGCCCCTCGGGGGACCAGGTGACCATGGGGCGGACCGGCGCCGCCGCGGCGCGCGTGGGGGACAGATGGCGCGGGCGAGCGGTGCTCGCCAGGGCCAGCTTGTCGGTGAGCTCTCGCTCGACGAGGGTCAGATCGGTGGATACTTCCCCCGACGGTTTGGGGACGAAGTCCACCGCGCCGGCAGACAGCGCCTCGATGGTGGCGCTCGCCCCCTCGGTGGTGTGCGCGGAGACCATCACCACCGGCAGGGGGTGGAGCCGCATGATCTGGCGCACCGCCTCGACGCCGCTCATCAGCGGCATGTTGACGTCCATCGTCATCACGTCCGGCCGCAGGCGCCCCGCCTCCTCGACGGCGGCGCGGCCGTCGCGGGCCTCGCCGATCACCTCGAATCGTCCGTCTCGGCCGAGGAGGCGCTTGATCACCGTGCGCATGAAGCTGGAGTCGTCGACGACGACCACGCGGATCTTGTGTTGCTCAAGGTCGGTCATGATCTGAGGCCCCGTACGACGTAGGCGTTCACCGGCTCCGCGACGCCCTTGAAGCGCAGGCCGCTCGCCGGCTCCACGTCGATCACGTCGCCGACGGCGTCGATGATGCCGCGGTAGGTCGACTCGCTGATCAGCACGCCCCCGACGGGGGCGTTGGACTCGAAGCGCTGCGCCCGGTTGACCGTGTCGCCGATGGCCGTGTAGTCGCGGCCCCCCGGGGCGTGGCGGCTGCCAATGTCCCCGCGGACCACCGGGCCGGTGTTGATGCCGATCCGCATCTGCAGCGGAGGCGCGTCTCCGGGGTCGAGGGTGCCCATCGCGCCCTGCATGCCGAGGGCCGCGCGGACGGCGCGCAGGGGCGGTGGATCGTGGTCCGGGAGCACGGGGAACAGCGCCATGATCGCGTCTCCGATGAACTTGTCGATGTCCGCGCCGTGCTCCCGCAGGATCGGGCACATCACGTCGAAGTAGTGGTTGAGGATCTGCACCACCTGCCGGGGTGTGAGGGCAGAGCTCATGCTGGTGAAGCCGCAGATGTCGGAGAACAGCACGCTCAGCTCGAGCTCCTCGGCGCGGACCTCGCCGATGCGTCCGCTGGCCGCCTGGGCCTCCGCGGCGCGCACGGCGCCCTCGCTGAGGTAGAGCTGCGAGGCGACCTTGTAGGCCTGCAGCCGGCGCTCGGCGAGGATGCGCTCAACCATCGCCACGCACTTGTCCATGCTGAACGGCTTGACGAGGTAGGAGGTGAGCCCCACCGCGCGCATCTGCGCCTGGTCCCGACGGCTCTCGCGCGCAGTGAGCATCATCACGGGGATGTCGCGGGTCAACGGGTCGCGCTTGAGGGCGTGGACCAGCTCGAAGCCGGTCATCCGAGGCATGTCGTAGTCGGTGATCACCAGCTGGAGCCGGCGCCGGGGGTCTTCCTCCTGCCCCAGCTCCCGGGCGCGTTCGAGGCCCTGGCGACCGTCCTCTGCCACGCTGACCTCGAAGCCCTGGCGGCGGAGCGTGTCGGCGACCATGTGACGGACGGCCGGGCTGTCGTCGACGACCAGCAGGGGCTCCCGGCCCGAGAGGGTGACCCCGGCGATGAGCACGCGTACGCGGCTGAGCAGGTCCTCGGGCACCACCGGCTTGACCAGGTAGTCGTCGGCGCCCGCGTCGAATCCCTGCTCCAGGCTCTCGGCCTCCCCCCGCGCGGAGCAGATCATCACCGGGACGTGGGCCGTGCGCGGGTCGGTCTTCAGCGCGCGGCAGACCATGTAACCGTCCGGGCCGGGCATCTCCACGTCGGTGATCACCAGGTCGGGGAGCCGGGCGAAACACAGCTCCAGCGCCTGGTTGCCGTCGTGGGCCGAGACGACGTCGTAGCCCCCGGACTCCTGCAGGCAGGGGACCACCTGCCGGTGGATCAGCTCGCTGTCGTCGGCGAGCAGGATCAGCTTCTGCTGCCGGGTGGCCACGCCGACGAGGTCGGTCAGCTCCGCGGAGGAGAAGGGCAGGCGCAGGTAGCTGTCGAAGGACGACGCGCGCGGCGGCGGATCCGAGGCGCCGTAGATGATCACCGGCGCGGCGCGGCGCAGCTTGGCCCGACGCGCGATCTCCGGCCCGTCCTCCGCGCCGAGTCGCGCCGGGATCAGGAGCAGGTCGGCGTCCTCGGCGTGCTCCGCCAGCTCCTCCTCCGAGCCGACGGTCTCGCAGCGGTGCCCCGCGGTCTCGAGGGGGCGCCGCAGAAACTCCGGTTGTAGGCGGTCGGCGGCGAGGATGATGATCTTCACGGCTCCGCCTCCTCTCCGCTGGCCGCGCGATCCAGCAGCCGTCGCACCAGCGCGATCATCTCGGAGCGGTCGATCGGCTTGACCAGGTAGGCGTCGACCCCGGCGTCGAAGCCGCGCAGCCGATCGATCTCCTGATCCCGGCTGGTGAGCATGACGATGGGGACCTGCTCGTAGAGCGGCAGCCCGCGCAGGCGCCGGCAGAGCTCGTATCCGTCCATCCCCGGCATGGTCACGTCGGTGGAGACGAGGTCGTAGCGTCGCTGTTCGGCGAGAGTCAGCGCCGCGGCGCCGTCGCGCGCGTCGTGCACGGCGAGCCCCTCGGCGGCGAGGAGCCGCCGGAGGTCCTCGCGCACGGTGTCGGAGTCCTCCACGACCAGGACGGTGGGCCGGCTTTGGGGCGAAACCGGGGCCGGACCCGGTCTCGCCCCTCGCCGGGCCGGCGACTCCAGCGCCCGCCGGATCAGGGCGGGCACGTCGAGGATCAGCGCGCAGCGCGCGCCGAGCAGCGTCGCGCCGGCGCAGCAGGGCACCCGCTCCAGCAGGCTGCCCAGGCTCTTGATCACGATCTCCTGGCGTCCCAGGAGCTCCTCAAAGACGAGGCCAAAGGTGCCGCCGACGGACTCCACCAGAGCGACGGGGAAGGGCGGCGGGCGTTCGCCGTGGGGCAACCCCAGGGTCGCGGCGACGTCGACGAGCGGCACCTCCTGGTCGAGGAGCAGGGTGGGGCAGGCGGCGACCGTGCGGGCCTGGGCCGGGTCGGCCATCAGCGTGTGCTTGACCGCGTGGATCGGCAGCGCCAGGACCTCCCCCCCGGCCTTGCAGAGCAGGACGTTGCTGATCGCCAGCGTCAGCGGGAGCCGGAGCTCGAAGCGCGTCCCGCTCCCCGGCGTGGAGTCGATGTCGATCGTGCCCTTGAGCTCCGTGATCGCCTCCCGCACCACGTCCATGCCGACGCCGCGGCCCGAGAGCCCCGTCACCTCCGCGGAGGTGCTGAGGCCCGGGGTGAAGATCAGCTCGAGCTGCTGACGCCGATCCATCCGGGCGAGGTCATCCGCGGTGACGAGGCCGCGATCGACGGCCTTGGCGGCCACGCGCGCGGCGTCGATGCCCGCGCCGTCGTCCGAGACCTCGATCACCATCTGGTGGCCGCGGTGGGCCGCCGCGAGGACTACCCGGCCGCTGGCCGGCTTGCCGGCTGCCACGCGCCGGTCGGGGAGCTCCAGGCCGTGGTCCACCGCGTTGCGCACGAGGTGCAGCAGGGGATCATCCAGGCGCTCCACGAGCAGCTTGTCCAGCTCGGTGTCGGCGCCGCGGATCTCCAGCGCGACCTCCTTGCCCAGGGAGTGGCTCAGGTCACGCACGACGCGGCGGTACTTGTTGAAGAGGCCGGCGATGGGGACCATGCGCAGCTTCATCACCTGGTCTCGCAGCTCCGAGCTGACCATGTCCAGCCGACCCACACCGTCTTCCAGGTCGTGCGTCAGACTCTCGAGGAGCTGGAGCAGGCCGGCGACCTGGCGCCCGCCGGCGCGGGTGCCGTTCCCCTCCCCGAGCCGGCGGCGGCTCTCCAGCTCGTCGATCACTCGCTGCAGCGCCGCCAGCACGTCGTGCACGCCCGCCTTGCCCAGCACGAGCTCGCCCACGAGGTTCAGCAGGTGGTCGAGCTTGTCGAAGTCCACGCGCAGGGTGAGCGCGGCGGGCTCGGCTGCCGGGGGGCCTGGCGCCGGCGGGGGCGCCGCCGCCTCCGCCTCGGACCGCCCGGGGGAGCGGAGCCGGGCGATCAGGGGGTCCACCGGCACGTCGATCGGGGCGCGGGCCGCGGCCCGATCGAGGATGGCGCGCAGGCCGTCCAGCGCGGCGAGCAGGGCGTCCGTCACCGATCGGTCGGCGGCGCACCGGCCGTCCCGCACCTCGCCGACCAGATCCTCCGCGGCGTGTGCCAGGCGGTTCATCCGGGCCAGGCCGACGAAGCCGCTGCTCCCCTTGAGGGTGTGCAGGTCGCGGAAGATGGTTCGCACGAGCTCGGGGTCCTGCGTCGTCTCGAGCTCGACCAGGTGCGTCGCGAGGGACTCGATGCGCTCGCCGCACTCCTCGATGAACGGCTCGACCAGGTCCTCGTCTACCTGGGGCAGCCAGACCTCCTCGGCGGGCGAGGTGCTCTCCGCGGCCGCGGGAGGGGCGGTGGGCCGGGCCGGCGCGGCTCCCTCGCGGAGCGCCTGCGCCGCCTGGCGCAGGGGCGCGGGGTCCAGGTGGGCTCCGGAGGCGTCGGGCGCCCGGAGCTGCTGCAGGGCCTGATCGAGCAGCTGCAGCGGGGCCCGCAGCGCCCCGGCTGGCCCCGGACGCAGGGCCGCGCGCTCGAGCTCCTGGGCCAGCAGGCCGACCTCCTCCACCCCCATCAACAACGCCTCGGCGGCCACCGTGGCGAGGAGGCCGCCGAGCAGGCGGCGGCTCTGCGCCTCGGGGCTCGTTGCCTCCGGCTCGTCGAGGAGCGCGAGCCCGCGCTCAACGCGCACCGAGGCCTCGTCGAGAAAGAGCTCCCACAGCGCCTGGCTGCTCGGTCCACTCACCGGCGCGCCTCCCCGGCCTCGGCGAGCGAGCGGCAGTGGCGGATCCCTCGCAGCTGCTCCCGGTGCCGGTGGATCCAGCGCACCGGTCCGGGCCGGCTGGCCACCAGCACCAGGCGGGAGGCCGGGCCCGCGTCGCCGTGGAGCGAGCCGGCCAGCCGCCGCAGCAGGCTCGCGCAGCGGTCGCCGAGGTAGACCGCGCCGTCGAGGTCCACCACCACCAGCGGGGCGGTCGCCTGCAACGCGGGGCGCAGCTCCGCCGCGAGCGCGCTCTCCTGTCCATCGTCGTAGTTGCCCTGGAGGCGGACGACGAGGGTCCCGGGGGCTGCAGGGGGCGCCGGCGGCGCGTCGGGCGCTTGCTCCGGCGGGCGCGACGGGGCAGGTGCGGCGGGGCGCTCCGCCGCGGCCGCCTCGGTGCGCTGGTAGATCAGCCCGTCAGGGGTGCGGAGCATCTGGAACGAGCTCGGGGGGGGCTGCAGGATCTCCCCCTCTCCGAGGAACAGGAAGCCGTGCATCGTGATGCTGTCCGCGAGCCTCCGTGCCACGGCCTCGCGGGTCGCCCGCTCGAAGTAGATCAGCACGTTCCGGCAGAAGACGAGATCGAAGCCGCCGGGGTAGGGCTGGTCCACCAGGTTGTGGGCCTGGAAGCGCACCCGTGACGCGACCTCGGGCCGAACGCGCCACTGCTCGCCGTCCGGCTCGAAGCAGCGCTCGAGCAGCGACGCCGGGACCCCGGCGAGGCTCTCCCTGCTGTACCGACCGGCGCGGGCCACCGAGAGGGCGTCTGCGCTCAGGTCGGTGGCCAGCACCTCGAAGCCAGGGGCGCCGTCCTGGGTCCGGGACCAGTCGTCGACGATCATCGCCACGGTGTAGGGCTCCTCGCCGCTGGCGCAGCCCGCGCACCAGATCCGCAGCGGGGCCTCCCGCCGGCTGGAGAGCTCCGGCAAGCAGACCCGGCGCAGGGCGCGTTGCTGGTCGCCGAGGCGGAAGAACCGCGTCTCGCCCACGCGGACAAGCTCCACCAGGCAGCCGAGCTCCTCGGAGCCCTGCGGGCCCTCCAGCAGGGCGGCGTAGTCTTGAAGCGCGAGGCGATCTCCCCGTCGCTGCCTGCGTTCCTCGACGCGTCGCTCGAGGAGCCAGATCCGCTCGGGCGGCAGGTGGATCCCCGAGCGGCCGCCAACAAGGGCCGCGATGCGCTCCAGCGCCGCGTGCTCACGACCGGTCACCGGGCGCCTCGCGACGGTGGGTCACCGTCCTGGGCGACGTGCGCCGGGAGCGCGCGCTCGGCCGCCGGCCGGTCGCCCATGGAGAAACCGGCGACGGAGGACTCCAGCCGTCCGGCGAGCTGGAACAGCTCCTCCCCCTGGGTCACGGCGTCCTCCGAGGCGTCCACGACCTTGTGCGCGATCTCCCGCACGGCGTCCATGTTGCGCGCGATGTCGTCGGAGACCACCGCCTGTTCCTGGACCGAGCGGGCGGTGTCCTGGATCACCTCGATGATCTTGCGCAGGTCGTCCAGCGTCGTGCTGACGAGGGAGGTGCCCTCCTCGACCACCTGGGTCCCGCGGCCCATCGACTGCACGGCGTCGGATGTCTGGTCGGTGATCGTGGCGATCAGGTCCTCGATGTCCTTGGCGCTCTGCCCGACCCGGCGGGCCAGGGAGCTGACCTCGTCGGCGACCACCGCGAACCCCCGACCCTGCTCGCCGGCGTGGGCCGCCTCGATGGAGGCGTTGAGGGCGAGCAACGAGGTCTGTTCGGAGATCTGCCGGATCACCTCCACGATGTTGCCGATGCGCTTGATGCTCTCGCCGAGGGCGCGGATCTTGATCGCCGTCTCGTCCACGGTGGAGCGGATCGTGTTCATGCGCTCGATGGCGCCGCTGACCGCCGCGCCGCTCTGCTCGGCCCGGCGAGTCGCCTCCATCGCGTTTTCCGCCACCTGCTGGATCGAGGCGGAGAGCTCGGTGACCGCGGCGGAGGAGCTCTCCACGCGGACCGCCTGATCCTTGGCGCCCTCGAGCATCTGCCGGCTGGCCGCGCCGATCTGGGCGCTCGAGGCGCCGACCTGCAGCCCCGCGCTCTGGACGTCCCCGGCGAGGATCTGGAGGTTGGAGAAGATCCGGTTGATGTTCTCGCCGAGCTGGACGAACTCGTCCCGGCTGCGTAGCTCGATGCGCTTGCTCAGGTCGCCCTTGCCGGCGGCGACGTCCTGCGTGGCGACGATGAACTGCTCGAGCGGGCGCGTGATCAACCAGGACAGGAACCAGCCGACCAGCAGGGTGAGCAGCCCGCCGACGATGATGAACGTCCGGTTCTCCCGGTACAGGGCCGACAGCTCGGCCTTCTTGTGCTCCCGCGTCCGCATGATGTACAGGCGGCCGACCTTGCCGTGCAGGGTGCCGGCGTAGCCGGTCATCGCCGCCATGTCGTAGTCCCATGTCTTGCCGGCGTGATTGAAGTGCCAGGTGTCGGCGGGGCGCCCGTCGCGGATGCGGGCGCCGGCCTGGCGCAGGCGAGGGGCCAGGTCGTCCCACTGATCCCGCGGCAGCACCGAGGCCACCACGCGGTCGTCGTAGACGAAGGTCAGACGGTGCTGCTTCGCCGCGCGGTTGTCGGACTGCTTCATGTAGTCGCGGAAGTAGCGCTCGATGTCGATGCCGACGGCCACGGCGGCGACGACCTTCCCGTCGTCGTCGCGCACCGGCACGCCGGCGATCTGGTACACGTGGTTATCATGGACCAGCACGGCACCGCTCTCGCTGAACAGCTCCCCCACGGGCAGCCGCCCCACGACCACACCCTGGAGCAGGTCGGTGAACAGGCGCATCCCGCCCACCTGGTCCTGGGTCAGCGACGTGTGCGGGCCCTTGGCCAGCAACCGCCCGGCGCGGTCGACGACGGCGACCAGCCCGGGCTTGAGGTGTCGCCCGAGCGGTCGGAGCAGCTTGGCGCGGATCAGCGAGGCGCGCTCACCGCTCGGGGTGGCCTCCGTCGCGGCCTGGACCAGCAGCGCGCGGTCGGCCTCGACGAGGCTCTGCACCAGGGCGGTCAGGTTGTGGCCGATGCGTCCCTCGTAGTTGAGGAAGCGTTGCATGTGCTTCTCCAGGAAGCGGCCCCGATCGGCGGCCTCGCTCACGGAGAAGCGGTTGATGAAGTAGGCGCCCGCCAGCAGGGTGAAGGCGAGGAAGTAGCAGGCGAGCAGGATTTTCCTGCGCAGGGTCAGCTTCAGCTTCAGTGCCATGGGACCTCCACTGGCATCAGAGAGCGCCGCGCCGGTGAGGCGCCAGCTGCTCCGAGTCGAAGACGCGCTCGATATCGAGGATCAGCACCGGGCCCTCGGCCCGGGAGACCAGCCCCCGGAGGTGACCGGAGACACGCCGGGGCAGCGTTGCCGGCGGCGGCTGGACCTCGTCGGTGTCCAGCTCGACCACCCCGCACAGGCTGTCGGCGAGCAGCCCCGCGGTGCGCTGGTTTCGGCGCCCGGTGCCGCTCTGGACCACGACCACCCGCCGCTGCTCGCTGATCCGGGTGACCTCGAGCCCGAGGAACCGCTGCAGATCGATGACCGCCACCACCTCTCCGCGCAGGTTCATGATCCCGCGGATAAAGGCAGGGACGAGGAACACCGGCGTGATCGGCCGCAGCTCCACCGCCTCCTTCACCGCGTCGATGGGCAGGGCGAAGACCTGCTCCCCGAGCGAGAAGCAGACCAGCTTTTTCGAGGGGGCTGCCATGGGCTCCTCGCGTATCTTTCCCGTTGCGTCGGATCTCGTCAATGTCCCGCCCCGGACGGCCTGAATCCGGCCGGGGCCCCAAGATCGTCCCGCCCCGAGGCCGGCTCGGCCTACGGGCCGAGGCGCTGGCGATCCGCGCGGAGGTAGGCCCGGTTCTGGGCCCAGGTGGCCCCGACGAAGAGCAGCGCCAGGGCGCCGCCCCAGATCGGGAGGTGACGCAGGGCCGCGCGCTGGAACAGCAGCAGGCTCGCGCCGGCGGTTGCCAGGGGGACGACCAGCCCGAGAATGAAGGCGCGGCCCGCCGCGCGCTCCCGCGGATCCAGGACGCCGTAGAACAGGTTGGACAGCGGCGTCTTCACCGCGGCCTTGAGCTCGTTGTCGACGAGCCGGGCGACCACCGCGGTGACGAGCCCGGGCCACAGCCCGAGGGCGGCGAAGGCGGCGAGCACCGCCGCGGCGTAGCCAAGGTTGGTCTGGGTGATCCCGCTGTGGACGAGCAGTCTCGAGGTGACCACGAGCTGGACCGCTACGCTGGCGCCGTTGGCGATGACCATGTACCCGCCGTAGAACGCGGCCAGCTCCGCCTCCCCGAACGATGCGGCGAAGGCGGCGCTGTAGCGGTAGCGCAGCCCGTAGCGACAGACCACCATGAGCAGCGTCGAGACGGCGATGGCGCGGAGCAGCGGCACCCGAAGACCGACGGTCAGCCCCCGACGGATGTTGCCGATCCGACCTGCCGCGGACTCACGAACCATCGGCTCCGCTCCCGCGCCGTCGGTCAGGCGGCGTACGCGCAGGGACAGCGCGGCGGCCGCGAGGAAGACCGCCGCGGCCACGATGAGCAGGTTCTCGGGACCCAGGGGCGAGGCGAGGGCTGTGAGCGCGACCCCGCCGAGCACCGCGCCGGCCCGCGCCCCGGTGTATATCAGCGGGAAGGTCCGCCGCGCGTCGTCGACAGGGAAGCAGTCCAGCAGCAAGACCCCCCAGTGGATCTTGAGCAGCGTCGCGGTCGCCTCGTTCCAGGCGTAGATCGCCGGGTAGGACAGAGGCACTCCCCGGCCGGCCGGGAGCCACAGCGCCAGCAGGCCGGCGCCGGTCAGCGCCAGGGCCAGGGTCAGGGTCGCGGGGTGGCCCAGGCGCGCGGCGAGGGGGACGTAGAGCAGGGCGACGATGATGTCCAGCGCCGCCTTGACGGCGAACATCACGGGCAGAAGCTGCACCCCGACGCGCTTGAGAAACAGGGTCTGCGCCACCCCGTCGCCGATCTGGGTCGCCGCGGTGAACAGCAGGTAGAGGCACCAGAGGAAGAGCAGCTTGGCGGGCTCGCCGGGCTGCAGGTTGAGCAGGCGGAACAGGTTTCCGCGCGGGCCGGCCGTCACCGCTACTCCTTGATCACGAAGCGGATGCGGTAGCGGGCGACCGGTGTGGCCAGCCCGAGCTCCATCATGCGATGGAGCACGGCGAGATCGCGGTAGCCGAACTCGAGATCCCTGACGTCCTCGAAGCTGAAGGGGAGCTCGCCCCGCCGCGGCTCGACCCAGAACACGCGCCGCGCCCCGTGGCGCTCGATCCGCAGCAGGCGCGCGAGGTCGGGGAAGCGGTATCCGCCGCCGTGGGGCAGCAAGTTCGCGGCGCGCAGCGAGGCGGTGACCTCCAGTCGGCCCGCCCGCTCTCCCCACCCCAGCCCCTCGATGGCTTGCTCGCTGAAGTTGGGCGTCGGCCTGACCAGGTAGACCGGCTGGTCGGGGCCGAGGGTAAGGGGGAAGAGCGCGGTCGAGCCCGGATCGAACCAGTAGGCGCCGAGGTGGAAGCAGCCGGGCGCACGGAGTCCCTGGTGGGTGGCGTTGCAGACCACACGGTGCGGGCCGAACAGCCGCTCGGCGATCAGCTCTCGCCGGCGCTGGTTGAAGTCCTGGACCGTCTCGCAGAAGGAGTGGAATCGCGCGGCGTCGTCGCCTCGCAGGATCGAGACGGCGCCCCACGGCGTCTCGACCCTCGTCGCCGCGCGCCGGAGGTCGTCGCTCTCGTCGACGTAGAGCCCCGGGCCGTAGGGGGACGAAGGACGGTGCTCGTGCCCCGAGCTGTGGACGACGAACATGTGCCGGGGCAGGTCCTCCCCGCCCACGAGGGGATGGAGCACCTGGTCCAGCTCCAGGGCATCGGCGAAGTGGTTGCTCTCGGCGAGGTCGTAGGTCACATCGACCCCGTCGAGGGTCAACCGCGCGGCGCGGGTCGCGGCCGCCGCCTGTCGCGTCTCTGCCTCGTCGGGCGCCCGGTCCAGCGCCCCGACGAGCATGCCGCACCCGTTGGGCTTGCTGTCCAGCACCGCCAGGTCGGGATCCCAGCGCACCGCTCCGCCGTAGCCGAAGCCGGCGCGCCAGCGGTAGATGTTGCGGGTCACCGTGGCGTCAGGGGCGCCGATGAACATCGCCCGGGGCTCGAGGCCGAGCTTGTGCTCCGCGTACTGGATCTTCGCGATGCCGTAGGTCATGTTGGCCGCGCAGAGCTGCTCGGCGACGTCTCCCGGACCGCAGAGGAAGACGTGCTCGGCGCCTCGGCGAAGCCATCCCTCATCGTTCATCGCAGAGCCCTCACCCTGTCGGTATATACGCCAACTCGCACGTGGATCCCACCCATTGTCTCCCCTCGGGCGCTCACGAGGCGTGGCGGGACAGCTCGCGGTAGGCCGCCGCGACGCGCGCGAAGCGCTCGGCCAGGCGCGCCCGCTCCTCGGGCGGCGCCGTGGGGTGCCGGTCCGGGTGGAGCCGGAGCGCCAGGCGACGGAACGCGCGCCGGGCCTGGGAGGGGGAGGCGCCCCCGGGCAGCTCGAGCGCGGCGGCGGCATCCGCCGTGGCGAGGTTCGGGGAGGCCTGGCGCTCGAGCAGGCCGAGCAGGGAGAGGTAGAGCAGCAGCCGGAGCTTCCTCGGGTCGGACGCGAGCGCCTCGAGGCTCAGCGGCCGACGCAGCGCCAGCAGCAGCTCCAGCCCCTCCCGACCGGCGGGAGCCAGGGCCGCCTCGGCGCCGGGGCGGAGCCCGACGAGCAGCCCGGACAGCTCGCGGCGGAGCCCCTCGAGCCTCGGCGCCGGTAGTCGTCGGACGTGCTCCCAGATGACGGTCAGGGGGGGCAGCGGGCGGCAGGGTCCGAGGAGCCGGGGCAGGCCCGCGCCTTCGCGGGTCTGGACCTCGTCGGCGGGGCCGAGGGACAGGAGCCGCAGCAGGCGGCGCCGAAGCTGCGCGGAGAGCGCCAGCTCGAGGTCCGCCGCCGAGACCAGCCCCATCTCCCGCAGCAGCTCTCCCTGCGGCCGGTCGGTCGCGCTCAGCCGCTCGAGTGAGCGGACCAGGTCTCGTGGCCCGAGCTTCCCCTGCTCCAGCAGCAGCTGCCCCAGGAGGTCGAGACCGGCGGGAGCGGCGGCGTGGATCAGCCCACGCCGTAGCCAGGCCGAGTGCCAGCGCCGTCCGTACCGAATGCGGGCGCAGCCGGAGAAGCGCAGGCAATACAGTCGATAGAGAAAACCCGCGGGGTCAACGCGCGAGGAGGCCATCAGCCCCGATTCTGGGGGCCGACGGTGGCGGGGGCAAGTTTCAGCTGTTCTTGGTGCTGGTGTCGATGAAGCGCTGCTTGAGCTCGTCGAGGTACTTGCCGACCACACCGGTCACGTCCTCGGCGAAGCGTACCTTGGAGGCGGCGATCTCGCGCAGCGCGGTGACGGCTGGCTTGTTGTCGCACTCGATCCAGGGCTGGGCCCCCTTGGCGAGCTGCCGCGCGCGCTCGGCAGCGAGGATCACCAGGGCGAAGCGGTTGTTGACCTTCTCGAGACAGTCCTCGACGGTGACACGTGCCACTTGGCTCACTCCTTCCCGGCCGGGCCGGGCTGCAAAAGCAGTACATTCTAGCCAGGGTTGCCCCCCTGTCAATTGGGGGTCTCTCCGCGGGTGTCGGGCCCGTGGGTCACCGGTAGCGCCCCGCGCCCGTGCCCGTCCGAGACCCGCCTTGCATTGCGCCCTCCCGGGCACTAATCTTCCGGCGGGAGGAACCTTATTGTTGTTCGGGAGACGCCGAAAGAATGACCGATACCTCAAAGACTATCAAGGTGAAGTGGGACTACGTCGAAACCGCTTTTGAAAGGAATTCTCCGGACTTGCAGAGCTACATCGACCGTGACACCGGTGATGTGGTGGTCGTCGTGGATGGGATGGCGGAGGACGACGAGTCCCGAAAGAAGATCGCTCAGGCCCCGGAGCGCTACGTCCGGATCGAGCCCGCCTCGTCCCGGGAGCAGTACCGCTGGATGGAGCGCTTCGTGGCCTCGGTCCAGGACCCGGACCTGCGCGAGCGCCTGCTGCTCGCCATAGACGGCAAGGGGGCCTTCCGGCGGTTCAAGGACGTGCTGCTCAGCTACCCGGTGGAGCGCGAACGCTGGTTCAACTACCGCGCGGACCTGCTCCATCACCACATCAACGAGTGGTTCGAGCTCAAGGGGCTGCTCCCCGATCCGCCGCCCCCGTGGGGGGAGGTGAGCCCGCCGGAGCCGGAGGAGCCACCGCCCGAGGCGCCGAGCGCCGGGCAGAGCCCCGCGGACCTGTTGCGCAAGCAGCTCAAGGCCCTGGTCGACCTGCTGCCCGCCAGCGAGCTTCACTCCGCGCGGGTGTTTCTCGAGTACCTGCGCGACCGGGGGACCGCAGATCTGCTGGGCAAGGACGGCGGCTCTTGACGGCCCGAAGCTAGGCCATGATCACACGCTCGTCGTGTAGACGGGCGCTGTGCATCGCCGCTCCGATCACCACCGCCCGCTCGGGCGGAACGGCGATCCGCGGGGTCTTGCCGAAGACCCGGGCCACCGCCTCGCGCACCGCGGGGACGTGGCTCGTCCCGCCCGAGAGGTAGATCGCGTCGAGGTCCTCCGTCGTGACGTCGGCGAGCTCCATCGCCTCCTGGCACGTGTCCAGGGAGCGCTGGATGATCGGCGTGACGAGATCTCCGAGCTGCGCCCGCGTGAGCGGGTGGTGGAGGTCGAGGACGCCGCCGGAGACGAGGGCCGCCCGGGGTAGCTTCACCGCCGACTCCTCGCGAGCGGAGAGCTCGCGCTTGGCGCGCTCGGCGGCCATCAACAGCCGCTGCCACTCGACGGCCTGGTGGCGCAGCTCGATCTGGTGCTGGCGCCAGAAGGCGTTGGCGGCGTCGCCGGCCACGGCGGCGTCGAAGTCATCGCCGCCGAGCCAGGTGTCACCGGCCGTGGCGACGACCGGCATGTCGGCCGTGGAGGAGTCAACCACCGAGAAGTCGAAGGTGCCCCCGCCGAAGTCGTAGACCGCGACCAGCTTGCGGAAGCCCCGGTTGAAGTTCTGCGCCAGGGCCGCGGCGGTGGGCTCATCGATGATGTCGAGCTGCTCGAGCCCGGCCATCCGCGCCGCCTGGCGCAAGGCGGTCATGCGGCCCGAGTCGAAGCTGACCGGCACGGTGAGCACGGCCCGCTTCACCTCGCGGCCGAGGTGCTCCTGCGCGCGCTGGCGCAACGCGAAGATCAACGGCGCGCAGAGCTGGGCGACGGAGAAGGTCCGATTGCGCACGTGGAGCAGGACCTCGCCGCCCCGGCCGGGTGAGGTCTGGACGGGCATCGTGGCCAGGTAGGGCTGGAGCTCCGGGTCGTGGTGGTGGCGGCCAAGGAGACGCTTGGGCGAGGCGACCACCGCGTCAGGCTCGGCCATGCGCAGCTGCTGGGCCTCGGCGCCGATCACCACCGAGCCGTTCTCCAGCACCCCGACGAGCGAGGGGATCTCGCGGCCCCCGTGCTTGTCCTGGAGCACGGTGACCTCGCCCTTCTGCACCACCGCGACGCTGGAGCGCGTGGTGCCGAAGTCGATGCCGACGATGGGCGATCCGGAAGGGGTGACCCGCCTGACGTTGCGGGGCAGCGGCGGCGGGATCGGCGGCGGTCTGGACCGGGCGGCGTCGGGCGGCGGTGGCCGGACCAGGGGCTTGGGGGCGGGCGGCAACGGACCCGCCGCGGGCCGGGCGCCCGGTGGCGGGGGAGGGGGCGGCGCGGCGGACCTTGGCGGCGGCTCGGGCTCCACGTCGATGGGCACCATCTCGTCCGTGGAGGGGCGCACCGCGCAGTGGTCGGCGGCCGCCCGGACCAGCTCCTGGTAGCGGGCCTGCGCCTCCTCGGCGATGGTGGCGAGCTGGATCCCGAGGCCCTTCTGCTTGCCGTCCTTGTCCTTGATGATGTGGGTCACCTCGCCGAGGAGCTCGATCTCGCTGCCCTCTGGCGCCGTGAGCCGGACGGTGATCGTCTCGCCCTTCTGGGTCGTCGCGTCTGTCGGGATGAACAGGCCCCCCTTGCTGATGTTCCCCGAGAACAGGTCGTGAAACCTGTCCCAGCTCGAGCATTTCGCCCGCAGGGAGACGCGGCAGGGGATCCTCGGGTGGCGTCGCCGCTTGGGCCCGCCAGGTTCCTGGTCCTCTGGCCCTCCCCTCCCAAAGCGCTTTGACCACACGCCTCGATTGTAGTCCTACCGAGCCCGTGGGGGGAGCATAAAATGGACGAAGATAGACCTCGGGTGCGCGTACGCAAGGGCAGGTCGCCTCGGCCGCTTTCTGCTAAGCTGTTGGAAGGAGCCATGCAGCGGGACTTCTCGACGTTCATCGGTGTCGACCTCGGCGGAGGCAAGGGCAAGAACACCGCGGTGGCGCGCCTGGAGCGCGACGGCCAGGGCGTCCGGGTCGAGTTCGTCGGCGTGCGGGATCCTTCGGGTCGGCCGTTCTACGACGGACCGCTCATCGACTACGTCATGGGTTACCCGGAGGGGCTGGTCGCCATGGACGCTCCGCTCTCTCCGAGCGTCTGCGTCCGTTGCCGCCGCGAGGGGTGCGCGAGCCTGGAGACCTGCCCGGACCCCACCGTGCGCTGGTTCCGCGACACCGGGGACAGGCTCGTGAACGGCAAGCCCCGCCGGTCGGGCAAGCCCCCGACCACGGCCTACACCCAGCGCGCCTGCGAGGTGATCCTGCACAAGCGCTACGGCATTCTGCCCCGGGAGACCCTGGGTCAGGGGATGGGCCCGCTCACCGCCCGGGCGCACTACCTGCGCCGCGCCGTGGGCGACCGTTTCGAGCTCAACCGCAACCTGATCGAGGTCTACCCCAAGGCGACGATCCACGCCCTGTTCGGCGCGCGGTCCGCGCGGCGCTACAAGCGCGAGACCCGCACCTGGCAGGTCCGCGCCGGGATCCTCGAGTCGCTGTCGGACCGCCTGCGCTTCAGCGTCTGGCGCGAGGGCACGCTGAAGAACGACCACTGCTTCGACGCGGTGATCGCGGCGTTGACCGGCTACCTGTGGGCCGAGCAGCGCTGGCAGATGCCCGAGGAGCACAGGGAGGTGTTCGAGGAGGACGGCTGGATCTGGTTCCCGCCGATGGAGCCGCTCGAGAGCCGCGAAGACGGGACGTGACGGCTGGCTAGCCGATCTTGGCGAGGAACTCCTTGACCTTCTGCCCCAGCGTCGGCGCGTTCATGTCAGCCAGCTCGTAGCGCACGCGCACCGCAGGCTTGTCGATCTTCAGCAGGCTGCCCAGGTCGATGGGGGTGGCGAACAGCACGGTGTCGCAGTCCACCGCGTTGATCGTCTGCTCGAGCTCGTTGACCTGCTGGTCGGAGTAGCCCATGGCGGGGAGCGCCGTGCCCAGGTGCGGGTACTTCTGGAACGTCGCCTTGATCGAGCCCACCGCCACCACGCGGGGGTCGGCCACCACGGCGGCGCCGAACTGCTCCGCCGCCTTCTTCGCCGCGCCAAAGGGCATCCCGCCGTGGGTCACGGTCGGCCCGTCCTCCACGGTGAGCACGCGCTTGCCGCGGACCTTGGACTCGTCATCCACCGTCAGCTTGCTCGCCCCGAGCACGATCGTGGCGCCAGGGTTGACCTTCGCGGTGTTGCGCTGGACCAGGTCGACGTCCTCCGGCTTGGCCACGGTGGCCTTGTTGATCACCACGACGTCGGCGCGACGCAGGTTGGTCTCTCCCGGGAAGTAGGTCATCTCGTGGCCCGGCCGCAGCGGGTCGGCGACGGTGATCCACAGGTCCGGGCGGTAGAACGGCGTGTCGTTGTTGCCGCCGTCCCAGATCACCACGTCGGCCTCGGCCTGGGCCTGGTCCAGGATTCTCCCATAGTCCACGCCGGCGTAGACAACGGTCCCCATCTCGATGTGGGTCTCGTACTCCTCGCGCTCCTCGATGGTGCAGTTGTGCTTCTCCAGATCCTCGCGGGTCACGAAGCGCTGCACGGCCTGCTTGGCCAGATCGCCGTAGGGCATGGGGTGGCGCACCACAACGACCTTCTTTCCCGCCTCCTTGAGCATCGTGGCCACGTAGCGCGACGTCTGGCTCTTGCCGCAGCCGGTGCGCACGGCGCAGACCGCGACCACCGGGACCTTGGCGTCGATCATCGTCCGCTCGAGGCCGAGGAGCCGAAAGTCTGCGCCGGCGGCGTTGGCCCGCGCCGCGAGGTGCATCACCGCCTGGTGGCTCACGTCGGAGTAGGAGAAGACCACCTGGTTCACGTCTCGCTCGCGGATGATTCGCTCGAGGTCGGCCTCGGGCTCGATGGGGATCCCCTCGGGGTACCGCTCGCCGGCAAGCTCCGGCGGGTACTGACGGTCATCGATGCCCGGAATCTGGGTCGCCGTGAAGGCAACGACCCGGTAGCGCGGGTTGTCCCGGAAGAAGACGTTGAAGTTGTGAAAGTCTCTCCCCGCAGCGCCGAGAATAAGGACTCGCTCTTCGGACATGGTTTGTCTCCTTGCTCTGCGAGGCGCCGGCGCGGCCTCTGTGTCTGGGTGCTTCCCTGCCGTGGCGCCAGCTCACGGTGGGCCCGCCGACGGGAGCGGCGGGGGGGCGCGGTCAGTCGCCCATCAGCAGGGCCATGACCGCCTTCTGGGTGTGCAGGCGATTCTCCGCCTGGTCGAAGATCACGGAGCGCTGGTGGTCCGCGACCTCGTCGGTGACCTCCTCGCCGCGGTGAGCGGGGAGGCAGTGCATGAAGATGGCGTCGGGGGCGGCCTTGGCGAACAGGGCGGCGTTGACCTGGAAAGGCGCGAGGTCCTGTCGCCGCTGCTTGGCCTGCTCCTCCTGGCCCATCGAGGTCCAGACGTCGGTGTAGACCACGCGGGCCCCGGACACGGCCTCCGTGGGATCCTCGGAGAGCTCGATCCGGGCCCCGGTTTGCTTGCCGTCCTCCCGGGCCCGGGCGACGAGCTCGTCGTTCGGCCGGTAGCTGCCGCCGGGCGTCGCGATCACCAGGTGCCCGCCGAGCTTGGCGGCCGCGTTGGCCAGGGAGTGGACCACGTTGTTGCCGTCGCCGACGTAGGTCACCTTCACCCCCTCGAACGTGCCGAAGCGCTCGAGGACCGTGAACCAGTCGCAGATCGCCTGGCACGGGTGGAGCAGGTCCGAGAGGCCGTTGATCACCGGCACGCTGGAGCTCGCGGCGAGCCCGATGATGTCACCGTGGGCGTAGACCCGGGCCATGACCCCGTCGACGTAGCGCGACAGCACCCGGGCGGTGTCGGCGACCGTCTCCCCGCGGCCGAGCTGCAGCTCGTTGAATCCGAGGCTCATCCCCATCCCGCCCAGCTGGTGGATGCCGACCTGGAACGAGATGCGGGTGCGGGTCGACGGCTTCTGGAAGATCATCGCCAGGGTCTTGCGCGACAGCGCACCCCGGTAGCGGCCGGGGTGGGCCTTCATCGCGCGGGAGAGGTCGAGGATCAGCGCGACGTCGTCCACGGTCAAATCTTGAATGCTTACGAGATGATTTGTGCTCAGTGCGCGGTTCTTCATCGGGGTCACCTCAGGCTGGCCGTTGTCTACAACAGCGGCAGGGCCTCCGCAAGTGCCGGGCCCGCGCGCTACAGCTCGACCCGCACGCTCTGCCCCACGAGCACCGCCGAGCGGGGTATGTCCACCGTGGCCGACCGGTCGCCGGCGCGGAGCTCGAGGGGGCCGAGGGGGGTGAAGGACGGGCGGGCGAGCGGCCGGAGGGGGCGGACGATGGGCAAGCCCTGGGCCATGCGCCGGCGCAGCTCCTCCATCCGCGCCAGGTACCGGATCACCTCGCCGGGCACCGTCCGCGCGCTCCAGTAGGGCAGCCGGAAGCGGAAGCGTCCGCCGCTGTCGGCCCGCCCGCGGTCCCGGTACTCGAACGGGCGCCCGCGGTTGGTCACCAGGGGCAGGCGCAGCTCGACCATCGAGCGGGGAGGGGCGCGGCCCTCGAGGCGGGCTCCCGGCACGACCCGGAACAGGTGCGCGGGCTCCTCGTCGAGCCGCGGGATGCTCTCCCAGGTGTGCTGGAGCCAGCTCACCGCTGGCAGGAAGTCCCCGTCCAGGGGCGCGCCCGAGCCCAGGTCGTGGTACAGGCGGACGGCGAGGGTCCGCCGGTGGGTGCGGAAGACCGTCGCCCGGTCTGTCGGCTTGCCCAGGAAGCGGAGGTAGGCCGCGTATCGCGGTGTGGGGAACGGGCCAACCAGCACGCGGCCGACCCGCCGCCGGTGAATCAGGGGCTCCACGACGTCCATGTCGGGAAGGGTCAGCGCTGCCACGGCGTCGTGGTTGGCGGGCGCGATCCCCGGAGTGACCAGCGCTGCGCCGACGACGGGCGTCCGGCCCAGGTGGAGCAGCACGCCGCCCGCGGAGAGAGTGGCGAGGGTCGCCGGATCCTTCGCCGCTGGTCGTGTTCTGATCCGGCGGGCGGCCTCCTCCACGGCGCGGCTGCTTTGTGGACGGTGCCGGTTGTTGGCGTCCACCAGGTAGTCCGAGGTCGGCCACTGGAGCGACAGGGTACCGAGCGCCAGGGCGGGGCCCACGGCCCGCAGGAGCGGCGGCCGGGCCCGCCCGCGCAGCCGGCCGACCAGCCGTCGGCTGGCCTCGGACAGGCCGATGCCCCAGAGCGGGGCCGACAGCGCGAGCGCCAGCGGCAGGTGGTTGATCTCGAAGAACCCTAGAAGGAGGAAGAGCCCCGACCAGAGCGCGAGGAGCTGGACCTCGTGGCGACGCCGCGAGGGGAGCGGCGCAGCCAGGGCGAGCCCGACGAGCAGCGGCAGCGCGGCGATGAGTAGACCGAACGTCTGTAGCATGCCGCCGGTGCTGAGCTCGTACAGGGGGTGGAGCAGGCGCCAGGGCACGGATTCGTCGGCGAGGGCCGCCTCCCGCTGCAACGGGGCGGTGAGCGTCGGCACGAGCAGTGTCAGGGTCGCGACCACGCCGATCGCGAGCGACGCCGGTCGGTGGATTCGGCGGCGCCCGAGCCAGCCCCAGAGCGAGGCGAGGAGCAGCGTGCCGAGCACGGCCAGGTGCGCCGCCGAGGGTGCGTGGAGCACGAAGCTTCCGCGGTACGGTGCGGCGAGGCAGAGGGGCGCGGTGACCAGCAGCCCCACACCAAGCGCGAGGGGCGCGGCCGGTGGCAGGGGCGCCAGCGCCCCGTGCAGTGCCATGCCGAGCCCGAGCAGGCCCACCGGGAGCAGGGCCGTGGGCCAGAGCCAGAGCGCCGCCCCGAGCGCGACACCGCAGGCCACGGCTTGGCCGCGCCAGCGCCGGCCCGAGGCCACCGCACGGAAGTAGAGCAGAGCTGCGAGCAGGATGACCAGCGGCGCGACGGCGTGTGGGTCGATACGACCAACCCGGCTGTGCTCGACGTGGAACGGCGCGAGGGCGAGGAGCGTGCCGGCGACCAGCGCCCAGCGCAGCCGGACGTATCGCCAGGCCAGGCGCGCGGCGAGCACCACGCACAGCGCGCCGAGCATCACCACGAGCAAGGTGCCGAGGCGCGCGACCTCCTCCGTCCCGGCGTGCAGCCCTGCGAGCCAGGCCAGGGCCCCGCCGAGGTAGTCCAGGCCGGGCGGCCAGGGGATCACGGCGCCGTCGG
>Ga0316576_10000334_pt1 | contig 21176 bp, 21 predicted proteins | sample S0NA_FD_203075 | JGI IMG/M metagenome (GOLD analysis project Ga0316576, IMG submission 203075) | Rhizosphere microbial communities from salt marsh grasses in Alabama, United States - S0-2_050615r3r5 | ecosystem: Host-associated > Plants > Roots > Rhizosphere | place: USA: Alabama | collected...
CAAACTCATTTTACCTCTGGTGGCACTCGTATTCATCATTGCACTCATCTCTTTCACGCGCGAAGCCGCTCTCGTACTGAGCCTCCGTCTCCTCAACCTCTTTACCTTCTCTTTTCTCCTCTTTCAGGGTCTTGACCCAGAGGAACTGGGGGACGGGCTGAGAAAAATAGGATTGCCCTATGAGTTTTCCTTCCTGTTGAATACCGCACTGCGATACGTTCCCCTGATCGGAAGAAGGATACGTATCATTGCGGAAGCCCAGCGCTCACGGGGAATTGATCTGCGTCCGAGGATACGGAATATACCCCGCTTTATGGCTCTGCTCATGCCCCTGCTGGTACAGGCATTTATCCTGGCCGAACAACTGGCCATGAGCATGGAATCAAGAGGATTTGCACGGACGGGCAGGTCTTTTCGAAGAAAATATCACATCCCCTTCTATGAATATGGGATGATGATTGTCGCCATGGGCGGTCTGACAGCTTTCGTGCTCTGGGAAAGGGGATGGATCTGATGTTTTCACATGACAACTTCCTCTCGCCTGCCGCCCTTCGCAATCGGTTCACGCTGATCATCGGTGAGGTGAACACCGGAAAGACCACGATCACCCGGAACATCCTTGACGCTTTCTGTGCCCTTGAAAATGAAAAGATTGCCGTGGTGGACCTCGCTCCCCATGCCCTCCCCTCCGATCCGAGGGGCGGATCACGCGGTGTCGGCGGCAGGATCAGAACTCCGGGGGGTGACCATATTCGGTATCTCCATGGTTATGTTCATGCTCCACGCCTCGAGGGGAAAGATGAATCTGAGGCAATGGCCCTAGCCGAGCAAAATGTGAAAATAATCGAATCGCTCTTTGAGCAGGCCCTGAAAGAAAAATCCGATTCGCTTTTTGTAAATGACTGTTCACTTTACCTCCATGCAGGGAAACCCGAAAAAATGCTCAAATGGCTTCGTTCGGTAAAAACGTCCGTTGTCAACGGATATCATGGCGACTCCCTCGGCGGAGGCATTCTTTCTGAGAGAGAGAGTGCGGGAATGGAGCAGTTGATAAAGGAATGTGATCGTGTGATACACCTCACACAGAGGAGGCAACCATCTTGACCAGAGCAAGGAGAACTGCAATGAAAAAAATACTGACCATAGCCGGTTCCGACTCCGGAGGAGGCGCCGGAATTCAGGCTGACCTCAAAACCATCACGGTACTTGGCGGCTACGGCATGAGTGCAATAACCGCCCTTACGGCCCAGAACACCTGCGGTGTTCAGTCCGTTCATCCGGTTCCAGCGGAGTTTGTGGAAATGCAGATGGAAGCGGTCCTTTCCGACTACGGTGCAGACGGAGCAAAAACCGGAATGCTCGCTACCCCGGAGATCGTTGCGGCGGTGGCTGAGAAAGTAAAGAAGTACCGGATTGAACTTCTGGTGGTCGATCCGGTCATGGTCGCCAAGAGCGGGGATATACTCCTGTCTCGGGAAGCCAGGGATACCATCAAAGAATTCCTCTTTCCCCTTGCCCATATGGTGACCCCGAATCTTCCCGAAGCATCAGAACTCTGCGGTTTTTCTGTGGAAGACTTAGACACCATGAAAAAGGCAGCGAAAGCCATAAAAAACTTGGGTCCCCGATATGTCCTGGTAAAGGGGGGACACCTTCAAGGCAGCGCGGTCGACCTCCTCTTTGATGGAAAGGAATTCCTCACCTTTGAGGCCCCGCGCCTGGCCACCCGGAATACGCACGGTACCGGATGCACTCTTTCAGCGGCTCTGGCAACGTTTCTGGCCCAGGGATGCACGGCTTCGAAGGCAACCGCCAAGGCGAAAGCATTCATCACTCGAGCCATCCACCTGGGACTTGACTTCGGCTCCGGCCACGGACCCACGAACCACTATGCGCACGTGCTCCAATTCGAAGAAAGGCAAGCGGTGCTCTCCCAGGTAAAGGAAGCGGTGCAGGCAATTGTCCGAATGCCCGTTGGGCATCTCATTCCTGAGATCAGATCAAACCTCGGCTATGCACTCCCGGGCGCTCTCGGGCCCGAAGAAATAGCAGCGGTACCGGGGCGCATTTCTCAGGTGGATGAGTGGCCGATAGTGTGCCGGGAACCCGCCTTCGGCGCATCCCGCCACATAGCCAAGGTGATCCTCGCGGCCATGAAACATGACCCGGAAATGCGTTCCGCCATGGACATTCGTTACAGTGAAAAACTGGTAACTACCTGCCGGAATTTGCACTTTCTCGTGGCATCATTTGATCGGAAAGATGAACCTTCGGACGTGAAAGAGCGGGAAGGATCCACTCTGGAATGGGGTACTCAGCGTGCCATTGCCAGTTTTGGCCGGATGCCGGATGTCATCTTTGATCGTGGAGAGGTGGGCAAGGAACCCGTCATTCGCCTCCTCGGAAAGAGGCCTGAAAATGTTGTTGAAAAACTCACGGCGCTCTGGAAAGCATCAGATCACGATCGCTCGTGAGCCACATTCGCGCATTTCATCAAAGGGAGCTGTGGAGCGCGGCGCAGAGTTTCCTCTTTGCCTGGGCAAGGGACTCATTCCATTCCAGGTCACCATTCAGGTTAGGCTGAATCGCCGATCCGGCAACTCCTGATTCCGCCAGGGCTCTTCGACCCCTTTCCAATGCTTCTGATCGACGGGCCGTGAGCTCATTTCTGATCCTGTCGCAGATTTTTTTCATGGAATCAGGGTCCCCTCCGGCCACGGCTACGATCAGCTCCCGAAAACGCTCGTTTTCACCCAGGGGATCAATCTGTTCCCTACAGAGCGGCTTCAGAACAGAAAGAGCACTTCCCGTGCCATGACCCAGTTCCTTCCACTCCCTTGTGAAAACAGGCATGGGTATCGCTCCCTCCAGATATTTCTGAAAAAGTCCCCTGATCTTTCTTTCCGTTTCTTTCGCATGCAAGGCAATCTTTTCATCCTCACTCAGAGTGAGTCCCCTGGTTTTTTCCATGATAATATCAAGAGTGCTCTTGATCTCAGCCATTGTTGCTTCCTTTCTCCCTCGCAAAGCCCAGAAACTCCATCACGCATCTATGCAGTCGAGGCCTGAACTTCTTTATCTTTTCATTTTCCCGGGAAGGATGGATGCGGTTGGTGAGAAAGGCGACCACTACCTCCTTATCCAAATCCATCCATAAAGACGTACCGGTAAATCCCAAGTGACCAACGCTCTTTTCCGAAAAGGAACCACCGGTGCTCGAACCCACTCGAGACGGCGTGTCCCAGCCCAGTGCCCAGGTGGTATGTTCAGGCTTTTTCTGCCGTAAAAAAAACGGTCGAACGGTTCCGGGATTCAGGATTTCACCGGATGATCCATGGTAACACCGGAGCAGAAAGGCCCCGATTCCGGCCACATCCTCCGCCGTCCCGAATAATCCGGCATGGCCGGAATATCCTCCCATGGCAAAGGCATTCTCATCATGCACTTCGCCCTGGATGATCCGCTTTCTCCAAGGGCACAACTCTGTCGCCGCAAAGGCTTTTTTCGATACACCGACAGCGTCGGATCTCTCATACAGAAAGAGGTTTCCAAGACCAAGAGGGTTGTAGAACTCCTTTTGGAGAAACTGCTTCACCGGTGTCCCCGTTAGCTGCTCGACAATCCATTCCAAAAGGATAAATCCTAGGTCGCTGTAAAGGGTGCGAGTGCCACATGGGAACAGCAATGGGGATTCCAGAATCCATTGCCGCACCTGACTTTTTCTGCCTTCCAAAGGCATGTGGGTCAATCTGGAATAGAACGGCTCCCACTCATTCAGTCCGGACGAATGGGAAAGAAGATGTCTTGTGGTAATTTCCCCCTTGCCACATTCCTTCATTGCAGGGATCAATTGCCCGAGGGCTCGATCCACATTAAGCGTCCCCTCATCAACCAGTTTCATGAGCGCAAGCGTGGTCGCCAAGGGTTTGGTAAGGGATGCCAGATCGAAAATGGTTCTTCTTTCCATGGGAACGATTTTCGGCATGAGCGATGCATTCCCTACACCCACGGAAAACACCTCTTTCTGCTGGAAAAGCACCACCAGTACTGCACCGGGATAAACCCGTTCCCGCAATCCCTGAAGCAACAGCTTTTCGAGCTTTTCTCTCTCCACTTTTTCCTCTACACCTGCTACTCAGGAACCCGTCTCATTCTTTCTTTTTCTTTCATAAATCCTCTTGGAAAGCGTCAGGAAGTATGCTAATACGCACTGTTCATTCTCAGTGGGTTAATAAATACCATGACGCATACAGATACCGATTTCAATATACATCACCTTCACTATCAGGACAAAGAAATTACCCTGGTAGGCACCGCCCATGTTTCCCGGGAAAGCGCAGATCTGGTCAGAGAGGTCATAGCACAGGAAAAGCCCGAAACGGTCTGCGTGGAACTCTGTCAATCCCGTTACCAATCCCTCACCCAGAAAAAATTGTGGCAGGACACAAACCTGATCAAGGTTATCAGGGAAAAAAAGGCATTCCTTCTCCTCGCAAATCTCATGCTTGCCTCGTTCCAGAAAAGAATCGGAAAAAAGCTGGGTATTCAGCCGGGACAGGAGATCATTCAGGCCATTGATTCAGCGAAAGAAGCGGGTGCCGAAATCCATCTGGCGGACCGTGATATCCGTATCACCCTCGGCAGGACCTGGCGGCTCATGGGTTTCTGGAAAAAAATCAAGTTGCTGTCACAGTTTATCATTTCCCTAGGTCAAGTGGATGACATCACGCAAGAGGAGATTGAGAAACTGAAAGAACGGGATGTTCTCGAGACTCTGCTTTCTGAAATCGGCCAATCAATGCCTGAGATCAGAAACATCCTGATCGACGAACGCGATCAATACCTGACGGAAAAAATTCGAACAGCACCGGGAAAGCGTATCGTGGCAATTGTCGGTGCTGGCCACGTTCCGGGGATTCAAAACACCTGGGACAGTTCCGTTGACCTCGCGGGGCTGGAACAGATGCCTCCCAAGGGGAGGCTTCTCGGCTTTCTCAAATGGGCTATACCCGCCGCTATCATCGGTATGATTGTCGCAGGATTCTTTACGGCAGGAACAGCCGGGGGCGCTCACATGCTCAAATGGTGGATCCTCGCCAATAGTGTTCTCTCGGGCCTGGGTGCCGCCTTGGCTTTTGCCCATCCCATAACGATTCTTTCAGCCGTGGTCGCAGCACCCCTTACTTCCCTGAACCCGCTCATTGCGGCCGGATGGGTCTCCGGACTGGTAGAGGCAGTCCTGAGCAAACCGAAGGTAAAAGACTTCGAAATGCTCCCGGAAGATATCGTGTCGCTGAAAGGGTTCTGGAGGAACAAGATCACCAGGATACTGATGGTAGTGGTTTTGACAAACCTGGGAAGTTCACTGGGAACCTTCGTGGCCATCCCTTTGATGGCCAAGGTCTTTTCCTAACCGTTCAGGGATTCAAACCTGCCGTACTCCAAGTGTTTCTGTTACAAAGAAACCACACCCGCAAAAAAGTGAGCGTGACGGCGTCCCTTCTATTTTTCTATCTTGGCACGTCGGTACTGAAAATATGCATCTCTGACCGCCACATAGGGGTCCAGTGCAGCTTTTTTAAGGGATTCATAGTCCCCGATACTCAAAGAAACTCTGTTTACCTTGTCCCCTCCCCGCACGGCGATGGTCTCCCTTGTCCCTGATACCATATAGTGTAAAGGATCCACGAAAAAATCTCCTGCCATTCCAATAGTATCCCGGATGCTCGAGGGGCCGAAAATGGGCCAGTTGATATAGATGCCCGGTCCGGCGCCGTATACCCCGAGGGTTTGCCCGAAGTCTTCATCCTGGGGATCCAGGTGCATGCCGATTCTGGCCGCATCCCCAAAGCCGAGGAAGCCCGCGGTGCTGTTGACCACAAATCGAAGCAATTCCCTTCCAAAGCCCTTGAATTTACCCTGCAACAGACAATTTACGGCGCGAATGGGCATGGCGAGGTTTGAAAACATGTTGCGGAACCCCACGCGGAACGGTTCGGGAATTGCGTACCGGTACCCCTTTGCGATCGGTCTGAGGACCCAGAAATAGAGCTTGTCATTAAAGGCGAAAAATACGCGGTTTATCGGCTCAAGCGGATCTGCAATGGCCACTTGAGGTACATCTGTATCCCAGTCTTCCGGTTCCTCTATTACTTTTTCGTCTTCAAAGGATGCAGCAGTCAATTTTATCAAAGCTTCAAAACGCGATGCGCTTTCCTGCCCCCGTTTGCCAACGGAGGCAACAGCTCCCTCCCCCGAAGTTGGTGCGGCATCCGGCAACATATGCAGTTTTTCACCTAGACGCATCGCCACAACAAGCCTTCGTCGATCAATTCGTTTCATCTCCTGCCGGAGAATCATCTTCAATTCCTGGTCAGGATCAGTTGGCTTCACGATCGGCAGTTCGGAGAGGTGCAGATTCATCTGAGCATCTTCCAGTGGAAGCATGAGAAGGGCAGAAGCGGAATGGTTCTGGAAAAGCCCATGAGCCTCGGACTGGCCACACGGCAGGACCAGCAGGCAGAGAAATGCCAAAAAGCAGATAATACCATACCCGGAAACTCTTCTCTTCACCTCGGTATCCTTCCTTTCATCACTCGTGGTCATTTCTTTCCAACCTTTTCTTTCAGCTTCTCGATGAGCCCTTTGAAGGAAGACTGCATAATGATGCTGTTGAACTGGGTTCTATAATTATTAATCAGGCTGACCCCTTCAATGGAAAGATCGTAGACAAACCAGCCGGCCTTCTTTTTTTTCAATCGATACAGGACCGGAATCTTGGTCTCCTGCTTTGTCATAATATCGACCTTCACCAAGGCATAATTTCCTTCAACCTTTTCTCCTTCGTACAGCACCTTCTCTCCTGAATACCCTTTTACCCGATCGATATAGGTCTGTTGCAACAGGTCCTCGAAAAGCACCATGAATTCTTCCCGCTCAGCAGGGGTCCTTTTTCGCCAATGCCGGGCAAGCGTTCTTCTGGACATTTCTTCCCGATCGAATATTTCCTCTGCGGCCGCCCTGATCAAACGATCCTTTTCCCCCTTTTTTTCAGGAGACTGCAAGGCCGGATCTTTAACAATTGAGATGATCTTGTCCGTTATTTTCCTAATGGCTTCGGTCGGTTCACCCGCAATGGCAGGAGAAGCGCACACAACAGCCAAAGATATGCAGAGTACCATTTGCCACGCTATTTTTCGATACATCTTATTCCTCCGATGTCATCCGCCTTTCGATCTGAACTGATTTCTATCCACTGCAACAAGGCCAAACATTACAATTTTCCGAATACATAACTACTGATGAGCTGCTCCAAATCGACAGGGGCTTGCGTATCCCGTATCTTCTGTCCCCCCTTGAGAATAATATCGGAACCACCGGGCGTTATTTCAACGTATTTTTCACCGATGAGTCCTTTCGTCTTTATTGATGCGATGGAATCATCCTGAATCTTGACCCTTGAAGGAAGATGAATCGCTATCAACGCCTGATAGTCGTCCAGTTTTATTGACTTTACTCTTCCCACTTCCACCCCCGCAATAACCACTGAGGCACCGGGTTTGAGCCCTCCGCTGTTTGAAAAAATTGCCTCAAGTTCATATCCCTGCTGGCCGAACACCTCCATTTTTGCCAATCGTACGGAGAGGTATCCAAGGGCCAGTATACCCGCAATCATAAAAAGGCCGACTCCAAGCTCAAGATCAAGTTTTTTCATGGTGTACTCTCCTCCCCCTTTTTCCGTCCTTTCTTTCTAACGCTGTTCGCTTTCGCGCATATCGCAGGGTCTGAATATGGCGGGGCCGCCCGGATTCGGTCGTCCCAGCGAGCCGGCCAGAAATTTTTTTACCTCCTCTTTGTTCGATGCCATGAATGTCTCCGGCTCATCATACGCGAATACCTTTCCATCCTTTAAGAAGGCAACGCGATCAACGATGTCAAAGACCCTCGGCACTTCATGCGTCACGATTACCCCGGTAAACCCGAGTTCCCGGTGTATTGCGTCAATGAGTTTCAGAATTTGGAGGCCGATCAACGGGTCGAGACCGGTTGTCGGTTCATCAAAAAGCATAATCTCCGGATCCACCACCAGCGCCCGAGCAAGCGCCGCCCGTTTGACCATCCCGCCGCTGATCTGGGACGGATACCTCTCCTCCGAGCCTGATAGCCCCACGCTGGAAAGTTTCTGGAGCACGCGCTCTTTTATTTCCTGTTTCGATTTCCTGGTCTTTTCTTTCAGCGGGAAGGCAACGTTTTCAAAGACCGTCATGGAGTCGAACAGTGCGCCGCCCTGGAACAGGAACCCCAGCTTTGCCCGAAGGGAATTTAAATATTTTCCCCGAGAAGAGGCTATATTGTTGTCGTTCACCAGAACACGGCCCTTATCAGGTTTCATGAGTCCCGCCATGTGCTTCAGCAGCACGCTCTTGCCTTCGCCGCTCCCCCCGATAAGGGCTATGACTTCTCCCTTACGGATCTCAAGGGATATGCCTTTGAGCACGCTGTTTCTGGCGAACGCCTTATGGAGATCTTCAACCTTGATCATTTCCATCCCTTAATACAACAAGCCGGTCATAAAGTAGTCCCATACCAGAATCAGAACCGATGACAGGACCACCGCCTGGGTCGTTGCCTTGCTCACCCCTTCAGCCCCAAAGCCCGTGAATATGGAGGTGTAGTATCCCTTGAAACAGCACACCCAATTTATCAAAATTCCAAAACTTAATGACTTATACAATCCTTCCAGCACATCTTTCATACCAACATAGCTGGACATTTCTCCAAAATAGGTTCCAATGCCCACGCCGAGCAGTTTGACTCCTATCAGGTATCCCCCGAAGATTCCCACCACATCAAATATCGCCGTGAGCAGCGGCAGCGACACGAGGCCCGCCAGAAAATTGGGGACCACAAGATAGCGATAGGGGTTGAGGCCCATGAGCTCTAGGGCATCGATCTGCTCGCTGATGCGCATGATGCCTATTTCTGCGGTAATGGCTGAACCGGCACGCCCGGTCACCATCAAGGCCGTGAGAACGGGGCCAAGTTCCTTGATCAGAGACAGTCCGATCATGGGCCCCAAAAACGCATCGGAACCGAATCGGCTCAAGCTGTAATAGCCTTGGAACCCAAGCACCATCCCTGAAAAACAACCGGTGAGGAGAATAACCACCAACGATTGAAATCCGATGAAATGAATTTGTTTAATGACTCTCCCGATCTTGATGGGAGGGACGATGGTATAGAGGGCGGTCCGCACCAGAAAAAGGCCCATAACCCCTATGCGGTGCACAGAAACAAGAACGGTTCTGCCCATTTTTCGGATCAATTCCATGTTCCCAAGTCTTCCAGATTCAACGTCTGTTGTCAACGTGAAAGGTCGGCTTCCGCCGGCAGCTTAAATTGCGATAAGTCTTTTGTTTTCCGATGCCTTTTCCATTTGTTCTCCGAGTTTCTTTACGCTGTCCGAAAGCCTTTCGAACGCCTCAGTCCTTGAGAACGGGATGTCATCTGTCCCCCGATGATCTAAGGCAGCAATCACGTTCTGTATGGTCAAGGAATCGGGGTTCACTGCAGGTTGATACGCCGGATCCCTCGCGCTCTCCCGCTGAACGGGGTTGATGATATTCGCTTCCATAAGCTCAAAGAGGATCTGTCGCACCAGACGAATGGGTATTCCAAGTTCCCGTGAGATCTGATCGCCATCCAGAGGCTCTTTTCCTGCGGAAAATCGGTGCACGAGGAGATGTGCCACGGACAGTGATAACAAGCTTTTCAAAGAATGGCTCACCAAGAGACAATCCGGCTCAAATTCGTATGTATGAACATTCTGGTAAGCAAAGGCTATTTCAGCCCCGAGGAGCACAATAAGCCAACTCACCTGAAGCCAGATCAGGAAAAGGGGCAGCGCCGCAAAACTCCCGTAAATGGCATTATATTTGGCAACTCCGATCTGGAATTTGATATATCCCAATTGAAATCCTTGGTATAGAATGCCGGCGATCAGCCCGGCAACGAGCCCGGATCGGAGATGAACCTTGGTGTTGGGCATAAAAACATAAATAAATGCTAAAAGAACAAACATAATGCCATAAGGGACCAGTTTCAATAAAAAAAATATAATCGGCCCAATGGCTGCCAGCACTGATATTTTGTGTATATAAACGCTTATCTGGCTGGTTGCGGCCACTGTCATGGCGCTGGAGGAAGCAAACAGTATGGGATAGATGAGACTGATTGCCAGATAATCCGTTATCTTTCTCCCGATGGGTCTTCCCTTCTTAACTCCCCAGATATCATTAAAAGAGGTCTCAATATTTCCCAAGACCCGTATGATAGCCCAGAACAGCACCGCAAATCCCAGCCCGGCGATCAGCCCCCCCTGCACATTTGCCAGAAATTTCTGGGCGAAGTTGATGATTTTCGCCGCGATCTCTTCCTGACCCGCCAGACGTTTGAGCACCTCTCTTTCGAGGGCCCGCTGAAACCCGAATCCCTTTGCAAATGCCAGGGTCATCGCCGCAACAGGGACCACCGAAATAAGGGAATAGAAGGTGAGGGCGGATGCCCGCAGTTGGATCTTATCTTCGGAGAGCCCCCGGAGCGTAAGGATGGTAATCCTCAGAAGCTGGATAACGTAGAACTTGCCCTTCGACAAATCCCTGGCTTGAATCCGCCAAATATCTCTCTTTGCATATTTCAGCGTCTTGGAAAGCATCTTTTCCTCCCTTGACCAACGGTCTGAGGAAAGCGGTTTTTTCCTTTTTCCAGTGCCTGAGTTTCCCGTCAATGCCCGTTGAGCGCTTTCAGAGCGAGGAATAGTGCCTGCGTTGCGGATCGACCGTGTCCGTGGGCTTTTACCGCCACATACAGCTGGTGAACCATCGCCAACCCCGGCAAAGAAAGGTTCAAGGCGGCAGCTTCCTCTAGAGCAATACCCATGTCTTTTACAAAATGCTCGACAAAAAACCCGCTTTGATAGTCCCCCCGCACGATGCGGGGACCCAGGTTATTGATGGACCACGAGCCGGCAGCGCCTTTCCCGATGATATCAATCACGGCCTGCTGATCCAAACCCTGCTTCTCTGCGTAGAGGAGAGACTCACACACACCGATCATCGTCCCGGCAATGAGTATCTGGTTGGCCATCTTGGTGTGCTGCCCCGCCCCTGCCTCGCCCATATAAGAGATCCTGCCACCAAAAACCTTCAGGAACGGCAAAACCTCTTCAAAGATCTCCTTTCTGCCACCGACCATGATTGCCAGATTCCCTTCTCTTGCCCCGATGTCCCCGCCCGAAACCGGCGCGTCAAGGCTCTCCATTCCCCGCTTTCGTGCCTCCGTTTCAAGCTTCCTGGCCAGACTCGGTGTACTGGTAGTCATATCCACCACTATTCTGCACGGACCTTTTGCCCTCAAGATCCCCTTTTCACCTAAATAGACCTCTTCCACATCTTTCGGAAACCCGACAATCGTGAAAACCATTTCAGCATCCCTCGCTGCTTCGGCAGCTGAAGCGGTCCATTGGGCCCCGGCTGCGATCAAACCTTCAGCTTTTTCCCGGGTTCTGCTATAGACGAACAGTTCATGACCAGCCTTCTGCAAATGACCGGCCATGGCGGCCCCCATTACCCCTGTTCCAACCCACCCTATTTTCATTTCTCTTGACTCCCTTCTTGCTTGAACGGTTTACAAAAGCCCCCTGAGTTTCCTACCTTTCCTGATTCCTTTTTGTGTCATTTCCTGCAAGGCTGTCCCGGGAGCAACGTCCCTGATCAATCCCGCCATCCCTATCGCCCCTATTTTATCCTGCACAACAGAAATCTCTTCGAGGCCTGCCAGGAACAGGCAAACACATACGAAACCCACGCCCCGAACAAACATTTCCCCATCATCAAGCCTCCTTTAGAATTACGAATGGTTCTTCCTGCTCTACATTGTCTGCGGAGAATCTGTCTCTGACCTTCTGACAAGGTCTCATCTCCGCTTGAAGGATCTCAACGCCAGCAAAATTCGAGACGCTGAAAAAATGCATGCTCAGAAAAAGCTCCTATCTTGACCTCATCGTTTATCATACCGTTCATTCTCTGTTAAGACATTTTCTCTTTTCTTCGTAATCATTATTCATTTTTCCTCTTTTCCTGTCAGGGTCTTTGAACGACTGCCCCTTCTTACTTCGAGTAAATCAAACTAGTTGCTGGGCATACTTCCGACCGAATTGCACTGATTGATTGGAGGGATCCTGTATGAAATACTAAAGAGGAACCATCGGGAAAATCTTCGTTGTCACGCTCAGTGAGGGAAAAGAAATTTATCCGAGTCTGCAGGATCCGGCCAGGAAGAAGGATATCGGGAATGCTCTGCGCTCTGCGTGGATTGGATATGTTTTCGGAAACAGGTAAGATTTCCAAAATACCCTCACGGGTAAGTCAAATTTGTCTATCGAGCATTCGACGATGCCAGAGAAGTTTTCGGTATCGGCAAGATTTTCTGGCATAATGAAAAGCCGCGGCTCGCCACCACGTTGAAGCGGGACGGGGAGGCGAGACATTGGTGGGGATGCGCGCGGTGGCGCCACAGCGTATCTGATCCGGGAGGTCACTATTGTCGACATCACGGGAACAGGAGCTTGGTGCCTCGCAGACCTGGAAACGCGGCTCGAGCTCCTCCGGCTCCCGAAAAATGGCTCATTCAAAACCTAGAAAATCTTTGCTAGTCGCCTTCAGGCAATCGCACCACCAGAACCGGCTTTTTGCACCTGCGAAGGACTCTTCTCGAGGTGCTTCCCAGCACCGATCCGCTCAAGAATCCCCGGCCCCGGGAACCCATTACCACCAGATCGCAATCGCTCTTCTTTCGCTCTGCCAGGATCACTTCCACCGGATTTCCTATCTTCACCAGGATATCATCGACAATAAAGGGACACGCGGGCAACTCCTCGCTCACCTCTTCGCAAAAATCCTGAAGGCGTGATTTCAGCATCTCAATCACTGTATCCTGTTTCTCCTTTCGCATATCCTCCCATCGCTCCTTACCGACGATGTCAGTGACCATGCCAAGCGCAACCGGAGAAGGCTCTTCCAGTACATGGAGGAGGGTTACTCCGGCCCCATAATGATTTGCGATACTGGCTGCATAACTAAAAGCGTATCGGGCGTTTTTCGAAAGGTCGGTGGGACAGAGGATTTTCCTTATTTCCGGAACCATGATTGCCTCCTATACACGGGTAATATCAAATAGTTTCTCTTTCAGCTTTGTTCTTACAAACGCTTTGGGGTCGTCTCTTTCCAGGGCGCGCCTGCCAGAGCACTTCCGGCAAACTCAGAGGGAGAACCAAAAAGGCGCCGAAGGGAGTTTCTTCCCCGTCGGCGCCTTTGTATCGGGTTTTAATAAAATTCCCGTGTCCCCGCTTTAGACGGTGAGGGGGTATCTCTTCTGGATGACGTCATAGTAGGCCTGTTCGGACACCGTACCCCAGCTGCCTACCACTTTTCGGAATTTCTGGAAGTCTTCGTTGACCTTCGTTGCCTGTTTTGTCTTAGCTGCTTCTTCCGCGACCACCTCTTCAGCCATAACCCTGAGATCCTTCAGGACCTGCTCCGGGAATCTGAGCAACTGTACATGGTGTTTGGTAATCAGGGTCTGAAGTGCCGCACCGTTATTTGCATCGAACTGGGCCAAGCACCATTGCTCATTTTCCATACAGGCCACATCGATAATCGTCTGCAGATCCTTTGGAAGCGACTCATACGCCTTTTTATTGAACATTTGCTCCAGGTAGGTCCCGGGTTCGTGCCAGCCGGGATAGTAGTAGTACTTGGCGGCCTCATAAAATCCCATGCGAAGGTCATGATAGGGACCCACCCACTCGGTGGCATCGATAACACCACGCTCCAGATTGGTAAAGATCTCCCCACCGGGAGTCAGGACCACCGTTCCGCCTGCCTTGGCAACAACCTTGCCGCCCAGACCCGGAATACGCATTTTCAGTCCCTTATAGTCACTGATGGAATTAATCTTCTTATTAAACCATCCCCCCATCTGGACGCCGGTTGATCCGCCCGGTCGAGGGATGAGATTAAACGGCGCATAGGTTTCTTCCCACAGTTTCAAGCCGTTCCCGCCGTGAAACCATGCCGACATACCCTGTGCGTTGAGCCCGAAAGGTACGGCTGCAAACCACTGGGTTGCCACTTCCTTGCCGGCCCAGTAGTATGCTGCTCCGCTACCCGCCTGCACGGTGCCTTTGGAAACGGCATCAAAGGTTCCCAAGGCCGGAATCAGTTCACCACCTGCGTACACGTCTATTTTGAGTCTGCCCTCGGAAAGGGCATCAATTCGCTTCGCCAGTCTCTCAGCACCTTCCTGCAGCACCGGCAGCTTTGGCGGCCAGGTCGTCACCATTTTCCAGCGGTAAGTCTTCTTGGCAATAACCGATGGTGCGGCGATTGCTGTAGCGGCAGCGGCCGCCGCGGTTCCTACTCCGACCTTTTTCAGAAAATCACGTCTCTTCATAATACAAAAACCTCCTCTTATTAGGTTAATGAGTCTCATCGGAAAGCACGCATGCGCTTTCCAAGCCTTTCCTCAGTTAACGCCCTGCAAAAACCACGTGGGGAAGCCACGTGGCCAGTGCCGGGAAAAATGCAACGATCAACAGTCCTATTAACTGAAATGCCACGAATGGGACAATCCCCCGGTAGATGTGCCCGGTGCTGATCTCGGGCGGCGTCACCGCCTTCAGATAGAAAAGAGAAAACCCAAACGGCGGGGTCATAAATGAGGTCTGCAGATTGACCGCCAGCAGAATGCAGAACCAAATGGGATCATACCCGAATTCCAGCATGATGGGAGCAAGCACCGGCACATGAATAAAGGTAATTTCGATAAAGTCCAGGAAAAAGCCGATGATAAAAATCACGGTCATGACAATGAAAAGAACCATTGCATGGCTGTATTTATCCGCCAGTCCTCCCAGAAAATCCCGCACCAGATGATCGCCGCCCAACCCCCTGAACACCAGTCCGAATGCAGCTGCGCCACAGAGGATAATGAACACCATGCACGTGAGATTGACCGTGCTGATCATCACTTCACGCAAGATCTTTGGGCTGAACTTCCCATTCACTACGGTTAGGAGCGTGGCGCCCACCGCGCCAACTGCCGCAGCTTCAGTGGGAGAAGCTATTCCCGCAAAGATTGACCCCAGCACCGCTACCATGAGAAACAACGGCGGGACGAGGGCCCTGCCCACACGAACAAAAAGCTCACGTCGTGATATAGCGTCCAGTTCCTCTTTGGGTATTGCCGGTGCGATATCCGGTCGCAGGTAGGACCCGATAAGGATATAGATAACATACAGCACCACCAGCAGGAGACCGGGAAGGATTGCGCCGATGAACAGGTCGCCTACGGAAACACCGACGATATCCCCGATGAGCACAAGCACAATGCTCGGGGGAATGATCTGTCCCAGTGTCCCGGAAGCGGAAACCGTCCCACACGCCATCTCTTTCTGGTAACCGCGACGCAACATGGTCGGAACGGCCAGCAGCCCCATGGTGACCACGGTTGCACCGACAATCCCGGTTGAAGCCCCCAGCAGCGCCCCCACCACCACCACGGATATGGCCAGCCCGCCCCTGATTTTCCCAAACAGGAGCCCCATGGTGTCCAGCAGTTCTTCAGCGAGACCGGATCGCTCCAGCATGACCCCCATGAATACGAAGAGGGGTACTGCCAAGAGGGTCACGTTAGTCATTCTGCCCCAGATGCGCAGGGGGAGCAGATTAAAAAAGGACCATCCAAACCCGATAAGTCCAAAAGCAAGGGAAGTGCCCAACAGGGTGAAGGCGACGGGAAACCCTGCCATGAGCAGGATGGTAAGGGCCAAAAACATCCAAGCGGGAAGAAATTCCATCAGGCTTCCGGTTCCTTTGGTTTTTCAATTTCGATGATCTGGAAAAAACAGTGGATTCCCAGGGAAACTCCCTGCAGGAGGATCAGTGTGAATCCCACGGGAATGCACCCCTTGATAAGAAAGCGGAACGGGATGCCGCCGGGATCAGGCGATCCCTCCATAACGTTCCAGGCATTCACCGTAAAAGCCCATGAGGTATCAATCAGCATGAGGCACCCCGGGATAAGGAAAAAGATTACCCCGATCAAATCGATCCATGCCTGAGCCTTTGGGCTGATTCGCTGATAGATGATATCAACGCGAACGTGGCCATCGTGAAGGAGGGTATAGCCCGCGCCGATCAGAAAAATAAATCCGAACAGATGCCATTCCAGTTCCTGGGTAAATACGAAGCTCGTATTGAAAAGGTATCGCATCACCACGTCAATAAATACGACTAACACCAGCCCAAGGGTGACCCATGCGACCAGTTGTCCAATCCATTCGTTGACGCGGTCAATGACGCCGGATATTTTCTTGAGAGTATTCATTGAATTTGCCTGAAAATCGACTCAGAGAATTTTGGCTTCACGACTATATGTTAAAGGGGCGGCCCCCGTCAAGGACGAAATGCATCAATCCTATTTCTTGCTTCCCTCCGCCTGAGCCAGCAGTTCCTGCCATCGCCCATTGACCTGTTCCTGAACCGACTGCATCATATCTTCTGACATATCGCCGAACCTGCCTTGAGAACGCAAATAGTCTTCCACCGGGATCATGGCCGCAGGTACGATATTCATCCGGTAGGTCCCGTCCTCAATTTCGTAGATGGGGAAGACCCCTGATTGGGTGGCCATGCGCGTAACGGCTATTGATTTCGCTGCCTCGATTCTCCATCCCGGAGGACACGGAGAGAGCAGATGCAAAAACCTCGTCCCCTTGATATCTTTCGCCTTTTCAAATTTCCGGACCAGATCATCGGGATAGGCGACCGATGCCGTGGCGATATAAGGAACCCCGTGGGCGAGCATGATTTTTTCCATATCCTTCTTGGGTTCCTCTTTAAGCGCACCCGCAGGGGTTGTAGTCGTCCACGCGCCCAAGGGCGTCGCGCTGGAACGCTGGATTCCCGTGTTCATGTACGCCTCATTGTCGTAGCAGACATAGAGAATATCTTCATTCCGCTCGGCCGCTCCGGAAAGGGACTGCAGACCGATATCGTAGGTCCCGCCGTCCCCTGCCCAGGTCATGACCGTCACATCGGCCTCACGCCGTATGTCCATGGCAGCCTTCACCCCTGATGCCACCACGGCCCCCGTCTCAAACGGTACATGTATCACCGGCACCCGAAGGCTTGAGAAGGGATACGCGCCGATGATGACGCCCCAGCAGGATGCCGGAATGATAATGATGGTCCTCTCTCCCAGACCCTTCAGGGCAAGCTTCATGGAGAGTGCCGCTCCGCATCCCTGGCACGAAAGCATCCCCGGCTGTACCAGTTCTTCCCCCACCATTTTTTCCCGCGGACTAGCGAAAATTTTCTGCATTACGGGCTCCTCTATTCTCTTAGGCCCCAGAAAATGGGCGTTTCCCCCGGATCATCCGCGCCCAGGACCTGATCGATAATCCCGGTCACATCCTGAGGGGTCACGTCCCTGCCTCCCAGACCTGCGATGACCGAGTAGACAGCCGGTCTTTTCGTCAGGGGAAAAAGCGCGTTTTTCACCTCACTTGCAAACACTCCTCCAAGACCTGCACTTAGGTTCCTATCTATCACCGCCACCCGCGCGGCGCTTCCCAACGCATCGCGCCAGTGTGCGTCCGGAACCGGTCGAAACAGTCTGAGCTTCACCAACCCCACTCTTTTCCCTGCTTCTCTGGCCCGGTCCACGGCGATCCTGCAGACTGAGCTTATGGTTCCCGCCGTCATAATAATCAGGTCGGCATCCTCTGTTCGATAGCGCTCACACAAGTCGTAGTTTCTTTCAAATCTCTCCTGGAATTCCCGGCACATCCTTGGATAGACATGCAGCACATCCCTGGAGCTTCGATGCATGACGTACCGTCCTTCATAGTAATAATCCGGGCTCATCATGCCGCCAAACATCCTCGGATCCCGTACATCGAGCCGATATTCAGGTTCAAAGGGAGGCAGATACGCATCAACCTCCGAGACTTCCGGAATATCAACCACCTCTGAGGTGTGGCTCAAAAAAAAGGCATCGTAAATGACCATCACCGGGAGTAAAACCTCCTCAGCAAGCCGGTACCCCATGATCACACTGTCCAGCACCTCCTGGTTTGATTCGCAATAGATCTGTATCCACCCGGTGTCGCGCTGGGAGGCTGAATCAGTCTGATCGGCCCAGATGTTCCATCCCGGCGCCACCGCGCGATTCACATTGGTAAGCACAATAGGAAGCCGTGCTCCCGCAGCCCAGTGCAGCACCTCGTGCATGAGCAGCAACCCCTGGCCACTCGTAGCGGTGAAGGAGCGCACTCCGGCCGTTTCGGAACCTACCACGGCTGCAAGGGCGGAATGTTCGCTCTCCACTTTAATAAACTTTGCATCCAATACTCCGGTGGCGCACATCTCGGAGAGTTCTTCCACAATAGTCGTCTGCGGTGTTATGGGGTAAGCGGAGATGACCTTGACGCGACTCAATCGCACACCGTGCGACACGGCAATATTTCCTTTGATCACCTGTCTCACTGGAACAGCCTCCTTGATCTCCTGCCTGTGGGGAGCCATGTATGCGGCTCGAAAGGCTTTGCCTTCGGTCACTACGGCACCCCCAGCACTGTTTTTCTACACGCTTCCTATCGGGGTCTCCTCATCCACCAGGGAGATTGCATGACGCGGACACTCGGTAAAACAGATGCCGCAGCCTTTGCAATAGTCATAATCAAATACATATCCGAAGGTTCCCTCCCCTTTTACCAGGACCGACACATCAGGACAGAGGATCAGACAGTTGTCACACTCGGTGCATCTCCCGCAGTGCATGCATCTTGCCGCTTCTTTTTCGGCCTGGACCGCCGTGAGGGTCTCCTCGTAGGGACTAAAATTCTTTCTTCGTTCCGCGGCTGATATCCCACCACTCTGGATTCCCGGTGCCCTCTCAAAATAGTCATACACAACCTGTTCGGGTCGAACCACTGATTTCAAATTCCTGCTGACCGCATTGAGGGGCTCCCATCCTTTGTAGGCCGAAAAACTGATACCCGGGCCTTCACCTATGGTGATCCTTCGGATGATTTCCGAAAACGGGACACCCTTTCTGTGGCAATCGACGGCGATAGCCGCCCGCTTTCCGGCGGCAATCCCATGTACCACGGTATGTGGCGCACCAATAATGTCCCCGCCCGCAAAAATCCGCCCGGTGGCGATCCCGAGAGCATCAACCCGGAGTTCCTGATCAACCCGCAGAACACCGTTGTTTTTTTTCAGGATCTCCGCACAGGGATCAAAGAAGGCCTCCTCTCCTATGGCCGTTACGATGGTATCCGCTTTCACGCCGAAGAGTTCTCCCTCCCTTTTCACCGGTCTTCTACGACCGCTTTCATCAGGTTTCCCCTGCTCAACGGTACAACAGACGAGGCTGGCATCACCTCCGTTCGGATTCTCTTCAATGCATTCGGGGGCTGCAAGGAAACGAAACCGGACGCCCTCTTCCCGTGCTTCGGCAATTTCTTCAGCGTGAGCCGGCATGTCGCCCTCGGTACGCCGATAGACAATGGTAACGGTAGAGCCGAGCCGAAGCGCCGACCTGGCTGCATCGAGGGCAGTATTTCCGCCACCCACCACAACTACTTTCCGGCCAAGTTGCAGATCCTCTCCCAAGGCAATTTTCTTCAGGAGATCAAGACCGCTTATGACCGTGGTTCCCCTCTCACCGGAAATTCCGAGACTGCGACTGCGATGCATCCCGGGCGCCAGAAACAGATAATCAAAACGGTGCGCGCATTCGTCGAGAGAAATATCTCTTCCCACAGCCGTATTGGGCTCGAGGGCAATGCCCATATTTTTGAGTCCGACGAATTCCTCATCCACGATACTCCTGGGAAGTCGATACGCGGGAATACCCACGCGGAGCATCCCTCCCAGCACCGGCATGGCCTCAAAAACGGTTACCTGGAAACCCAAAAGCCGGGCAAAATAGGCAGCGCTCATCCCTGCTGGTCCAGAACCCACCACACCGAGGCTTTTTCCGTGATACGAAGGAAGCTCGGGGTAGGGGGTTGAAAGGGGTACCTGGTCCCCCACAAACCGCTCGAGCGCACGAATACCTACCTGCTGATCCAAGGTATCCCGATTGCAGGTTCTCTCGCAGAACCTGAAACAGACCCGGCCCAGTATGGCCGGAAACGGTTCTTCACGTTTGAGATACCAGTAGGCCCGCTCATATTCGCCCCGCTGAATAAGCTTTGTCCAGGCCTCGATATCGTTCCCGGCAGGACAGCCCGCCTGACAGGAAGGGATCTTGTCTTCGTAGATCGGTTTGATAAAACGCCAGGACCCGGTACGGTTGTGGAGCATGGTACCCAGTGACACATTCATGGGCGGGAAATCGCGCCACGTCTTGAACTCATAAGGAACGGATCCCTTCTTCCGATCATTTCTCTCCATGTTTTCAAAACCTCCAGCCCCGATTCATGAGCCCATGATTACCTTCGCATGGGCGTCGCTTGCAGCCTGCACGTTCTCTGCCTTCCTCACGGGAACATACGTTTCTATGGCCAGTGCGACCGCCTCAATACTAACCAAACCCGTTATCCTGGCAAACGCACCGAGTATTGCAGTGTTCACAATGGGGTTGGCTGCAGAACCGAGCCGGTGTCGAACCGCGATTGATCCGGCATCCACAACACCGACACGATATCCCGTTCCAACAAGATCACGGTACCAGGAAAAATCCTTTTTTCCATTGATGAGCACGGTGCCTCTGCTTTTCAGTCCCTGCGTCACATCAACGCTTTCGAGCAGTGATGCATCTAGTACGATCACATGGTCCGGTTCATAGATCTGACTCCGTATATGAATGGGGCGTCGGTCAACACGGCAAAAGGCGAGCACCGGCGCGCCGCGCCGTTCCACGCCGAAAGCGGGAAACGCCTGGACGTACGCTCCTTCAATAAAGAATGCATGGGCCAGCACTTCCGAACCTATGACAGCCCCCTGCCCTCCTCTTCCATGAAATCGTATCTCTTCCATCCCTTATCCCTCTTCACGGCAATGACTGTGCTTCCTCAAAACAAAATAACCTGCTGGGGATGCTTA
>Ga0316576_10000335_pt1 | contig 21175 bp, 18 predicted proteins | sample S0NA_FD_203075 | JGI IMG/M metagenome (GOLD analysis project Ga0316576, IMG submission 203075) | Rhizosphere microbial communities from salt marsh grasses in Alabama, United States - S0-2_050615r3r5 | ecosystem: Host-associated > Plants > Roots > Rhizosphere | place: USA: Alabama | collected...
CGACCCGCAAGCCACCGCCAAACCAGATGCGGTCGAGCGGCAGCAACGGCCAGTAGCTCGGGTAGGTCGGTCGCAGCGGCGCCGTTTCCAACCGTTCCTGGATCGGTCTCAGGCGGCCGGAACGGCGATGCCACTCGTTGAAGTCGCCCAGCAGGACGACGGGTGATCGAAAGAAACCTTGCGGGCGACATCGATCGATCCGCTCGACCAACCGCTCGATTTGCCGCCGCCGTTCCCACCCGCGCAATCCCAGATGTGTGGCACAGCAATGGAGCTGTTGGCGAGGGACTGGCACGCCGTGGCCGGCAACGTGTCCGCTCAAGCTCAGATGCGCCTCGATCAGACCGCGGGGCTCGCGCCCCGGCTCGCTCAGATCGTGACCGAAATGCCGCATGACGGGCAGTCGGGTGATTAGCACATTGCCGTAGGAGCCGCGCTCGGACCGCAGCGTGGGCCCATGCACCGAGTGGTATCCCTGCTGGTCCAGCCGATGCACCAGACCCATCGCTCCGTAGGGAACGGTCGCCGGCGTCTCAACCTCCTGTAGCGCTATGACGTCTGCGTCCAGGTCCAGGATGACATCAGCGACGCGCTCAAAGTCCACGCGCCGGTCGCGACCCAGTCCACCGTGGATGTTATAGGTCGCTACGCAGAGCGTCTGAGCGCACTCACTCATCAGCCGCGAGGATCCGCCTCCCGTACCAGGCGATGCCGGCCAGAGCCAGCCCCCCCACCAGAACCAGGGCAATGGCGCGCAGGTCGGCCTTGCTGATTAGGGATAGGAGCCCCTCGGCAAAGATGGACATGGCGATGATGGCTGGGGTCATGCCGATAGCGGTCCCGATCATAAAGTCGCGGAGCCGCAGATGCGATGCGCCGGCGAAGAGATTGATGACCGCGAAAGGCGCGACAGGAACAACGCGTACGGTCACTACGGTCAGGATCCCATAGCGCGCCAGCCGCTTGCCGAGGCGCTCCAGTCCGCCACCGGTCATGCGCTCGACCGCCGGGCGTCCGAGATAGCGCCCGATCCCATATCCGGAAAGCGCCGAAGCAATAGAGCCGGCCAGCGCAATCGAGGCGCCAAGTAAGGGTCCGAAGACAATGGCCGAGACCAGGATGAGCAGGGTGACGGGCACCGCGACCACGGCGGCCGCTACGAAGGCTGCGATGGCAACGGGCGGTCCCCAACCGGTTTCGCTCATCGTGGTGAGCACAGCGGCAATGGCTTGCGGGCTCAACCAGTCGCCCACTGCCGTCCAGCGCCAGGCCGCGGCCAGGCCAACGAAGAACGCGAGCAGCCCAAGCCCAAGAACGAGTCGCCAGCGGACATGCGGCACATGCTCCTCGCCCCCGACGACCACATCCGTGACCAGATCGGCATCGATGGGCCGGTCGGGGTCGATGATGCGCTCGTCCGGCAGTTGGCGATCCCACTCCGGATCGACTTCACCCTCCAGATTGGCGAGCCGAACCCGCGGCGGATCATCGGCGGCATCCCGTTTCGCCTGCAGCTCTTCAAGGGCGTGGATGATTCCCTCGCCTCGCTCGCGTGCGCGCGCCTCTGCCCGCGCGACCTCCCCGGCATCCACGGACAGGAAGATGCCGAGCAGTCGATGGCGCAGGCCGCGAATCGCGGTGATCTCGTCGTCGTGCCTGCCGAGGATGCACAGATCGCACTCGCTGTCGAGCCCCATGGAGCGGTTGCTCAGATTGGACGAGCCGATCCGCAACAGCTTGTCATCGGCGATGGTCAGCTTGGCATGGACCATGAGACAACCCTCAGACAGTCCGGCGATGTCTGGATAGAAGACGCGCAGCCGACCGTGCCTGTCGGCTTCCCGCAGCCGCGCCAGGATCCGCGCCCGCAGAATGTCCATCGTGTACCGCTCGAGCCAGGCACCGGTGCGCTGTGGTAGGACGATGATGACCTCGGGTCCCTGCAGCCGGGCCAGGGAGGCACAAAGGGCGCCGCCGACCGCGCGTGATGTCAGATATTGGTTCTCCAGATAGATGAGGTGCTGCGCACGCTCGATTGTGTCCAGATAGAGCTGCTCGATCTCCCGAACCTCCGGGCGCTCATCGAAGGCCGACAATGTCCTGGCGAGGGCGACTTGCTGCCCGCATAGCATCACGTCGACACCGTCTGGCCAAGCGCCACCCGCGCATTCGGAACTCGACGGAGCCGCAATTCGAATACCCGTGGCCCAACGCCACCGATCGACGAAGACCTCCGCGACAGCGGCGGCCGCATCCCCGTCCACAAGCATCTGGAGATCATGGAAGGGTGGGTAAGCGTCGCCATCCGTATCGATCCTGCGGGGCTCCTTGGAGGAGTGGGCGTTGGTATCCCAGCGCCACTTGCTCAGGTCGAAACCACCGCAGTAAGCGATGGATCCGTCGATGATCACGAGCTTCTGATGCTGACTCGCCGTGAGGGGGTGCTTGTCATCCTTGACGAAATGCAGCCGTGGATGACCCTCCCACGGATTGTCGCCGAGGAACAAAGACTCACGCTCCAAGGCGTAGATCGGCGCGAAGTCCCAGAGCAGGATGTACACGTCGAGCTCCGGATTGAGCTCCAACAGGTAAGTCAGAAGGTCGGCCAGCCGTGCTGGAAGGTCTTCTTCGACCGGTCCTCGCACCAGCTCGAGCTGGCTGTGGATGTCCCATCCGGCGATGAGGATCTGCCGTTGCGCCTTCGTCATGGAACTGCGCACAGCGCCGTAGTACGCCTCGCCGTCGACCAGCACCGCGACCCGCTTGGCATGTGCAACCCGCCAGCAGTTACGGCCGGGCTCAAAGAGAGGCTGAGACAGGGAGACAGGCGCATCCGTGGCAGCGCCGCGGCCCGGCCTATCCTCAAGGACCCACTGGCCCTCCTCGTTCAAGCCGGGATCGGAACTGGGACTGGCTCCCATCGGCGTCTCTCTCTAATCCTCATGGGCGGGTGGCCAGAAAGCGGCATCCGGCACCCTGGCCACATCGAAACAATAGCAGAACAGACTTCTTTCGTATGGAATCCGACCAAGCCATTCACCGTTGGAACTGGGCCGCAAAGCCGAGGGTTCTGCGCGTGGCGATCAGCTGCCTTGGACCGCACACTCGAACCCTTTATCGCACGGATCCACTTGGTGTCTCCTCTCATGCTCAATCCGAGCGGGGAAGCGTACCCGACAATTTGCGTTCCCCGTTCAGAGGCAGCGGGATCCCCAGGAGCCTGCTCTGCGTCGGAGGGCTAGGGCCTGCTATTGAGCCAACGGCCGCTTTGCGCAGGATGTCAACTGCACACCCCCGAATCCAATCAGGGAAAGGTTCTGACAGGGTCCAGCGAAAAGACTTGGATGAAAAGCCTAGGCTCAGCTGAAAGATCCACGGGTCAGTTAAGCGTATGTCGGATCTACTCAACCGGAAGCCCCGATAGATCCGGGGCTTCCGGTGGTCTTGCTCCTTCCTCGCCGCCAACACCCAACCGGTGGGGATGAAGCGTGCTGAGACCTACGCCAGATCGAAGCGGTCGGCATTCATGACCTTGGTCCATGCGGCCACGAAGTCCTGGACGAATTTCTCCTGGTTGTCGTCCTGGGCGTAGACCTCGGAGTAGGCACGCAGGATCGAGTTGGACCCGAACACGAGATCGACCCGGGTCGCCGTCCACTTGACCGCGCCAGTCTTGCGGTCACGGATCTCATAGCCGTTGTCACCCGTTGGCACCCAGCTGTTGGCCATGTCAGTCAGATTGACGAAGAAGTCGTTGGTCAGCACACCTTCGCGATCGGTGAATACACCCTGCTTGGTGCCGCCGTGGTTGGTACCCAGGACGCGCATGCCGCCCACAAGCACCGTCATCTCGGGGGCGGTCAGTCCCATCAGCTGGGTGCGGTCGAGCATCAGCTCCTCGGCACTGACGGCATAGTCCTTCTTGAGCCAGTTGCGGTAGCCGTCGTGGATGGGCTCGAGCGGGGCGAAGGACTCCGCATCGGTCATCTCGGCGGTGGCATCGCCGCGGCCGGGCGCGAAGGGAACGCTGACGTCAAAACCGGCCGCCGTGGCTGCCTGCTCGATACCGACATTGCCGGCGAGGACGATGACATCCGCCACGCTGGCGCCGGTCTCGGCGGCGATGGGCTCGAGCACGCCCAGGACCTTGGCCAAACGCGCGGGCTCGTTGCCCTCCCAGTCTTTGTGCGGCGAGAGACGGATGCGTGCACCGTTGGCACCGCCGCGCATGTCCGAGCCGCGGAAGGTCCGGGCGCTGTCCCAGGCGGTTGCGACCAGCTCGCCGACGCTCAGGCCACTGGCGGCAATCTGTGCCTTGACGGCATCGACGTCATAGTCGGTGTACCCCGCCGGCACCGGATCCTGCCAGATCAAGTCTTCCCGCGGGACCCAGGGGCCGATGTAGCGTGCCTTGGGGCCCATGTCGCGGTGCGTGAGCTTGAACCAGGCCCGCGCGAAGGCATCCGACAGGGCGTCGGGGTCCCTGTAGAACCGCTCGGAGATCTCCCGGTACACCGGGTCCATCTTCATGGCCATGTCGGCGTCGGTCATGATCGGCTTGTGGCGGATCGAAGGGTCTTCGACATCGACCGGCATGTCCTCTTCCTTGATGTCCACCGGCTCCCATTGCCAGGCGCCGGCCGGGCTCTTCTTGAGCTCCCACTCGTGCTCGAGCAGCATGCGGAAATAGCCGTCGTCCCAACGCGTGGGATGGGTGGTCCAGGCGCCTTCGAGACCGCTGGTGACGCTGTCGCGGCCGATGCCGCGTCCGGTCTTGTTCATCCAGCCCAGGCCCTGGTCCTCGACGGAGGCCCCTTCCGGCGCCGGTCCGAGCAGGGCGGCGTCGCCGTTTCCGTGGGTCTTGCCCACTGTATGGCCGCCGGCAGTCAGGGCGACGGTCTCCTCGTCGTTCATCGCCATGCGGGCGAAGGTTTCGCGCACGTCCCTGGCGGTTCGCAGCGGATCGGGCTTGCCGTCGACACCCTCGGGGTTGACGTAAATCAGACCCATCATGACCGCGGCTAGCGGGTTTTCGAGCTCACGGTCGCCGGAGTATCGGCTGTTCGGGTTGTCTGAGGGCGCGAGCCACTCCTTCTCTGAGCCCCAATAGGTGTCCTTTTCCGGATGCCAAATGTCTGCGCGGCCGAACCCGAAGCCGAAGGTCTTGAGCCCCATCGACTCGTAGGCGACGTTGCCGGCAAGGATGATGAGATCGGCCCAGCTCAACTTGTTGCCGTATTTCTTCTTGATCGGCCAGAGCAGACGGCGGGCCTTGTCCAGGTTGGCGTTGTCCGGCCAACTGTTAAGGGGAGCGAACCGCTGATTGCCCGTGCCGCCGCCACCACGGCCATCGGCGATCCGGTAGCTGCCGGCCGCGTGCCAGGCCATCCGGATCATCAGACCGCCATAATGCCCCCAGTCCGCGGGCCACCAGTCCTGGCTGTCGGTCATGAGGGCGTGCAAGTCCTTCTTGAGGGCCCCAACATCGAGCTTCTTGACCTCTTCGCGATAGTTGAAGGCCTGCCCCATGGGATTGGTCTTGGCATCGTGCTGATGCAGGATGTCGAGATTCAGGGCATTCGGCCACCAGTCCATGACCGATGTTCCAGCGGCGGTATTCGCGCCGTGCATCACAGGACATTTGCCAGCGCTCGTCGTTACACTGTTTCCCATCTTTGCCTCCGATCGTGGTGTTATAGGCCGGGATTCGTTTGTCGTGGGTGCGCTTTCTGCACAACTCTAAGCTAGCGGCAGCGGGTCCGGGCATCCAATCGTTTGGCTGCATGCTGCCGATCGGCATGGCCTATTGCATCTTTGTCAAACGATCGCCCGATGATGGATTCAGAGGGCATCTCAGAACAGCGCCGGCGCCCGCCAATCATGGGTTACCGCGCTCAGCATGGACGGCGACTCGCCAGATGCCCCGTGGGGCGAGCCGGTGTTGTTTAGCTTAGGCGGCGCCCTGAAGGGGCCGCGGGGCGCTCCGGGTCCAGCACGGACGGTCTGGCACGCCGCCGCGATTGTCTCTCCCTTGACACGGAGCGGACGCCGGTTACCTTCGAGGCGGGCGACCGTTCCGGGACGTGCCCGGACGCTTACGCATTCTCATTCGACTACCCGGATTCGAGGGGCAGCTTCCGCGGCATTCCAGCCGCTCGACTACCAGGGCGTGGCCTAAGCCCAAGACCCGGTCCCGAGCCTGCGGAAACTGGTGGGGGCAAGGAGGAGCTCGCGTGGGTCCGAGCGGAGGCGCGCCATGGGCCTACGTCGGCGCAGGCTCGCAGACTTGACGCTCCCTAAACCCTGACCCTTAGGAGACCATCCATGCCAAAGGCAACCGATCGCAAAGCCGTCCTGCTCTGCGCTCTTATTGCCGCGCCGGTCGCGGCCGCGCCATTCGACCAATCGCTGGAGCTGCGAGGCATCAGCTTCCGCGTGCAGTGCCCCAACGAGGGATCGATCAACACCGTGACCATCACCCCCTCCGGCCTCCAGGCGGATAACTCGGTCATCACCCGCGAAGCGGACGGCGTGGTGACGGGCGCGGAAGTCGCGGACCTCAACGCCGATGGCTCACCGGAGATCTACGTCTACACCCAATCCGCCGGAAGTGGCTCCTATGGCAACCTGATCGCCTACGCGGCCAATCACGAACAATCGCTGAGCGAGATCGCACTGCCGGCGATCACCGATGATCCGGAAGCCGCGCGGGGCTATATGGGCCACGATGCGTTTGCCGTCGTCGAGAACGAGCTGCTACGCCGCTTCCCGGTCTATCGCGACGGAGACACCAACGCCCGGCCATCCGGCGGCACACGCCAGATCCATTACCGGCTCGCCGCCGGCGAATCCGGCTGGACGCTGCGCAAGGAGCGCATCGTCTGGCACTGACCGCGTTGCATGCCTGTGCGTTACCCGTCCCAGACACATCGTGGACTCCATCGGTAAGGAGATGCGACATCCGCTCCATATCGCCCTCGGAGACTGTGCCGCCGGGTGTCTGCGGGCCGCCTGCAGGCACTCATCGACGCCGACGGGCCGCGACACCGGTGGCGCGAATGCGCGGTCCGCCTGGTCCAGGCGAGCCCAGCATCCATCCCGGGTTGGTGGAGCGCCTGATCGGGATCGGCGTGCTGGTCGGCTTGGGGATTGGCAATGTGCTGGCCGCCTACGGCTTTGGCTGCTTGCATGACAGACGCGGGGTTGACTGAACAGGGAAGGGTCTTTGCCTCGTCAAGGACCAACACGGATCAGCCCAGGTCGTCTGCCGGCCTTCAGCCGCCCGCCTCGCCCACCGGGGCGGCAGCGGGCCGCGCGATCAACCAACCAGCCGTCAACATGAGCACCGCCCCAATCAGCGAGATCCAGTACCAGCCGGGCAGCCGGGTCTGGCCGTATTCGTAGACCGCCCCGGCGCCTCGGTGCCCACCAGGATGTCGCCGTCAGCCGCGGCAATGAGCTCCGTCACGTGCCCAGCCCCAGGCGGTTGGTTCGCCACCAGACGCACACCGCCGGGTAGATAGGGTGCGGCGACGGCGACGATCAATCCGAGGATGGCCAGGGAGAGTGCGAAGTTCTGGCGTTGGTTCATCGGTCTCCCTATCCATCGACACAGTGGAGCTCTGGGGACGAGGCGATTTCAGTGCGCGCATCCGCTTGAACGCGGGCAGGGTCGCCTTGAGCTTGGGGTCAGGAGGCTGCCTGACTTGAGGCCGATTTACTGCGGCGGTGGGAGAGCGGCGCATATCCGCCCGATTTCTCGTTGCATCGACCCACTATTCGCCTCAACATCGGTCGAAGCTGTCCTCGCTCTCCCACTCGGCTCGCGACGATCGCTCAAGTCAGACAGGCTCCTCGGCGCAGTCTTCGGCCCGACCAGGCGCGAACGCGTAAGCATGATCCGACAGTACCGACCACGATCAACGCAAGGAGATCGAAATGCCATCCCTGTTCGACCCCGTTCAGATGGGCGATCTCGCCCTCCCCAACCGCATCGTTATGGCCCCACTGACCCGCAATCGCGCCACCGCCGGGTTGAAGCCGGGCGAGCTGACAGTCGAGTATTACCGGCAGCGCGCCAGCGCCGGCCTGATCATCGCGGAGGCCACCCAGATCGTCCCGATGGGGCAAGGTTACCTCGACACGCCCGGTATCTACAGTCCGGAGCAGGTCTCCGCCTGGCACAAGGTCACCGACGCCGTGCACCAAGCCGGTGGCCGCATCGTCCTCCAGCTGTGGCATGTCGGGCGCATCTCCCACAGCTCTCTGTTGCCGAACGGGGCTGCCCCCGTGTCGTCCACCAACCGCCGGGCGAACGCGCAGACATTCATTGCCGCAGGGTTTGTCGATGTCTCCCAGCCGCGTGCCCTGCGCGATGACGAGATCCCTGGTCTGATCGCCGACTACCGGTACGCCGCCCGCTGCGCCATGGACGCCGGATTCGATGGCGTCGAGGTGCATTCCGCGAACAATTATCTGCTCGAGCAGTTCCTGCGCGACAGCGTGAACGACCGCGAGGGCCCTTACGGCGGCAGCATCGCCAACCGCGCGCGCTTGGTGAGGGAGGTCATGCAAGCGGTCAGTCAAGAGGTCGGGGGCGGGCGCGCCGGCATCCGCCTCAGCCCGATGACCACCTTCAATGACACGGCGCGGGACAGCGATCCACAAGCGCTTTACAACCATCTCGTCGAGCAGTTGGCCCCGCTGGGACTGGCCTACGTGCATGTCATCGAGGGCGAAACGGGCGGTCCGCGTCATCCTGAGGATGCCGTGCGGCGGTTTGATTACGACGCCCTGCGGGAACGCTTCCAGGGCTGCTGGATGATCAACAACGGCTATGGACGGGAGGATGCCGAGCAGGCCATCGCCAGCGGCAAGGCCGACCTGGTCGCCTTCGGCCGCCCTTTCATCAGCAACCCCGACCTGGTGCGCCGGCTGCGCGAGAACGCGCCAATCAACCCGCCGCAGGAAGACACGTTCTACGGCGGAGGCGCAGAGGGCTACACCGACTACCCTACCCTGGACGCAACCGGGTAAGGGAATCAACCGAGCCGCCGCCGAGAAGCAGAGCGGGAATCGCGACCCCAGTTGCGCTCAACCTGCTACCCTGCTGCCGACGGCCGGGCACGTCCCGGTCCACGTCCAACCTGCCTCTGCCTGAGGCGGTCGGTTTCCCTGTCCCTGGAGAGCGTGAGGTACGCATGCGTCTCGTGGACCGTCTCCTCTGGGCGTTGCTCATCGTCATTGCGGACACCGCGGCCTTCGCGGTCCCTCTCGCGGCGCTTCTGCTTGCCTACGTCTTGCTCGCTCGCCCGTCCTGGTTCCGGGAGAGGGTCGAGCAACTCTACCGCGATGCTCCTCGATAACCAGCTACCGGTCGAGATCGAGACCCCACCCATGAGGTCCCTTCAGATGAGACCTGCACTCGTGCTAATGCTCATCGCGCTTGCCCTCTCGGCGTGCGCAAGCCAACGAGCAGTCGAAGAGCCCGAAGCGGCCTCGACGGGACCGACGTTCTACGGAACGATTTCGGTCTCGGCGGACCACGTCTCGACGCGATGAAGTCGTTCCCTGGAGTTGCAGCTTAGGCTGCGCGTCAGTCGCAGAGCCGCCGGCGCGCCCTGTGAGGGCGCCCCAGCCTTCGGCCGCCATGGGCAGGCTCACGCTGCAACCGGTAACCCATCGTCGAGCGTCCGACAGACCGGCCACGACCCTGAGCCGGCATGTCCTTCCTGCATCTCAGCGGCAGCAGTCTAGCGCACAGCGGACGTGGAAGCTTTGTGAAAGCAGTCGCACCCCGCGGCTCCTGCCAGCTAATCGTCCGACCGCTGTGGATCCTGATGCACCGTTCGCTTCCAGTAAAGGCGCATCATCGGGCGCACTGAGACGCCGTGCAGCAAAATCGAGTAAGTCCGAGGGCTAGAAATTCGTCCAGTCCCACGGATTCCTGATGACGCGTCCGCAGATAGACCGCCAACCAGCCGATGAACGCACCAAGGACGGCACCGATCAGCACACCGCCGATGGTGGCCCAAAAACAGTCTGCTGCCGGCCAGCGCCACCCGCCCGTACCCAGGTCATGCAGACCCAGCAGGCCCAGACCGAGCATGACGAAGGGAAACGCGGCTCCGTCGTTGAGTCCGCCCTCGCCAGTCAGGCTAAAGCGCAGGTTGTCACGATCGCGCGACGATTCGACCTGGACGGCAGAGGCGAGCACCGGGTTGGTGGGGGCGAGAGAACGCGCCTTTCACGGCGCACGAACCTGTCGGACTTAGGGGGATCGAAGCGAGGGAGTGGGAGAGCGAGGCCATTGCGTTCCGGAGTCATGATCTGCTGGAGGGTTGTTACGCCCGCTCCGGGCTGCTGAGCGACGTGCAGCTGTACGAGGAGTATCCGGCCCGCTGCGCCGCCGACGTCAACCGTCGCTATCGCTGGATCCGCGGCGATTGGCAACTCGCAAGCTGGCTGCTGCCTCGGGTACCCGGCCCCGACGGGGAGCGCCGCGACAACCCGCTCTCGGTGCTGTCGCGCTCGAAGCTGTTCGACAACCTGCGCCGCAGCCTAGTGCCGGCCGCATTGACGCTGCTGCTGCTGTTCGGCTGGACGGCGGGTGCCTCCCCCTGGTTCTGGACCCTGGCGGTGCTTGGCATCCTGATGATTCCCCCGTTGGCGACGGCGCTGCTGAACCTGCTGCGCAAGCCGAGCGATACGCGGCTGGGCCCGCATCTTGCCGCCGCAGCACAGGCGGCCGGCGAACGCCTGTTGCAGACCGGCTTTGCGTTGACAACCTTGCCCCATGAGGCGGTTTACAGCCTGGACGCGATCCTGCGCACCGTCGTCCGTCTGCTGTTCACCCACAAACGGCTGTTGGAATGGAATGCCTCTGGAGACGCCTCCAGTGAACGGGAGCATTTGACCCGCGGCGACCTCGCCGGCTCTGTGCGCGCCATGTGGTTCGCGCCGGTGCTCGCCATTGCTATCGCGGTCATCCTGGGGGGCGACCAACCCGGCCGTGCTGGCGATGGCGGGCCCGATCTTGCTGCTGTGGCTTGCCTCCCCCGCCATCGCCTGGTGGATGAGTCAGCCGATCGCCCCCCGCCACGAGATCCGGCTGTCCGCCGCGCAGATTCGGTTTCTCGGCAGCATCGCGCGCAAGACGTGGGCCTTCTTCGACACCTTCGTCGGCCCAGACGACCACTGGCTGCCACCGGACAACCACCAGGCGGTTCGCGCCGAGGCGCTGGCCCATCGCACCTCACCCACCAACATGGGCCTGGCCTTGCTGGCGAACCTGTCCGCCTACGACTTCGGTTACGTCCCGGCCGGGCAGTTGCTGGAGCGCACGGCCCGGACGCTGGGGACCATGGCCACCCTGGAACGCCATCGCGGCCATTTCTTCAACTGGTACGACACGCGGTCGCTGCAACCCGTCTATGTGTCGACGGTCGACAGCGGCAACCTGGCCGGCCATCTGCTGACCTTGCGCCCGGGTCTGATCGAGCTGCCTGATCAGCCGATCCTCGCGCCACGCTGGATGCACGGGCTGATGGACACCCTGGTCGTCCTGGAAGACGCGGCCGGCACCCCTGCTCCGGCCGCACTGAGCCGGTTTCAGGACAACCTCGACACCGCGCTCAAAGCACCGCCGGCGACGCTGCTGAGGGCCTGGCGCGCCGCGCCGAGATACTCGCCGAGGAGCTCGGGCGCGAGCCTGACAGCGAGGCGCTCTGCTGGGCACAGGCGCTGACCCGGCAATGCCGGGCAATAGGCGACGAGCTGTGCTTTCTTTCGCCCTGGAGCGCGCTCCCGGAGGCGTCGCAGGGGGCTGGTGATCTCCCCGGCATCGACGCCATCCCGACGCTGCGGGCCTTGGCGGGCCTCGATGCGGGCTGTCGACCCGCCTCGCGAGCGGGTGCGAGGCGGGCACTGCTTCCGCGCCGCACGCCTGGCCGACCGATCTCCGCCGCCACATCGGGCAAGGCAGCGAACGCGCCCGCATTGCTGCCATCGAGGACCTGGCCTCGGAGGCCGGAGCGATGGCGAATATGGAATACGGCTTCCTGTACGACAAGGGATCGCGCCTGCTCAGCATCGGCTACAACCTGGACGAGCGGCGGCGCGACACCAGCTACTACGACCTGCTCGCCTCGGAGGTCCGCCTGAGCGTGTTTGTCGCCATCGCCCAAGGGCAGTTGCCCCAGGAGAGCTGGTTCGCGCTCGGGCGCCTGCTGACCGCCGCGGGCGGCAAGCCGATCCTGCTGTCCTGGAGCGGGTCGATGTCCGAGTACCTGATGCCGCCGCTGGTGATGCCGACCTACGACCACACGCTGCTCGACGAAACCACGCGAGGCGCGGTGGCGCGGTGGCGCGGCAGATCGAGTACGGCAATCGGCTGGGCCTGCCCCGGGGGGCGCGAACAGGTTGTCGAGATCACAGTCGCGGCGCAAGATCACACGGAAGTTCAGACCTGATCGGGCCGCGCGACACGAGATTCCGCAGGCGATCCGACCGCGGATCGCGGGGAACGGCATAGGCGCCCAGGCCGACAGTCCGGTCCAGGGTCTGGTTTCGATCGGATTGGGCATTCGGCCCCGAGCGAGCCACCGGACGCAACCGAAAGGCAATTTCCCGATGCGTCGTATCCAAATCAGTCATGTCACCGAGTATCTATTCTCCAGCCCCGTGACACTGCTGCCGCACCGGCTGCTGTTGCGTCCACGGGAGAACCACAACGTGCGTATCGAATCCTCCACGCTGGAGATCAGCCCAGCCCATACCCTGCAATGGAAGCGCGACGTGTTGGACAATTCGGTCGCACTGGTGAGCTTCAGCGAGCCCTCGGATCGGGTGCGCGTCTCCAGCGGTGTCGTGATCCAGCACTACGAGGACAACCCGTTCGACTTTCTGCTCGATGACTTTGCGGTGATCCACCCATTCGACTATTCTGCGGAAGACCGCGCCGAGCTCACACCCTTCCAGCAGGCCGTCTACCCGTCGGACCAGGACGCGGTGCGGCGCTGGCTGGACGGCATGGGACTTCCGCAAGCGATGCAGACCTTCACGCTGCTCGACCGCATCAACCGCGAGATTGCCGGCCGCTTCATCTACCGAATGCGCGAGGAACCGGGTGTGCAGCCGCCCGCCGTGACGCTGGCGAGCAACAGCGGCTCCTGCCGCGATTTCGCAGCCTTGTTCATGGAGACATGCCGGTCGCTGCGGCTGGCCAGCCGCTTCGTCAGCGGTTACCAGTTCGCACCGACCATCGCGGCAGGCAACGCCTCCACCCATGCCTGGGCCGAGGTCTATCTACCCGGTGCGGGCTGGAAGGGCTTCGACCCCACCAGCGGCGAGGTGACGGGCAACAAGCACATCGCGGCGGCGGTGGCACGCCACCCGGAAGCCGTGCCGCCGGTGGCCGGAAGCTTTCTGGGTCCGACTGGCCAACAGCCGGTCCTGGATGTCGCGGTCCGGGTCAGCGAGCTCCCCGCTTGAGCGCACCCGGAGCTTGCTTTCGTTGTTGACCATGCGCGACAGGCTCCTAGGCACACTGCCGCTGGAAAAAATTGGCTTGAGAACCGAAGCCATGAGAGACAAAACCAAGCCGAAGAAGAGGCGATTTGTCCGCGCTCTACTACTCTGCTGCGTCGGGCTATCCGCCCGCGCGCTTGCGCTGAAACCGACAAGCCGAACATGGTTGTGATCTGGGGCGACGACGTCGGCGAGTCCAACATCGGCGCCTACAATTTCGGGCTGATGGGTTACCAGACACCGAATATCGACCGCCTCGCCAAAGAAGGCATGATGTTCACCGACACGCATGGCGATCAGAGCTGCACGGCGGGACGTTCGACCTTCGTCGCCTTGTGGGACAAACCTGCCGGTCGGCTCAAATCAGCAGTCGACCGGCAGCAAGACGCTGATTCCTCCCCACCCTCGTCCGCGGTTTCCGCCACGCTGTCGGCGGATTCCCCCCGCCCGCCATCTCCTCTTCATGGCGCCGGACATCTCGACGATCGCATCTGCTTGACCGTCGTCTGGTCATCCGGCAGGCTCCCGTGTCAGATGCCGTGAAGCGTGATTCACTCCGCGCGTAGCGGACGGCAAGGACGCGACTCTTCGAGGGTGAGAGTCCCTCAGCCATGAATTGCTCGATTTCGACGGCTCACGTGTCCACTGCTCAGGGAGGCGACGAACCGAGATCTGGATGGATGTGGAAGTCACGGCTGCCCCAGATTGGGTCGAGAGACCCGCTCCGGCGGGGGGAATGTCCTGGGTGTCGAGCAAACCCGGGGGCCTGAACATGAGCGAATGACTGCAGCCCCGAGAACAGCCTCCGCACCGTCGTCGTTGCGTGGGACATTTTTTTCTTCCAACCCACTCAAGCAACAAATGACAACCGATGCCATCCGGATAATCCAGCAGATGCAGGACTTGCTGGGCGAGCTCGCCTCCGCACTTCAGGGTGGCCCGAACGCTCTACCTCCCACTTCGCGCGCCGGCGGCAAGGCTGCGCCGAAGACAGCCCCAGATCTCCGCGCTGAGCGCGTCTACTACGGGCCTGCCGCCACCTACCAAACGCGCGACGCGGTCACCCTCGCCATTGACGGGGAAAAGCCCCATTGGGTCACGACCAACGCGAGCGGTGCCATGCTCCTGCGGGGATGCACCGGTGAGCACACGGTCGAGGATCTGGCTTCACGATTGACGACCCGTTACGGCGTTGCCGCTGACGTCGCGCTCACGGACACCCTCACATTTCTCGATCAGCTCGAAGCGATCGGTTTCGTCCAGCAGTCGCCCCGACTCGCCCCGCCCTATCGCGGCCGCACGAGCGCGTTGCGTATCGGCCGCTTGGCGGATCTGTATCTCTTTCTGACCAACGACTGCAATCTGCGCTGCAGCCACTGCTATGTCTCCAGTGGAGACGACGTGCCGCCGCGGGAGATGAGCACCAGGGAGGTCTTTGGCCTCATCGACCAAGCCCGCGAGCTGGGCGTCGGGCGCTTTCTCGTCACCGGCGGCGAGCCCTTCATGGTGCGGGACATCTTCGAGATCATCCGCTACATCACCGGCGAGAGCGACCTCGTCATCTTGACCAACGGACTCTTCTTCAGCGACAAGTTCCTCACCCGTCTCGCCGACAGCAGGGGCCGCGGGCGGCTGTCCTTCCAGATCAGCCTTGACGGGCCGAACGCCGCCCTGCATGAGGCGATCCGCGGCAAAGGAACCTTCGACAAGACCCTCCGAGCGATCCGCCGCGCGGTCGCGGCGGGGCTGGAACTTTCCATTTCCACCGCAGTGAGCGAGCGCAACCTGGACCACATGACGGACACGACCCGGCTTGTGGCCAGTCTCGGCGTCCCCACGCACCACATCCTCTGGATGCAGGAATGGGGCCGCGCCCTCGATCATCGGCCGGAGCTGATGGCCCCGCCGTGGCGCGTCTTGGAGGCGATGCGGGAGTGCCGCAAGGTGGGCGACGCCCTGGGGGTGACCATCGACAACGACGCCTCGCTCCGCGTTCGGGTCAAGGGCAAGCGTGGCCGCAAAACGGATCTCTGCAGTTGCGGCTGGGACTCACTCGCCGTCTTCAGCGACGGGCAGGTGTACCCCTGCGTCTGGCTGGCGGGGGCGCCCGGAATGGAATGTGGCAGCGTGCTGGAGCAACCTCTCGGGCAAATCTGGCGCGAGTCACCGATTCTCGATCATCTCCGCGACGTATCGGTGCAGAACCGGGAGAAGTGCAGCGACTGTCACCTCAAGTTCCTCTGTGCCGGCGGGTCGCCCTGCTCGTCTCACTTCGCGAGCCTGGCCACCCGTGGCAAGAGCGACCTGCGCTCCGCCGAGCCCTACTGCGAGACCTTCCTTGCTCTCACGCACGACATGCTCTGGGAGCTCGGCACGGCCGGGCTGCCGGCAAGCACCGGCGGGAATAGCTACCAGGCGCCGCAACTGCTCCGCGCGATGGAGGGCGCCGGCGCGGTATGCACAAGGCCCAACACGGTCGCCATCGACCGGGCCCATGAGGTGGGGTCCTACCATTGTGTCTGCGTCCTGGAGAGCGACGTCTCCGAGGGCGCCATCGTACCGGCCCTGGCCACCAGCCTCGCCGAGGCAGTGGCAGACCCCCATCAGCCGGCGGGGACCTTCGACGCGATCGGTCAAACCTGCATCGACCTCCTATTGCCCATGGCCGAGCGCATGCGCGCGCTGGAGGTGGGCTCGGTCCTGCGAGTCACCACCGACGACCTCGCCGCCGGAGAGGACCTGGCGGCTTGGTGCCGGATGACGGGCAACGAGTTGGTCGACCGCAGCAAGGCCGATGGTTACAGCAACTATTACATCCGGCGGGGCCGAACGGCGTGAGCGACCCGCCGTCTGACATGGGCGGGCCGCCCGTCGCCCACCAGCACCTGGATGCCGGCCAAACCGCTTGTGGTGAGCTTTTGGTGCTGCTTCACGTCCAGATGCGCACCCTGCAGGAGGGCGAGGTCTTGCATTTGGTCGGTTACGACCGCGGCGCGATCCACGACATACCCGCCTGGTGCCGTATGACCGGGCAGAGGTTGCTCTCGCTGCGCGACGAGCGGCCGGCCCACTTCTTTATCCAAAAAGTGAGGAGATAGAACACCATGGCCAAGATCATCGTCAGCGTCACCCACGGGAAAGACAACGCCGATAAGGCGACCCTCGGCTTCGTAGTCGCCAACGCGGGGTTGGCCTCCGGCCAGGAGACGATCGTCTTCCTCAGCTCCGAAGGTTCCTATCTCTCCAATGAAGGCTACGCGGACGACGTCCACGAGGAGGGCTTCAAGCCCCTCAAGGAGCTGCTCGACACCTTCACCGGCAACGGTGGCACGGTGTGGGTCTGCGCGCCCTGCTTCGCCCGCCGGAAGCTCTCGGAGGACAAGCTGATTCCTAATGCCACCCTGGTCGGTGGCGCCAAGGTTGTCGAGGCGCTGTCTCAGGGAGCGTCCTGCATCTCGTACTGAGATCCCGTGAGAACACGCCCTCGCCCCCTTCTGGGGTAGCGGGCGGAGGTGAAGGAGAGACCAATCGAGAGGTTGCAGCCCTCACCCTAACTGCCTACCGGGGGAGAAAGGGATTCACCCGATCTGAGGGCATGGGGGGCCGGCGATCGGCTCGCCCCGCAGCGAATCTGCGATTACCGGGACCGTCAGGAGGCAGGAACGCAATGCGCACAAATCCGTTCTCGGACGTCTTTCTCTGGCTCGCCGACGCACGCTGGGAGGTGTTGCTGTTGTGGGCGCTGCTCATCGCCAGCATCACCGTCGCGGCCGTGAACTGGAGGGGCGATCCCGCCCAGCGCACCCCCCGCGACGTTACCGTATGGGTGTTCCGCGTCCTGATCGGTGCCATGTGGTATCAGGGCACCACCTGGAAGCTTCCCCTGCCCGTTTCCGGGGGATTCGAGTACTGGCTGCGCCAAACCGGAGAGCACGCGGCCTTTCCATTCATCGGCGACCTGGTCAATAACCTGCTCCTGCCCCAGATTGCGCTGGTCGGACCCTTGATCTACTTCGCCGAGATGTTCTTTGCCGTCAGCCTGCTGCTCGGCGTACTCACGCGGCTCGGCGCCCTGTTCGCCGCCGGTCAGGCGCTCTTCCTCTGGCTCGGGCTTTACCGCGCAGAGGCGGAATGGCCATGGAACTACATCTTCCTCGCCGTCGTCCATGGGCTGTTCATCGTCGTGGCTGCCGGGCGCAGTCTTGGGGTGGATGCGATCCTGCGCCGGCCCGGGGGCCTGGTCTCCCGCGCAACAGGATTCGCCGGACTGATCCTCCGGCAGTCTACCTAACCGGACGACCCGCGCGAGACGGTCTGCCGATCTGGATCAGCGGCCTGCAAGCAGAACCTTGAGGAAGGTCCACATAATGCCCGCGGCGGCGCGAAGGCTGCCGATCAGATTGCCGGAGACCTTCGACCTTCCCCCGGCGCGGCGCCGGTGATCGACTGGGATTTCCAGGATACGCAGGCCCTTGGCCGCCGCCCGCATCTGCATCTCCAGGTTCCAGCCGTAGGTCTCCTCGCGCATACCGAGCCGGATCAGCTGGTCGCGGCGGATCGCGCGAAAGGGGCTCATATCGGTGTAGGCGACGCCGTAGACCAGCCGGCAGAGGAGCCCGGCCAGATACCCGGCGAGTACCTGCTGCAGGCCCATGCTCCCGGGTTCGCACCGGCCGCGGGGTCTTGAGCCGATTACAAAGTCATGCGTGCCGGCGTCGATTGGGGCGAGCAGGTTTGGCGTGAATTCCGGACAATCGCTGCCGTCGCCGTCGAGGAACAGCACCACCGCGCAATCTTCACCGACCGCCGCCACACCGGCCGCGCAGGCCCGCCCATAGCCTCGGTGCAGTTGGTGCACAACCCGCGCGCCGGCCTCGCGGGCGCGCTCGGCCGTGCGGTCCACGCTGCCGTTGTCGACGACGATCACCTCTGCGACGCCCGTTCGGAGGACGGCCCGCACCACATCCGCGATCGGTTCTTCCTCGTTCAACGCCGGGATGACGACGGAGACGCTCGCGTGCTGAAGCGGGCCGGACCCGGCGCTCACAGGCTCCATCGCAGGCCGCAGTTGGCACAGGACTTCGCCGGTCGGTCGCTCATCAACGCGCGGCGCAGGGCCCGGTAGCGCTCGCCGTTCCAGATGCCCCGCAGGGTCTCCTGGGTCGCGTCGCCGAGGGTGATCTGCTCGTAACCGCGAACCGCGAACGGGGCAATGCAGCAGGGCAGTGCTCGCCCGTGGGCGGTGAAGTACATCACCGTCCAGGGACGCCGGCAGAGGGACCAGGGCTGATCGCTGGTGCTCTTCGTGACACTGGTGCCCGGCTCGGTCGCCCCCGAGGCGTCGAAGCGGATGCCGAGGGTCTCGGCGCGCTCTTTCGCCGCGCGCAGCAAGCCAGCGTCCGCGGCGGTGAGGTTCTCAAACAGCGCCGAATTCGGCCGCGCCATGCCTTGGCCATCGGGAAAGTACACCAGTCGCTGCAGATAGACCTCACCCACCCCGAGTCTGTGAGCAAGCTCAATGAAGGCGGGTAGTTGGTCGAGGGTCTCTTTCAATCCGGTGAGCCAGAGGGACAGCCTCGGCCGTTCCAGGCCGAGCTCTCGTTGACGCGTCGCGAAGCGACGGACGTGGCGGACGATCCGTTCGAAGTCATCGCGCCCGCGCAGCTCCTTGAAAGAGATCCGGTCGGCGGCATCCAGGGACACGCGGAGCTCGTCCAGGCCGGCGTCGATGAGCTCCTGCCCCTTCTTCTGGGTCAGCGCGGTGCCGTTGGTATTGAACAGCACATAGGTGCCTCGTTCCTTGAGGTAACGGATCATCCGCGGAAGGGAGCGGACGAGCATAGGTTCGCCGATGCCGTGCAACACCACCCTGGGGACTGTCGGGAACTGGTCCACGATACGAGTGAAGACCTCCCAGCTCATATCCGCGGGCGGCTCCATGTCCTCGTACGTGCGCGGACAGGTCGTGCAGAGGAGATTGCAGCGGTTTGTCGTCTCGATGTAGAGGCAGACGGGGTCGCGGTGGGCGACCGCTCCAAGATCGGGCCCCGCTTGCTCGAAGTAGCGACGCGGGTCAACTCCGGCGCGGGAAGAGGTCTTTTCGGCGCTCATCGGGACGGCCTTCTGCGAACGGATTCCGGCGCATTATCGACCCGCCTCAAGTGCCGGTACAGCTCGACGGCGAGGGCGACCGCGACCACCGCGTGCAGCGCCGCCTGGGCAAGGAAGGCTTCCGGTTTCCCGTCGATCGGGGGAGCCGTATAGAGCACCACAGCGGTCAGCGTGAGCACCGTGGACGGCGGCCAGGGCGCGAGGCAGGCGAAGGGGACGAGCACGAGGAAGTACCAGGGATAATTCGGCGAGAGGAGGAGAAGGAACGCAAAGAGGAGGCAGTGGGCCTGGCGGGTGATGGTGGCCAGATCACGGCGGGGGTCGCGCACGGCTGCAAGCGCAAGGCCGCCGAGCACCAGCGCGGCGGCCACCAGGTAAGCCGGGTAAGCGCAAACCGGCAGCGAACCCAGCAGGCGCCCAAGCAGCGCGAGAAGGAAAAAGCCGCGACCGTCGGCGAGGCCTTCCTCGCCCGTGTACGGGACAAGGAAACTGACGACACCGGCACCCACATCCTGATATGGGAGATAGGCCGCGACAGCCGCCAAAGCGAATGCGAGAGGCGCCCGCCAGTCCCAAGGCCGCCAGAACGCGGGGAGCGCTGCCACGGTGATGGGCTTGAACAGGACAGATCCGGCGAGCAGCGCCCCCGTCACGAGGTGTCGCCCGGTGGTCGACGCCCACAGGGCAAAAACCAGCAGAATCATCATGCCGGCGTCCACGTGACCGTCGCCCGCGATCTCCCACAGGGGGAGCGGATGCCAGGCGTACAGAAGGAGCTGTTCGGGCGGCCTGCCAAGGAGAGCCAGCAGGCGCGCCAGCGCCCACATGGCGAGGCCCTCAAGGACCAGGAACCCAAGCTTGAGGCCCAGGAGCGAGTCGCCGAGGACGTGGAACAGGCGGAATGCCATCTGGGCCGCCGGCGGATATATGGTTACGGCGTAGTCGGCCCGGTTGATATGGGGATACACAGCGTCGTCCCGCAGGTGGGCAACCGCTGAGTCGGCGGGTACATAGCGGTAAGGGTTGATTCCGGCAGTCTGAACGCGGCCGTCCCAGACGTAACGGTACGCATCCGACGAGTGCATCGTGGGCCCGCCCACGAGCAGGAGCCGGAAGATCACGGCAAACACGACGATGATCGTAAACACCCCGGCCCTGCGGTCGGAGTGCGCGAGAACACGGACGGCGAGCAGATACACCCCGCCGCCCAAGAGTGCCACCGCAACAAACGCATAGTCCGCGTCCCAGCGGTCGTGGAGCACGAGCGCGAGCGATTGGAGGAGAAGCAACCCCAGTCCGAGCTGCGCCAGACGCCAGCGGGAGTCTGCAGGGGCAGCGACCCTGGACGTCATCTCAAGGTGGCTCCCGGCGCGTGGGAAGGATCAGTCCCGCTCGCCCGCTTTCCGCCAACAGATCCGCCAAGAAGGCTCGGCTACGCGCCGCTACAGGGCGGCCGGACGGATCCTGGTGGAGGCCGATCCCGCTTCCGAACAACTCCTCCAACAGCAACTGGAGCGAGTTGGCGTCATCCACGTCG
>Ga0316576_10000336_pt1 | contig 21155 bp, 11 predicted proteins | sample S0NA_FD_203075 | JGI IMG/M metagenome (GOLD analysis project Ga0316576, IMG submission 203075) | Rhizosphere microbial communities from salt marsh grasses in Alabama, United States - S0-2_050615r3r5 | ecosystem: Host-associated > Plants > Roots > Rhizosphere | place: USA: Alabama | collected...
ACTCCGGCCGCCCGGGGCGGAACAGACGATGGGGTCCCCGGGCGGACTCAGGCCGCCGGGGGCGGAACAGACGATGGGGTCCCCGGGCGGACTCAGGCCGCCCGGGGCGGAACAGACGATGGATGTCATCGAGGTCGCTGCTCCGCCAACGCTGATCGCCGCGGTGGATGACGAGAGCGAGCTGTTCCTGGGAGAGGCCAGCGCCCTGGCGCAGGAGATGCCCGAGCGCGCGGGGTTGATGCGCATCCTCGCGGCGGCCGTGCTGGAGGACGCTGGCCGTGACGCGGACGAGGTCGTGGCGCACCTGGACGAGGCGCTGGAGCTGGGCACCTCGAGCCCACAGGTGGTCGCCCTGGTACGCAACGCGCTGATGCGCCTCGGCCGGCATGACCGGGTGCTCGCGCTCACCGAGACCTTGCTCGAGCTGGGCGGCGACAACCGGGGCAGGGTCGCGGCGTTGCTCGAGGCCGCGGCGATCAAGCGCCACCAACAGGGCGACAGCGATGGCGCGGTGGAGTTGCTCGAGCACGCCCTCGAGCTCGAGCCCGGCGCGGTGGCCGCGCAGGCGTTTTGTGCCTTGCTGCACCTGGAGACCGGCCACGACGCGAAAGCGGTCGAGGCCCTGGAGGGGCTCGCCGAGAGCCTGGACGACGCGACGGAGCGTTCGCTGGCGCTCACCGCCGCCGGCGCGCTCCTCGAGCACCGCCTGGAGAAGCTCGAGCGGGCGGAGCAGGACTACGCCCGGGCGGTGGAGAGCGACCCACAGAACGTGTTTGCGCTCCTCTCCCTGCGGGAGCTGCACCTGGTCCAGGGCAGCTGGCGCGAGCTGGCGCAGGATGTCGAGCGCATCGCCGCGCTTGCGCCCGACGGGGCGACGCGCAGCCGGCACCTGCTGCGGGCCGGGTCCCTGCACCTCGACCGGACCGCCGATCTGGAGGCCGCCTCCCGCACGCTGGTCGCCGCGGCCGAGGCGGCGCCGGAGGAGATGGCGCCCCTGACGCGGCTGGCCCAGGTCTACGAGGAGACCGGACGCTACAAGGAGCTTGTGGAGACCCTCTGGCGCCTCCTCGACCTGACGCTCGACCCGCGCGGGAAGCCGGCGCTGCTCTGTCGCATCGGCTGGCTGCTGCACCAGCGCCTGGGCCAGGCCGATGACGCGATCGAGGCGTACCGCCGGGCCCTCGCCGAGCAGCCGGGGTACCTGCCGGCGCTGCTCGCCCTCGGCACGCTGTACCGGCAGCACGGCGACTACGAGGGTCTGGTGACGATCCTTGCCCCCGAGGCGGAGGGCACCGACGATCTCGATCGACGGGCGGTGTGGTGCCTCGAGGTGGGAGAGATCTGCCACCGACGCCTGGGGCAGCGCGAGGAGGCCGTCCGCTACTACCGGCGGGCTCTCGAGCTGTGCCCCGGGATGTGGGTCGCCTTCTGGAGGCTGCACGACCTGCTGGTCGAGCTTGGCTGGCACGACGCGCTCGCCGCGCAGCTCAAGCAGCGCAGCGAGGTCGCGAGCGACCCCAAGACGCGCAACTACCTGCTGCTGCAGCTCGCGCGCCTGCAGGCCGGGCCGCTCAACGAGATCGACCAGGCGGTCGAGACGATGCAGGCGGCGCGCTCGGGCGGGGAGTGCCGGGTGGCTGGCGTGGAGCTGGCCGCGCTGTACGAGCGGAGCGGGCAGTACGCAGAGCTGGCCAGCCTGCTGCTCGACGAGGCCGGCGACACGAAGGACCCCGACGAGGCTCGTGGGCGACGGTTGCAGGCGGCGGCGCTGCTCGACGACAACCTGGGGGAGCACGATCGAGCGCTGGAGATCTACCGCGACCTGCTCGAGCAGAACCCCCGCGAGGCCGTGGCGACCCACGCCGCCGGCCGGATGTACCACCGGCTGGGGCGCTGGAAAGACCTCCTCGACCTGCACCGGCGAGAGCTCGAGGCCGATCCGGATCGCGGAGACGCCGCGGAGCTGCTCTTCCGGATCGGGCGGCTCCACGAGGAGCACCTCGGTCAGTTCGACGACGCCATCGCCTCCTACATGGAGGCCCTGGAGCGCGATCCCACCTCGACGGTGGCGCTCGAGGCGGTGATCCGGCTCGTGCGCAGCGACAACCGGCGCCGCGATCTGGTCGACATGCTCGAGCGCCACGCCGGAGCGCTCGGAGACCCGGCGGCCGCGGCCGACGCCCTGTGCCGCGCGGCCGAGATCGCCTACGGCTTCCAGAACGACACCGGGCGGGCGGTGCGCCTCTACGACGCGGCGCTGGAGCGGATACCCGGCTTCCGGACCGCGCTCCACGGGTTGCTTGACCTGCGCCTGAGGCAGAAGAAGCTCAGGGAGGCGGCGGAGATCCTGGGCGAGCTGGTCAGCTCGGCGGACAGCGACGACGAGCGGGGCCTGCTGATCTACCGGCAGGCGCGGCTGCGAGAGCTCCGGCTGGGCGAGAAGGCGTCCACCGAGCTCTACGACGAGGCGGCGCTGGCCTGCTCGCGCGGTGACCGGCTCCGTCTGGAGCAGCTGCGCGCGCGCTGGCTCGACGGCGCCGACCTCGGCGAGGCGCTGCAGGCCGCGGCGCAGAGCACCGAGGACGACGGCCTGGCCGCGGCCTACTGGCTGCAGGCCGCCGAGATCCACGAGCTCGCCGGGCGCCACGACCAGCAGCTCGCGGCGGCGGAGCAGGCATTCAAGCGCACAGGCGACGCTCCCGCGGCGTCGTGGTGCCTCCAGCGGGCGTTGCGGCGGGTGGGGGAGGTCGCCGTCCTCGCCGCGCTGGTGGAGCAACAGGCCGAGCGGGAGCCCGACTCGGCGATCCGTCTGGCCGAGCTCGCCGAGGCGGTGCGCGCGCACCTGCGCGTGGGGGCGACGGCCGAGGCGGGCCGCATCGCCGCCGCCTGCCTCGAGCTGGACGCCGGGCACCTTCCGTCGCTGAACGTGCTCGGCAGGCTGGCGGCCTCCGGGTCGCGCTGGGAGGAGCTCGCCGCGTTGCGGGACCGGATGGCCGCTGCCTGCGTGGACCGGGGAAACCGGCTCCAGGCGGCGCTGCAGGCCTCGGACCTCTGGGCCCACCGGGTCAACGACCCGGCGCGGGCCCTGGCCAGCCTGCAGCCGGCGCTGGCCGACGAGCCGGGCCAGCCCGAGGCCTTCGCCCGGGCCGAGCGTCTGCTTCAGCGGAGCGGCCGGTTCGACCAGCTGTCCAAGCTCTACACCCGGCGGATCCTCTCCACCGACGACCCCGACGGCAAGGTGGATCTCCTGCGGCTCCACGCGCGGATGCTGCACCACAAGCTGGGCGACACGGGAGCCGCCGTCGCCGAGCTGGGCAAGCTGCTCGCCCTGCGACCGGGCGATTTGGCCGCTCTGTCCGAACGGGCGGACCTGCTCTGCAGCGAGGGCCGCTGGTCCGACGCGGCGGAGGCGCTGGAGACCCTGGTCGAAAAGACCGACGACGCCGAGCAAAGGCGGGGGGCCCGGTTGCTGCAGGCCCAGGTGTGGATCAACCAGCTGCACCAGCCGGGAATGGCGCGGCAGATCCTGAGCCAGGCCCTGGAGGACCAGCCGGAGGACATCAGCGTCAAGCAGGGGCTGGTGCAGGTGGCCTTCGCCGAGGGCAAGTGGGAGGAGGCGCGGCAGCTGCTGGACGAGGTGGCGGCCGACCACGAGCCCCACGTGCAGGTCTGGGCCCTGACCCGGCTGGCCGAGGTGGCCCACGTCGGCCTGCGTGACGAGACGCAGCGGAGCAGCTACGAGCGCGAGGCCCTGCTCCTCGCGGGGGGGAACCCTCCGGTCCTCGAGCAGGTCATCGATCGCTACCGCGAACGCGGCGAGCAGAAGCGCTTGGTGAAGGTCGCCGCGGACGTGCTCGAGGAGACGACGCGGGCAGACGTCGCCAGCACGATGCGCCTCGCGCTGGCCCGGGTGATGCTGGAGGACATGAAGCAGCCGGCCCAGGCGCTCGAGTGGCTGCGCGAGAGCCTGGTGCGGGATCCCAACGACAAGACGGCGAACCTGCTTTTCGCCCGGGCTCTGGAGCAGCAGGGTGAGATGGAGCAGGCGGTGGCCCGCTACCGGCAGCTGCTCGAGGGGGATCCGTTGCTCGCCGAGGCGTACCGGGGCCTGAGTCGGCTGGCGAGCCTGCTCGGGCACCCGGCGGTGGCGGCGGCGGCGCTTGGCGTCCTGGAGCTCATGGGGGAGGCCTCGGCCAAGGAGCTCGAGATGCTGGAGGTGCTGGACTCCGCGACGAGCCCCGGGGGACAGCTCGAGGTGACCGCGATGCCCGCGGACCCGGCGCTGCACCCGCTGCGAAGGGTGTTCAACCTCGTGCTGCCTCACCTCGGTTCGGTGTTTCCCCTGCGGCTCGGCCGCCCGCTCCGCCCCACCGAGCCGGTGGCGCTGAGCGCAACGCGGCTGGCCACGGCGCTGGGGCTCACCGGTGTCCAGGTCGCCGTCGAGGGGGACGTGCCCGCCGCGTCGGGTGTCGGCGATCCGGTGCCGCTGCAGGTTGGGGCCGACCTCGCCGGGCGGCCCAAGAGCGCGGCCTTTCGCTTCTGGGTCGGCAGGGCCCTGGCGTTCTCCGCGCTCGGCGGGTCGCTGACGGACCAGCTCTCCGATCGGGACCTGGGCGAGCTGTTCGAGGCCCTGTTCGTCCAGCGCCCGATAGATCCCGGCGTGGCGCAGCTGCGAAAACAGATCCTGCGCGTGTTGCCGCGGAAGACGCGCAAGAGCCTGGAGCAGCTCGATTCGCCCCGGACCGACGCGGACTACTGGACCGCGTACCGCGCTTTCGCCCGGCGGCGCAGCGACGAGGTGGGGTTGCTGGTCTGCGGGAACCCGCGCTCGGCGCTGGCGGAGATCACCGGGGGCGATGGGGCGAAGCTCGAGTCCGTCGAGATCCAGCAGATCCTGCTGTTCATCGTCTCGGAGGAGTACGGCAACTACCACCGTTCCCTGTGGTCCTCGACCGTCACCGCGTGACGGAGGGAGCCCCGGACAAGCTACCACCGTGTAGGATTGGCGCCCCATGGAAGACGACCTGCTCGGGACCCTCTTCGCCAAGCGCTTTCACATCGAGTCCCTGCTTGGCTCGGGTGGCATGGGATCGGTCTACCTCGCCAGGCACGAGGTCCTGCACCGGCTCTTCGCGCTCAAGGTGATCCGCACCGACATGTTGAGCGACCAGACCATCGCGGCGCGGTTCCGCCGCGAGGCCCGGGCGGCGAGCCGCGTGGAGCACCCGAACATCATCCAGATCGCCGACTTCGGCCAGGACGAGGACGGGCGGCTCTACCTGGCGATGGAGTACGTCGAGGGGCCGACCCTCGCCGACGTGATCCGCGAGGAGGGGGCCTTCCCGGTCGCCCGGGCGCTCGGCTTGCTCGAGCAGATCGTCGACGCGATGCGGGCCGCCCACGCGTCCAACGTGATCCACCGCGACCTCAAGCCGATCAACATCCTCATCGCCACCGCGGCCGCCAAGCCGGATCACGTCAAGATCCTCGACTTCGGGCTGGCCAAGATCCTCGACCCCTTCGCCACCGCCGGGCTCTCCGCGCACGGGCAGCTCTTTGGCACCCCGGAGTACATGTCCCCCGAGCGGTGCATGGACGCGCCGGCGGACCACCGCTCGGACATCTACAGCCAGGGGATCATCGCCTTCGAGCTGCTGGCGGGCAAGGTCCCCTTCCGGGGCCGGGTGGTCCAGACCCTCTCGGCCCACCTGAGCCAGCCGGCGCCCCGGCCATCGGAGGCCTCGGGCCGCAACGACATACCAGCTGCCCTTGACGAGATCGTGCTGCGCTGCCTGGCCAAGAAGCCGGAGGATCGGTTCCAGTCGGCCGACGAGCTGCTGGCCTCGCTCAGGGCGCTGTGGGAGGACCCGGTCCTCGCCGCCGGCCTCGCGGGGACGAGGGAGCGGTCGAGGCCTGCGGAGCTGTTCGAGACGCTGCCGCCGGACTACCTGGTCGAGGAGCCGGAGGCAGACGTCCACGACACGGTGGTGGTGCGACGATCCGCGGAGGGCGCGGAGTCCCCGGCCCTGAGCCAGTTCCTCCAGGCGCTGGAGCAGCTGGCCTACGCCCTGCGGGACCGCGGAGTCGGCGACGTCGAGGTGACCTGTCGGCTCTCGCTGCTGCTGGAGACGCGGGACCGGCAGCTGCAGGCGCGCTCGGCGCTGCAGCTGCAGCAGCGTCAGGTGGAGGAGCTGCGGATGACCGCGCGGATCCGCGAGTCGCGGCTGGGTCAGGTGCTGCACCAGCTGAACCACGAGCTGGACCGGGCGGATCCCGACGAGACCCGCGTGCTGCAGGGGCGGATCGACTCGGTGACCGCGCGGATCCAGGAGATCGCGGACGAGCGCGCCGGACAGGAAGCCGAGATCCAGGCGTGTTCGGCGCAGCTGGGGCGGCAGCTCGAGGCGCTCACCGGGCATGTTCGTGGGCTCGCCGAGGACCTTCGCGCGCTGCTCAGGCCGCTGCTGGGCGCCGGGCTGTCAGGCGACCCGGAGATCCAGCGGCTCGCGGCCGAGGCGCAGATCTAGCGCGCGGGCGGACGTTCACCGTCGTCGTCGGCGCTCGCGAGCCAGCCGGGTCAGGGCCTGCTGCATCGTCGACTCCACGAGCCCGGCGCACTCGGCGACGAGGCTCTCGTCCCGCGCCGCCTCCGGGCCGGTGCGGTCGAAGCGGATCGGCGGCAGCACCTCGGCGAGCATCCGCGTGGGGCAAGGGATGTAGAGCATCGGTGGACCGGGGGTCAGCCCCCAGGGGATGCTCAGCGTCGTGGGCCAGACCTTGATCCGGAGCAGCCGGTCGAGGCCGATGAGCGCCAGCCAGTTTCGCCTGTCCAGGATCATGAAGGTCGCGTGGGAGCCGGCGACGACGACCGGAACGACGGGCACGCCCTCGCGCAGCGCGAGCCGGATGTACCCGCGCCGGTCGCCGAAGACGATGCGGTCCCGGTCGGCGAAGGGCCGCATCGCCTCGAGATCGCCGCCGGGGTAGACGACCACCTTGCGGCCCTCGGCGAACAGCCGGTGCGCCGTGTCGTGCGAGGCGCGCACCGCCCCTAGCGGGACGATGATCTGGTGGATCAGGGGGAGCTGGATCGCCACCTCGTGTCCCAGGCCGTAGGGCACGGCCTCGATCCCGTGGGCCCGGAACAGCGCGGATCCAACGATGAAGGAGTCGGGGGTCAGCACACCCGAGCTGTGGTTCCCGACGTACAGCGCCGGCCCGTCGGGCACGCGCTCCAGGCCGCGGACCTCGGCCCGGAAGTACGGCACGAGCAGCCGCTCGACCCACCGGGCGAGCCACGCGATTCGCCCCGGGTCGCGGTTGTCGGTGCGGTCGATGTCGTAGCGCCAGGGCACGGTGGCAGAGATGGTAGCATGACCGTCCCGTGATACCATCGCGGCCGTGGCGACGAGCAAGGCGCGAGGGGTGTTGATCCTGGTCCTCGGCGCCGCGGCGGTCGTGGCCCTCGTGGTCGTCCTCCAGCTGCGGCGGCGCCCTGACAAGGGCGGAGCAGGGGCGATTCCCGCCAGGGCCGGGGCGTCGCGGACCCTGGCCGAGCCGGGCGACGACCGCGTGCCGCACCCGCTCTTCCCGACGCCCGAGCGCGCAAGGACCGGCACGCTCTTTCGCGTCGAGGAGCCCCCGCGTCCGCACGTCGGGCAGATCCGGCCGCCCGACCCCCGCGACAACACGCTGCGCTGGTCTGCGCACGCGCACTGCGAGGTCGACGCGGCCCGGCTGGTCTGCTCGGCCGCCGCCGGCGCGTCGGCCGCCGTCGTCAGCTGGCGCGTCGGCAGGGGAGAGCGCACCACCGTGGCGGAGGAGCGCCACGGGGCGTCGGTCCACAGCACCGTGGTCGAGGAACGCGACAGGCGGGGACGACCGTCGCGTCTGGCGCTGCTCAACGGCTACGGCCAGCTGGTCTGGGCCCGTGTCTTCGACGCCACCGGGCGGCGCTACTCGGCGAGCGGCCAGAGCGGCGCGAATCAGCTCGAGGGCTGCGGCTACATCGAGCTGGACGGGGACCGGGCGGTCTGCCTCCAGTGGCAGCTCGAGCCGATGCGCGACGCCAGGGGCGTGGCGATCCGACAGCTGCGACGCGACGCGGCCGGCTTCGTTGTGGAGGAGCGCCGCCTCGGCGTCGACGGGGCGCCGCTGGCGGGCCACGACGGCGTCCAGCGCATCACGACGGAGCGCGACGCCGCGGGCCGTCCCCTGGTGCGACGTGGATACGACGCCGACGGCCGGGCGGCGCTGTCCACCGAGACGGGCTGTCATGGACAGCAGACGATCCGTAACGGACGCGGGCTGGTCGTCGAGTCCCGCTGCCTCGGTGTGGACGGCCAGCCGACCCCGGACCACAAGGAGGTCGCCATCGTGCGGCACGACAGCGACGCCAGGGGCTGCCGGATCACCGACGTGCGCCTCGACGCCGAGGGGCGGCCGGTGGCCGCGGTGGACGGCGTCCAGCTGGTGAAGCGCGAGGTCGACGCCCGTTGCACGGAGACGCGCAGGACCTGCCACCGCGACGGGCGGGTGCCCTGCGGTCCGGGAGCGCCGGCCGAGTACCGCTTCCACCTCGACGGCGATGGCCGTGTCGTGCGGGTCAGGCACTTCGACGCCACCGGCGCCCCCGGCGGGGATCCGGAGTACTCCGCCTTCGAGGTCCGCTACCGCTACGACGCGCGGGGGAACAGGATCTCCGAGGCCTGCTTCGACACCCGGGGCGCGGCAAAGGAGTGTGGCAACACCGGATTCCACCGCGTGCAGGCGAGCTACGACAGCGCCGGGCGCAAGACCGAGGACCGCTTCTTCGACACCGACGGGCGACCGACCACGAACCTGGGCACGGCGCGACGTCGGTTCATCCACGACGCCTACGACCACCTCTACGAGACCCGCGACCTCGACGAGCAGGGGCAGCCGGTGGAGTCTCTGGGGGCGGCCTCCCGGCGCTACCTCTACGATGACGGGCACCGCCTGTTCGGCCTGCTGGTCTACGACCGAGAGGGGAGCCCGGGGGAGTTTTCCGGCTGCATCACCGGCCACACCTGCCCCGATACGGCCTGGCACGCGGTGCGGATCCTGCGCTCGCCCGGGGGGCGCGTGGTGCAGAACGTGTTCTTCGACCGCGCCGGACGCCTGATCCGGCGCAATGACTGTCGGCTCGCCCAGTGCTGGCGCTGAGGTAGCATCGGAGCTAAGCTGCGCCCTCCGGCACGCCCGCCAACACAAACAGGAGGCTTTGTTGATGAGGAGCCTGGGACCACTGGCGTGTGTATTTGTGCTCGGATCGGGCTGGGGGTGCGCGGAGACCAGCCTGAGCAGCGACGGGGCCGGCCTGGAGGCGGGCAGCGACTTCTCGGCGGACAGCTACGTCTTCCCCGACGGTCTGCCCGCCCCGGACACGACCTGCGCCTACTACTCGGAGGAGGCCAAGCAGGCGCCGGCGGCGATGATGATCGTGCTCGATCGAAGCTCGAGCATGTCGACCAACAACAAGTGGGTCGCGGCGCAGCAGGCCATCGTCAAGGCCATCGACGCCGACTCGTTCGACAACATGTCCCTCGGGTTGCTGGCCTACCCCGCCTTCAGCGTCCAGGCCCCCGCCTGCCTCTGGATCGTGCCCCAGGTCTCCTGCGGCGTCTCCTCGATCCCCCAGGTGCCGCTGCAGGACAGCGGCACCGACAAGATCAAGGCGGCGAGCGGCCCTCGCAAGGAGATCTACGCCTGGCTGGCCAACAACGGGCCCGACAACACCGCGACGGACGCCAGCCCGGGCTACGACGCCATGGCCGGCGCGATCCAGGCGCTGCAGGATCACCCGGTCAACGGCAAGCGGCTGCTGCTGTTCATCACCGACGGCGGGTTCAGCTGCACGTCTGTCTCCAGCCCGACGCGACCGGGCTACAGCGACGGCATGTGCCCGGACTGGGAGCACCCGGACACGGTGATCCAGCTGCTCAAGGGGGCCCACGAGGACGCGAGCAAGCCGGTGGACACGTTCATCGTCGGGGTGCCGGGCTCGGACAGCACGGGCCAGAAGCAGGGCCCCTACGACACCGCGCCCTACCACATGCGCCTGGCCCTCAGCACCTACGCCTACGCCGGATCGCCGAAGACGGTCGACCCCGCCTGCGACGGCACGACCTTCACCCAGAGCGGCCTGGACCCCCAGCTCCCCTGCCACTTCGACATGACGGTGGGGACCTTCGACGCCAACGCCCTGGCCCAGGTGATCGCCGACATCCGGGGCAAGGCGCTGGGCTGCGTCTACAAGCTGCCCGAGGTCGACGATCAGAACCAGGTCATCGACAAGAACAAGGTCAACGTGCAGATGAGCGTGGACGGCGGATCGGCGATGCAGCTGCCGCGGCGCTCCGACCCGACCGACACGTGCAAGACGAGCGCCTGCTGGGACTACGACGGCGACGGCAACGTCCAGCTCCTGGGCAAGGCCTGCGAGATGGTGAAGCAAGCGACGACGGCGAAGGTCGAGCTCATCGTCGGCTGCATGACGGTGCTGAAGTGACCCCCCGCCGGCCCCGGGGGCCGCGTTGAGCCATCGCGAGGTGCGGCTGCTGTACGGCCGGTCGGGGCTTGCGCTGCGTCTGCCCCGAAGCGTCGTCGTGCTGGAGGGGCGCGATCCGCCGCCCCTTTCCGATCCGCGGGGCGCCGTGCGGGGCGCGCTGGACAGCCCGCTGGGCGCGCCGCCGCTGCGGGACATCGTCGCCCGCCGCCGCCCCCGCCGGGTGGCGATCACCATCTCCGACATCACGCGTCCGGTGCCCAACCGCCTGCTCCTGCCCCCGATCCTCGAGCTGCTCGACCGGGCCGGCGTGCCCGGCTCGGCGATCTCCGTGATCGTCGGCACCGGGATGCACCGCCCGAGCACGCCGCGGGAGCGAGAGGAGCTCCTCGGCCCGGAGGTGCTGGCGAGCGCCGTCGCCGTGCACGACCACAGGGCATCGGAGCCGGGGACCCTCGTCGAGGTTTGCGCCGATCCAACCGTGCGGGTCAACCGGCGCTTCGTCGAGGCCGACCTGCGCATCGTCACCGGATACATCGAGCCGCACTTCATGGCCGGCTTCTCGGGCGGGCGCAAGGGGGTCTGTCCCGCGCTCACCGACCTGAAGACCATCGAGCGCTTCCACAGCTACCGGACCCTGGCGCACCCGGCGGCGCGGAGCGGCGTGCTCGACGGTAACCCGTGCCACGAGATCGCCCTGGACGTGGCCCGCCGGGTCGGCGTGGATCTGCTGCTCAACGTGGCCCTGACCCGCGACCGGCAGATCGCCGGCGTCTACTGCGGCGAGCTCGACGCCGCCCACCGCGCCGGGTGCGCCGAGGTCGCGGACTGGACCACGGCGCGTCTGGACGGTCCCTTCGACATGGTGGTGACCAGCGGGGGGGGCCACCCCCTGGACCAGACCTTCTACCAGTGCGTGAAGGGGCAGGTCGAGGCGTTGCCGGCCCTGGGGCCGGCGAGCACGTTGCTCCAGGTGGCGCACTGCGGCGAGGGGCTCGGCAGCCCGTCCTACGCCGATCTGCTGCGGCGCTGGGGTCGGCGCTGGCGCGAGGCGCTCGCCGACCTGGCCAGCCGCCCGGACTCGGCGGAGCTCGACCAGTGGGAGCTGCAGATGCAGTGCAAGGTGCTCGAGCGCGTCGGCGTCGAGGGGCTGTGGCTGGCGAGCGACGGGCTCGACCAGGGCGACCAGCGGGCGATCGCGGTCAGCCCGTTGTTGGGCGCCGGCGACGCGAGGGCGCGGGCCCAGTCGGCGGTGGACCGCTTCCTGGCCGGTCACCCCGGCGCCCGGGTCGCGGTGGTGCCGGACGGCCCCTACGTCATGCTCGCGCGGAGCTGAGCGCGCAGCAGCCGCTCGAAGCGCTGCGCCGCCACGTCGAACTCGCCGGAGATCATCTTGGCGATGCGGCCGCCGATGAGCGGGATGTTCACCTCGATGCTGATGTCGTGGATCACGTGGGTGCCGCGCTCCGTCGGCGTCAGGCGGTAGATGCCGGTGACGCTGACCCAGCGGCTGCCCGCGCCCTCGTAGACCCAGCTCAGGGTCCGCGCCCGGGCGTCGTAGGTGTTGCGGATCTTCGACTCCACGGTGCCGCTGCGGTCGATGCCGCCCGTCTTCTTGCGCTTGTACTCGGTCGAGCGGACCTCGAAGACCAGATCCCCGTCGCGCTCCTCGAGCAGGACGTGGCGGGCGTCGAGGACCTCATCGCGGTCGCGCTCGGCGGCGACGTTGAAGGCCTCGGAGCAGAGCACCTGCCCGACCTGCTCCGGCGGGGCGTCGACGTCGAAAGACTTGACCAGCTTCATGGTCAACCGGCCGCGTCGGCGATGGCGTTGATCCCCTCGCACCACTTGAGGATCACGATGACGGCGAGGACCGGCCCGGCGAGGTTGGCGATGGGGACGACGCAGCAGATGGGGTAGGCGAGGAACAGCCCCTCGCTCATCCGCGGCGCGTTGATGCCGTTGCGCTCGACGTAGGCGTTGTAGTGCTTGGCCCACGAGCCGAAGGCGATGAAGATCCAGTACAGGTTGTAGAACGGCACGAACAGGTAGCCGACGGCCGCGCCGGGGGAGACCGGCGTCTGGCCGTCCTGGATCGCCGCCCAGGCCTTGTGGAGCAGGACGCAGAAGAAGATGCCGGAGAGGATCGAGGGCATCCAGGTGAAGGGGAGCGCCTCGTCCATGTGGCTCAGGTTGGCGACGACGATGCCGGTGAACACGCCGGCGGCGACGGCGCCGCCGAGGATGAATGCGAGGTAGAGCCCGGCGGAGACCCGCCCGGTCTTGCGGTTCACCGACGCGACCCTGGGCGGCGGCGCTGCCTTGGGTGGCGCCGCCGTGGCCGCGGGGGCCGGGGCCGCCATGGTGGGCGGGACCGGATTGGCCGGGGGTGGGGAGGTGGAGGCGGCCATCGTCGGCGGGTACCCGCCCGCCGGCGAGGGCTTGGCCGCGGGGGCGCCGGCCATGGTCGGCGGGTATCCGCCCGCGGGCGTGGCCCCGGGGGCCGGACCGGACGGCGGAGGAGCCGCGGGGGCCGCGGGCTGCGCCGCCGTCGGGCGCTGCTGCTGGGGCTGCTGCGCCGTCGCCCGGGCCACCGGGTCGGAGAGCGGCGTCCGCAGGGCCGGGTCGATCTGGGGCGCGCGGACGCGGGGCCCCTGGTGAGCGGGTTCCTGCGCCGGGTGGGGCTGGCTGTCGCCCTGGGCGAACATGGTCTTGGCCAGCGCGTCGCCGCCCTCCGGGGCGGGGGCGGCCTGCGCCTGTTGCTGCGCCTGCTGCTGCGCCTGCTTCTGTAGCTCCTGTAGCTCCGCGCTGGCGGCGTAGCCGAACACCGTCTTCTTGCCGTCGGTCTGCTGCTGGGCGGTGCCGCAGTGGGGGCAGTGCCCCGCGTTGTCGGGGATCTTCTTGAAACAGCTCTGGCAAGTGGCCATCATGCCTCCTGGCACCGATCGGCGGTATGCGCTTGATGCACGAGTCTCTGGGTGCACATATACTACTGAGTCTCAGGGAGCGCAATCCGTGGGCGGACGGACGCCGATAACATGAAGACCGTCTTCGTCGGAGCGGGCCAGGGGTGCCGGGCCGTGCTCGAGCTCGTGGTGCAGCACCGGCTGGCCACGCTGAGCCTCGAAATCCTCGGCGTGGTGGACCTGAACCCCGACGCGCCAGGGATGCGCTTCGCACGCGAGCAGGGCTGGCCGGTCTACACCAGCCTGGACGATGCGCTGGGGCTCCCCGGGCTCGAGCTGGTCATCGAGCTCACCGGCATCAACCAGGTCCGCGACGAGATTTACCACCGCGCGCCGCAGAACGTGCGGGTGATGGACCACTCCCTGGCCCGGGTCTTCTGGGATCTGGACGAGGTGGTCCAGCACCTGCGGGAGGAGCTGTCGGTCAAGACGCGGCTCGAGGCCGAGATCCGCGCCGACCGCCGCCGGCTGCAGGAGATCCTGGACAGCCTCCCGGACGCCGTGATGGTCGTCGACGACCAGGAGCGCATCGAGCGGGTCAACCGGCGCTTCGAGGTCGTGACCGGCATCGAGGCGGCGCAGGTGCTGGGTCAGCCCTGCGTCGAGAAGGTCTGCCGCAGGGAGGAGGTGGACGAGTGCCCCGACCCATCCGCCCCCTCTCCGACGGACTGCCACTGCCCCCGCCGCTCCGTCGTCGCCTCCGGCGAGCCGATCACCGTGATCCAGCAGCAGAGCTGCCTCGGCTGGAGCCAGAGAGACGGCGAGTCGTACTACGAGGTCACGGCGACCCCGATCCGGGACGTGGAGGGCCGCGTCAGCGTGGTGGTCACCTCGCGGGAGGTCACGGAGCAGATCCTGCTCAAGCGCGAGACGGAGGAGTCGGCCCACCGCTTCCGCCAGCTCCTCTCCGCGGCGCACGGCCTGATCACGATCAAGGACCTCGATGGACGCTATCAGGTCGTCAATCCCAGCGCGGCCCGCTTCTTCGGCCTGCCCGCCGAGCGCTTCATCGGCAAGACGGCTGGCGAGCTGTTCTCCCCCGACGTCGCGGCGACCGTGACGGCCAACGACGCGGTGCTCCTCGGCACGGGCGGTCACGTGAGCCACGAGGAACCGCTGGTGCTGGGCAACGAGGCGCGGATCCTCCTCTCCGAGCGGATCCTGCTCTCCGACTACCGCGGGGAGCCGGTGGGGATCTGCTGCGTCTCCAACGACGTGACCGAGGCGCGCAGGCTCCAGCAGGAGCTGGTCCAGTCCGAGAAGCACGCCGCCGTGGGCAAGCTGGCTGCCGGTGTGGCCCACGAGATCAACAACCCGCTGACCGGGATCCTGACCTTCGCCGAGGATCTGCTCGAGGACACGGACGAGGCCGATCCGGCCCACAAGGATCTGGCGGTGATCCTGCGCGAGACGCTGCGCTGCCGCCGCATCGTCCGGGACCTGCTCGACTTCTCGCGCCAGGCGGCGCCGAACCGTCAGGTCACATCGATCCAGCCCATCGTGCGCAAGTCCCTGGACCTGGTCCAGAACCAGGCGACGTTCCACGACATCAGCTTCGACATCGACCTCGCGCAGGAGGCCCTCGCGGTGCGCGTCGATCCGAACCAGATCCAGCAGGTGGTGCTCAACCTGATCATCAACGCGCGGGACGCGATGGGGGGCAAGGGGGAGATCACCATCCGCAGCAAGGAGCGGCCGGACAGCGGATGGGTCGTGCTCGAGGTGCGCGACAGGGGCTGCGGGATCCCGGACGAGAACCTGCCGCGGATCTTCGAGCCCTTCTTCTCGACGAAGGGCGAGCAGGGTATGGGGCTCGGGCTCGCCGTGGTGCGGAGCATCATCGAGCAGCACGGCGGGCGGATTGAGGTGGAGAGCGCCGCCGGGCAGGGGGCCCTGTTCCGGGTGACCCTGCCCACCGAGCGCGTCAACGATCGCGAGGAGGACAGGGTCGCCTCTTGAGGTCGGCCCGGGAGAGAGGAGACCGATGAGCGAGGAGCAGAAGGTGGCGCGGGTGCTGGTCGTCGACGACGAGGAGGTCGTGCACGCCAGCCTGCGACGGATCCTGAGCAAGAAGGGCCACGAGGTGGTCACGGTCTTCTCGGCCCGGGCGGCCCTGGACTCGCTCGGCGGCGGCGAGCGCTTCGACATCGTGATCACGGACCTGATGATGCCCGGGATGAACGGCATCGACCTGATGCAGGCGCTCAGGTCGCGGGGGGTGCAGGCGCCGGTGATCATGATCACCGGATACCCGACGATCAAAACGGCGGTGCAGGCGATGCGGCTCGGCGCCCGCGACTACATCAGCAAGCCGTTCACGCGCAAGGAGCTGCTCGGGCCGGTGTTGCGCGCGCTGCGGCAGGAGGAGGCCGCCGCCGCGCTGGAGACCGAGCCCGCGGCCGACGCGCCCGACCCGGGCTCGCTCTTGCCCGGCGCCACCGTCTACCTGCCCCACCACTCCTGGGCGCGGTTCGAGCAGGACGGGCACTTCTCCGTCGGGATCGAGCCATCCTTCCTTGGCGCGGTGGGACCCGTGGTCGCCATCGCGATGGTCAACGAGGTGGGCCTCGTCGAGCAGGGCGCGGTGTCGGTGCGGCTGACCAACGAGGCCGGCGAGGAGCACGGCGTGGCCATGCCGCTGAGCGGGCAGGTGGCCGCCGTGAACACCGAGGCGCTGGCCAGCCCCGGGGAGGTGACCGCGGACACCTGGCTGCTCCGCGTGCTCCCCAGCCACCTCGACGACGAGGTGGGCAACCTCAAGCTGCGCTGAGCTCCGCGCGGCCACAAGTCCGGGGCGAGGGTTGCGAAAAATGCGGACGGTGCCGACGAATGACAGCCTCGCCCGCCTCTGGTATACAGCACGCCGATGATCTTCGAGAGCCAGGCGGCGCTGAAGGAGCGCATCGAGGAGCTCACCCCCCGCCGGGTCTACGGGGCGGTGGACGTGACCGAGGACACGTCGGACTACATGTCAATCCTCGGCGGCTCGGTGCTGCGCCTGGACGGCGACGACTACTTCGTCATGGGGGACACCAAGGAGGGGCGGTTCGGCATCGAGGACCAGCCCAAGTTCTGGGTCAAGTACGCCGTCGACCTGACCTCGGGGCAGTCCAAGATCATCAAGCTCGTCTTCAACGAGCAGTTCACCACGACGATGGCGGGGATCAAGATCCAGTGCCGCCGCAACCCGCGGAAGGAGGCCGACGTCCTCGCCGCCGTGGTCGGCTCTCCGCACTTCATGCAGGGCAGGTCCCTCACCGATCGGGCGGGCAACCTGGTCCGGATCATCGACTTCGTGCCCGGCCCGAACCTCTTCAACCACCTGGTGCAGCTTGACGTGCAGCACGAGCAGTACTTTCACGAGGTGCTGCCCGACCTGATGCGCCGGGTGATCCCGGCCATCGAGGCGATGGCCGGGCTCCACCGGCGAGAGCTGCACCACGGCGACGTGCGCAACGATCACCTGCTGCTGCGGACCGGCACCACCGACGCGGTGTGGATCGACTTCGACTACGAGGTGAACTTCTCGGACTACGACGTCTGGAGCATGGGGAACGTGATCGGGTTCATCGTGGGCAAGGGGATCCACACCTTCCACGACGTGGTCCAGCACCCCGAGGCGTACCCCGGGCCCGCCAGTGTCCTGGACGAGCACGACGCGATGGTGCTCTTCCGCAACCGGATCGCGAACCTGCGCAAGCTCTTCCCCTACATTCCGCGGGAGCTCAACGACATCCTCATGCGCTTCTCGGTGGGGACCATCTCGTTCTACGACGGGCTGGAGGACCAGGTCGCCGACCTGCGGACGATCTTCGGCGAGTAGGCTACTCGGGTAGCCCCGGGGAAGTGGCCGTATTGCGGTCGTTGCGCCGGGGCTGGCGGGACAGCCTCCGGGTTCTGGCGCACAGGAGCGCGAGCAGGAGCAGCAGGGGCAGGGGGAGGTCGGTCGGGGCCCCGCCGAGCTGGCAGCCGCCGACCAGGCCATCGCCGGTGAGCGAGGAGCGCTGGGGACCACTGTCGGGCGCCGGGCCGGGGAGCCGGGCGTCGGGCTGGAGGCCGGCGTCGGTGCCCGCGCAGCCCTCGTCCACCTGCCCGTCGCAGTTGTCGTCCTTGCCGTTGCAGGCCTCGGTGGCGCCGGGGTACACGGCGGGGTCCGAGTCGTCGCAGTCCTCCGCGGCGCAGTCGGCGGCGCCGTCGCCGTCGGCGTCGACCGCGGTGACGGTGATCTCCAGCGCCAGGGCCTTGTCGTCGGGTCCGCCCTGGCCGCTGTCCGAGAACCAGGCCACCCCCTCCTGGACCAGGTTGAAGTGCTCGGTGTAGCTCGTGTCCTCGCAGACCCTGGGCGCGGTGAGCGTGAAGGTGAAGGTCGCGGTCTGGTCGGTCACCGCCGCGTCGCTGGCCGCGGCCGCGCGGTTCGAGCCGACCCAGTCGCCGCTGGTGAAGAACTCGCTCGCGCGGTCACGGGGCTCGGTGGTGCCGAGGCGGGTCTTGCCGGTGTCCCAGCTCTCGCTGCCCTTGTTCTTGTACTTGATCGTGGCGCTGGCCTTGGCACCGGCGGCGAGGGTCTTGGGGTAGCTCGAGTCGACGAGCTCGGCCTTGTACTTCTCGGCCGGGGCCGAGGGGGTGCCGTAGACCGTGATGTACCACTTGGACGCGACCTTGGCCCAGGTGTAGACGGCGTTCTCACCCTTGGTGTTCGGGTACGAGGGGAGGTTGCGGTCGCCGTAGGGATCGTTGACCACCAGCTTGCCGTTGTCGGTCCCCTTGACCGTGATGATGTGTCCCGCGCTGGTCAGCTGGGTCGAGAGGACCACGACCTTGCCCGCGTTGAGCGCGCTCTCCACCGCGGAGAAGCTCGGGCTGCCCGAGAAGTCGCTCTTCAGATCGTGGCGCTTGGCGTAGTCCTGCATGCGCCAGGCCCAGGCGCCGCCGCCGTCGGTGCACCAGCCGTAGGCCCCCTTGGCCGGCTTGCCGCTCGCGTCGTTCTGGACGCGGTCGAAGGTGTTGCCGAAGGCGCTGTACTTGTAGGCGACGTAGGCGCCGTAGTCGCTCGTGTGGGACGAGGGGATGTTGACCGTGACCGGCCACTTGGGCAGGCGCCCGAAGTGCTGCACCGCCATCAGGGTCGAGGTGGGGCCGCAGGCCCAGTTCCCGTTGAAGTCGTTGGGTGTGTCGTAGACCTGGTGGACGTAGGGCATCGTGAGCGACGAGAGCAGCCGGGCGGGGGAGGGCGGCGCGGGGGTCCGGCCGCTCCAGCTGGGCTCGATGGGCGGTACCGGGGCGTCTAGATCCTCGAACGCGCCATCCGCGAGGTCGAGCCTCGCGAGGGTCTCGTTGGTGCCCATGTCGCCGGTCGCGAAGCGGGTGAGGAGCAGGCGCCCCTCGGGGTCCCAGCCGATGATGCGGGAGACGTTCTCCAGCCCGGTGAGTCGCACGGAGCGGCCGCGCGGCTCAACCTGCCAGAGCTCGCCGCGGTGCTCCAGGCGCGGCGGATCGCCGCGGACCCAGCGGGGCGGGAGCCGGCGGACCAGGAGGAGCGCGGCGCCGTCGGGCGTCCAGCGCGGACGGGACAGATCCTCGTCCGCCGCAGTGGACCACTCGCGGCGCCAGGCGCCGTCCTCACCCAGCAGGAGCAGGCTGGCGCCGCCGAACCGGCCGTGGTGGACCACGGCGGCCAGCCCGCCGCCGCTCGAAAGGTCGGCGTCCAGCCGATCCAGGTCCACGCTCTCCAGCCGAACCGCGGCGAGGGTCTGCTCATCCTGGACCAGGGCGACGGTCCGCCCGTCCAGGGGCACGAGCTCGAGCGCGCCGGAGGAAGGGGGAGCGCATCCCGCGCAGAGCAGGGCGAGCCACGTCACGTGTCGCATGCCGTGGTGTAAAGCAAGGCATGTGCCATCAGTCAACGTGGCGAAACCCCGGGCGACCGCTGGCCACGGGGGGCGCGTCGAGCAACGCCGTGTGCAGCTTGGAGTGGGCAGTGCCGAGCCCGTGTGGCAGACTGGCGCGATGCTAGCGAGCCTTGGCAGGCTACTCGTGGCGGTGCTCCTGCTCACGGGGTGCAGCGACCCGTCCGGCCCGACGCTCGAGCCCAATGGGGTGCTGGTGGTCGCCAGCGACGCCGCCGACCCGCTGCGTCAGCGGCTCCTCGCCGAGCTCGACGTCTACATCAAGGTCCTCGCCGGGTCAGCTCCACAGGTCACGCGGCTCGCCGCCGGGGACAGCGACGCGGTGGAGCGGGCCGCGCGTCAGGCCCGGGCCGGGCTGGTGATCGTATTGGACAGCGAGTCGGTCGCCGCTGACCTGGTGAGCCAGGCGCCGTCCGGGGAGGGCTTCCGCCTGCTGACCCGCGAGGCCGGCAGCTGGGGCAACCGCCTGGCCAGCACCGGCGCCACGTTCGTCTACAGCGCGGCGAGCTCGAAGCTCGGGCGTCAGTACGGGGTCTACGAGGTCCTGCGCAGGCTGGGCGCGCGCTTCTACCACCCGGAGCAGGAGTACTTGCCGCAGAACGATCCCACCGAGCTGCGCCGGCGGGCGGCGCGGCCCACGGCCCTCGCCCGGGCCCGGGGGACGGGCTTCGACGACGACTACGCCCCGGACTTCACCGAGCGCGCCTACACCTTCCACGGCGCCCACCCCCTGGAGCACCTCGAGGCCTTCTCCGACGCGGGCCACCCCATCGACGAGGCCGAGCACGTCAACAGCTGGATCGTGAAGAACCGGGGCAACCGCTTCCGCGGCGCCGGACGCGGGGTGAGCGACGCCGCGTCGCGGGCCAAGCGGGTCCAGGAGCTGGAGCAGCTCCGGGTGCTGCTCGGCTTCCCCACGGGCAGCGGGATCACCCTGCACAACCAGCAGCAGGGCGCGAGCGCCGTGGTCGATCCCTCGAGCCCCACGCCGCCCCAGAAGCAGATCGAGGACTACGTCGCCGCCCGGCTGAAGGAGACGCCCGAGGCGGAGAGCTTCGGCGTCCACTTCGGCCCCACCGAGTTCACGGTCACGCCGGACCAGGAGACGGTGGACTGGATCAACTGGGCCGGGCGAAAGGCCCTGGCGCTCAAGCCGACGATCCGCGTCTCGGTCAACGACCACATCACCGGCTCCCAGCCGGTGGAGCACTTCGACGACCTGGGCTGCCCGCCGGGGACGGGGACGAAGAAGACCTGCGACTACTACGATCTGGCGTTCCACACGGACGAGCGCTTCGCGGTCAGCGTGCACACGGTGATGTTCTATCCCCTCGAGGGGCCGGCCCGGGTCTACAACCAGCAGAGCTTCGCGCACAAGCTCTGCCTGATGCAGCAGGCCGCGAAGAAGGGGCGGCCGCTGACCTACTTCCCCGAGGGGTCGTGGTGGCTCAGCTTCGACAACCCGATCCCGGTCTACCTGCCGCTCTACATCTGGGCCCGGGGCCGCGACGTCGAGCTGCTCCGCCCGCTGCTCCGCTCCCGGGGCGCGGGGACCCTGGACGGCCACCGGATGTTCAACTCGGGCCACGAGTGGGGCTACTGGCAGCAGGACTACGCCGTCGGGCTCTGGCACTGGAACGCCGACGTGACCCTGAGCCAGGTGCTCGGCGAGCTCGCCGACCCGCTGTGCGCGCCGGGAGACTGGGAGCAGGGCTGCGCCGCGCGCACCGAGGCGATGGCGGTGCTCGACGAGCT
>Ga0316576_10000337_pt1 | contig 21147 bp, 21 predicted proteins | sample S0NA_FD_203075 | JGI IMG/M metagenome (GOLD analysis project Ga0316576, IMG submission 203075) | Rhizosphere microbial communities from salt marsh grasses in Alabama, United States - S0-2_050615r3r5 | ecosystem: Host-associated > Plants > Roots > Rhizosphere | place: USA: Alabama | collected...
ACCTTTCTGGAACGCCTCCTTGAAGGTTCTGCCGATGGCCATGGTTTCACCGACCGACTTCATGGAGGTGGTCAGACAGTCCTCGGCATCGGGGAATTTCTCAAACGTCCAGCGGGGAATTTTCACCACGCAGTAGTCGATGGTCGGCTCGAACGATGCGTAAGTCTCCTTGGTGATGTCGTTGGGGATCTCATCCAGCGTATATCCGACCGCGAGCTTCGCGGCAATCTTGGCGATCGGAAACCCGGTGGCCTTAGAGGCGAGGGCGGAACTTCTCGATACCCGGGGGTTCATCTCGATCACCATCAGTTCACCGTCCGCGGGGTTGACCGCAAACTGCACGTTGGAGCCGCCGGTCTCCACGCCGATTTCACGGATAATCGCGATGGCCGCATCGCGCATGTCCTGATATTCGCGGTCCGTCAGGGTCTGGGCGGGAGCGACGGTGATCGAGTCACCGGTATGCACGCCCATCGCATCGACGTTCTCGATCGAGCAGATGATCACCACATTGTCGTTGGAATCCCGCATCACCTCGAGCTCAAATTCCTTCCAGCCGAGCAGACTGCGCTCGAGCATGATCTCGCTGGTCATCGACAGGTCGAGTCCCTGTTTGCAGAGAGCCTCGAGTTCCTGGCGGTTGTAGGCGACGCCCCCGCCGGTGCCGCCGAGGGTGAAACTGGGTCTGACGATGATCGGGAAGCCGATCTCGTCACCGGCCTGCATCGCATCTAGGAGGTTGCGGACGATGGCCGATTCGGGAACCTTGAGGTTGATGTTGCGCATCGCTTCGCGAAATTCCTCGCGGCCTTCAGCCTTGTGAATCACGTCGATCTTGGCCGCCAGCATCTCCACCCCGTATTTCTCGAGAACGCCGGTCTCGGCGACCTTGATCGCGGTGTTCAGGGCGGTCTGTCCACCGAGGGTGGGCAGCAGGGCGTCGGGGCGTTCCTGCTCGATGACCTTGATCACCATTTCCGGTGTGATCGGTTCGATGTAGGTAGCGTCGGCAAGGCCCGGATCGGTCATGATGGTCGCCGGGTTCGAGTTGATCAGCACCACCTCGTAGCCTTCTTCCTTCAGGGCTTTGACGGCCTGGGCTCCGGAATAATCGAATTCACAGGCCTGACTGATGATGATCGGGCCGGAACCGATGATCAGAATTTTCTTTATGTCGGTACGTTTGGGCATGGTTTGCTGTGGTCTCTATGGTTGCGCTGGATCCGTCGTTGTCTGGTGTGCTCTGATCAGCTCGATGAAACGGTCGAACAGGTATTCCGCGTCATGCGGTCCCGGTGCGTACTCCGGATGATATTGAACCGAAAAAGCCGGGTACTTCCGGTGCCGCATCCCTTCGCAGCTGTTGTCGTTGAGATTGATATGGGTGAGTTCCACCAGATCCGGGTCGAGGCTATCCATGTCGACACAGAACCCATGATTCTGGGAGGTGATCTCGACCTTGCCGGTCAGCAGGTCCTTTACCGGCTGATTGCCTCCCCGGTGGCCGAATTTGAGCTTATACGTGGATCCGCCGTAGGCGAGCCCGAGTATCTGATGACCGAGACAGATCCCGAACATCGGCCTGGTGCCGAGCAGCTCACGCACCGTATCGACGACGCCCTCGACGCCCTCGGGATCACCGGGGCCGTTGGACAGAAAGATGCCGTCCGGGTTCATCGCCAGAATGGTTGCGCTGTCAGTGGTTGCGGGAACCGCCTGAACACGGCAGCCTTTTTCTTCAAAGAGCCTGATCTGATTGAATTTGATGCCGAAATCGAAGGCCACGATCTTCAACTGGTTGCGGGCGATATCGGGTTCGAATCTGGTTCCTGGGCAGGGTCTGCCGTCGATCCAGGTATATGGCTCGGCGCAGGTGACCAGTTTGACCATGTCCTGGCCGATCAGGCCGGGCCAGTTGCGGGCCCGCTCCACCAGCGAGTTCCGGTCGGTATCCTCGGTGGAGACGATGCCTTTCATTGCGCCGGAGTTCCGTATGTGTCTGACCAGGGCCCTGGTATCAAAGCCCTCGACGCCGAGAACGCCATGTTCGTTGAGGAATTCGGCGAGCGTTGCAGTCGCTCTGAAGTTGGACGGCAGCCGGTTGTATTCTTTGACCAGGAAGGCCTTCGGATGCACCGCCAGCGATTCCATATCGTCCGGGTTAACGCCGTAATTGCCGATCAACGGGTAGGTCATCGTGATGATCTGGCCAGTGTATGACGGATCAGTCAGAATCTCCTGATAGCCGCTCATTGACGTATTGAATACGATTTCGCCGACCGCCTCACCGGGTCCGGTGAAGGAATGTCCCTCGAAGACGGTTCCATCTTCCAGGGCGATAAGTGCTTTCATAGCTCTACCTTTTCTAACGAGTCAGGCTGACGGGGCTGAACTCCATGGGTTTTTGCAGCGCTGAAACCGGTATGCCGGTTTTTCAGTGGTCCGATCTCGGGTTTCCATTTTGTCGACACAAAACGTCAATAATTAACTCGGAAACTCAGATCTCGTCAACCATATTTGCGTTTGTGATTATCGGTGAAATTTTCATTTTATACCTTAAATCAGGTGGTTGATTGACCACCGGGAACGGCCGCCTGAGGGAGCGGCGCCGATCCCGGTGGTTTCTCCGGTGTATGCGGCGGAACCGGCTCCAGAAGAGTCGTATCGGGCGGTCACCGGACAGTGCAGCTCTGGTCCGGCAACCGCTTGTTTTTATGGGTGGCACGTGGTAAGTCGTCAATCCATGAAAATCATGCCAAGGGGGTACGGTAGTGAACACTGACTGCTGGCTGGATATGGAACAGGTGCATGCCGAAGGGCTTGCGATCGACTCGCTGCAGGTTCGTTGCGGAGATGTATGGTGTATCTATGGCGACAACCGGTCGGGCATCGACTGCTTCGTCGATCTGCTCAGAAACCGCGGCACCGGGAGCTGTGCCGGTCGCCTGCGCCTCGAGACCGATCTGGGAGTCGTAAGTTTCAAAGGGCAGCAGGAGTTGTTCGAGCAGGAAGTGCTCAACGACGAAAGCGACTATCTGGACCGCATGGACCCGGGGACGCCGGCACGGGAATTCTTGAATCCCTGTGAAGAACTGGAGACCCTGGTTCGGCAGTTCCGTCTCGACCATGTGATGGACAGCGGCTATCGTCAGCTGAGTTCCGGAGAGTCCCGGAAACTGCTGATCCTGAAAGCGGTTACCGACGGTGCCACAAACCTGGTAATCGAAAATCCCTACGACGGTCTCGACGTCGCTTCATGTTCTGAATTCGACCGTATCATGGATGTTCTGATCAGGCGGAAGGTCAACCTGATGATCATCTGTTCGAGCCGCTTCGACATCCCCCGGTGGTGCACACATCTGGGCTGGATCAAAGACGGCAGGCTGACGGAAAGGGGGATTCGAACCGCAGTCATCGACCGGATCGTCGACACCAGACATGCCGGTGACTGGCGGATCATACTCGATGGAAGAGGGGACCTCGGCGATGGCAATAGCTCCGATGAGCTGATCCGGTTGGTGGACGGCCATGCCCGCTACGGGGACCGGACCATTTTCTCAGGAGTCGATTTCAGCCTGACAGCGAACCAGCACACCCTCGTCACCGGACCCAACGGGGCTGGTAAATCGACCCTGCTTTCGGTGATTACCGGGGATCACCCCGATTGTTATACCAACGAGCTGTACGTATTCGGTAACCGCCGCGGCAGTGGCGAATCGATCTGGCAGATCAAAAAGGACATGGGGATCGTCAGTCCCGCCCTGCACCGCGAGCATTATATCCCCGGCAACTGTCTGCAGATCGTTCTTTCAGGCTTTTTCGACTCGATCGGTCTGTATCGCCAGTTCACTCATCAGCAGCAGGAAACCGCCAGGTCCTGGCTCAACGTGATTGGGCTCGGGAACCGGGAAAAGACGCCGTTTCGCAGGCTGGGCTACGGGGAGCAGCGTCTTGTCCTGATTGCCCGGGCGCTGATCAAGATGCCGCGGCTGCTTGTTCTCGACGAGCCGACTCACGGTCTGGACGACGTGAATCGTGCCAGCCTGCTGGACTTTCTCGAAGTGGTGGTCGATAAAAAGATCAGCACCATCATCTACGTCAGTCACCGGCGGGACGAGTACCGCCGGTTCTTCCGCCAGCATATCGATTTCGGGTTGATGTAAAGATCCCCAGCCGGGCTGGAGGGTATACGGCAACGTTTACCAGTTCCCGGAAAGCAATGGATGTGTCTATCAGACTGCGGCTCTCCGGCCTTTTCGCCGGGGCGGTGAAAATTCCTTCGGGATGACGGGCGCTGCGCGCCCTATGGCCGTAGGAAACCATTTTCACCGACCCGGCTGGCCTCCGCGATGCAGTCTGATAGACACATCCATCGCTGCCGTGCCGGTCCGCTTCTACCATCTGCCGGTTATCCCCCTTTCAGGGGCAGAATTCATTCTGTGAACGGTTCTGCCGTATGCCGGAAACCTGCAGACGAGGGGACTTAAGCCGGTCCTCTGCTTACAGCTTTAAAATGAAAAACCCACCTCCACATCACTGGAGGTGGGCCTGCGCAACAGGGAAATCCCTGTCTGCTTATTTGAATGAATCCGCGAACAGCTTCTCGATCGCCTTGCGTCCCGCCTCGCTGAGATACCTGGTTCCGGAGCCGACGAAGGTGTTGTACTGGATGTGCGGAGCGTCCTCCTGCCATCCGTCCTTCCAGCTAAACCATTTTTCCGACGGCTGATCGAACACGTGCAGCGGCCGGTTGAACATCTTGGCGAGCTGCACTGCCCAACCGGTCCCCCCTTTGACGGAACCGTCCTCCTGGATGGCGCCGACAACGAAGACTTGATACCCGCTGTTGACCATGTGGAAGATGGTCTGCAGTACCTTGCGGATCTTCTCGGTTTCGTAGTAGGTGCGGTGGAGCATTTTAGAGGCCAGCTCCATGCTGATGTCGCCTCGTTCCAGGTCCTCTTTGGACAGGACTTTGACATTTTTTTCGCGCGACAGTTTATGTCCTTCAAAGGTGTAGATTATTTCATTTACACCCAATTTCTCGGCGGTTTCCCCGAAGGCTGATTCCGCGCCCTTGAGTCCGCCGCTGTAGAGCGTACACTGATGAGCTTCCATATTCTCCTCGTTTATTGAAATGAGCATTACATACAATGGTTGAACCGTGCGTCGATGTTCCGAATCTATAATACAGCTCCGCGGAAAGGCAACTGCTGGATTCCCGATTGTCGGCTATTTCGGTTTCACGGCGGTCAGAAAAACCCGCCACGGCGCCGGATAGCCTTCGACGGTGAGGGATGGATCAACGGGATCGAGGTAATTCTCGAAGGACTCGAAGACCATCCATTCCGTCCTGCGCTGTTCCGCTGAACTCATCGGATGGGTACTGCACAGCTCTACCTCGCCGAAGCCGCTTCTGAGTAGCCAGTTCCTGAGTGCGGAGCCGGTGGGAACGAAAAAGGTACCGGGCGCCTTGGCGTAGGTCTTTTCAGGAAACAGGGCCACCGGCTCATCCCCCGGTATCGCCTGCGACTCGACCACCAAGGTTCCGCCCGGCCTGAGCGCGGCAAGGATGTCCCTGAGCAGTTCGATGGGCGAAATGCGGTGGTAGATGATGCCCATCAGGAAGATCACGTCGAAGGCCTCCCTGAACAGGCCGATATGCTCGACCCCGAGCAGGTCGATGGCCAGGTCGGTGCAGCCGGCCATCGCGTTGAGCGCCTTGAAACAGTAATAATGCTGGACCGACGGTTCGAAGCCGAGAACGAACTTCGGCCGGTGCGGAACCATCCTGAACATGTAATAACCGTTATTGCAGCCGATATCGGCCACGGTTTTACCTTTGAGATCAGGCAGATGGTCCTGCAGTCGGTGCCACTTGCGCTCGCTTCGCCATTCGGCGTCTATGTCGATGCCGAAGACAGAAAAAGGCCCCTTTCGCCACGGCATGAATGCTCTGAGTTGCGCTTCGATCTGCTGCCGCTGCGGTGCATCGATCTCCTCGGCCACCCCGATGGTCACGGTGTCTCCGCCGCACTCGACGTGGCGGGCTCTGAAGCGTTCGAGGATCCCGCAGGGGACCCGATACCTCAGAAAGCCCTTTTTGTCCTGGTTCACCCATCTCAGACGTTCGTCGTGGGCAGCTCTGATGCGAGGCAGGTCGACGGTTTCAGGGAGGCGGTCAAGGTAATGCATGGTGGAAAATCCCGGTCAGCGAGGCTTGATTGCAACCAGCGATGAGAAATTGAACCACTGGAAGAAAGCGGTTACCGGTTCGAACCCGGCCTTACTCAGCATCTCTTTGTTTTCCTCGACGCTGAAGGGGATCAGGATGTTTTCCAGCGCTTCCCGTTTGCGGGCGATTTCAGTGTCTGAGTAACCCTGCTGACGCTTGAACCCGTGATACCGGTCAATGAAGGTCCGGTTGAGGCGCTTGTCTTCCAGCATCGTCTTTTCGCTCAGGATAACCAAGCCGCCGGGACGCAGGTTGGCGAACAACAGGGCGATCAGTACCGGTCGCTGCACCGGCCTGATGAACTGCAGCGTGTAGTTGAGGATGAAGGCGCCGGTTCCGGGTACCGCCAGATCGGCGGCGATATCCTGGCGCCTGAACTCGATCTGCCGGTGCTCTGCGTAAAATTCAGCCTTCAGCCGGGCTTTTTCCAGCATTGCCGGGGACGAGTCGATGCCGATGAACCTGAGATCCATATCGGCGAGTGCCCTGGCCAGGTAGAGCAGGGTGGTTCCGGTGGCGCAGCCCAGGTCGCAGACGGTGTCCCCCGGTTCCAGGTGCGCGCCCAGAAGCCCAGCCGTTTCCGTAATGACCTGCTGATAAAACGGTATCGACCGGTCCAGCATGTCGTCGAACACCTCGACGACCCGCTCGTTGAAGTCGAAATCCTCGGGGACGGTGTCGGTCTGATAGAGCCGGTCTCTGGGACGGGTCATGAACTATTTCTGGTACCAGGTCCCGTCGGGCTTTTGAAACCAGTGCCCTTTCTGCCCGATGTCGGCGATCTGCTTGGCCCTGCGCTGGCCCACCAGCACCGAATCCACCTTCTGCTGCTGGGCTATTGACTGGTACACGGCCTTGCGGTCGCTGTTCTCGTCGTTGACCAGCTGCTGTTCAGGTTTGTCAGCAGATCGATACTCCAGGTATCCCCTGTTGTTTTCCCCGATTACCCCCTTGTCCTTGAGGGCGTTGATCGCCGGGATGCGTTCGAGCATGCGGTCTTTGATGGATGCCGCAGGTGCGGTGAGACCAGTTAACAAAAGGGCTGCTGCGGCAACGATGGCTATAAACATGATCCGGTTATGCATGGCGTTCCTCCGGTAACGGTTAGATGCGTGGCTATTCCTTCTTGACGGCTTCATCGATATCCCCGAAGAAGTCGTCGAGGGCCTTGTCGACCTTGACATTGACATCGATGGTGATATGAATCGGCTTGATTTCGACCGGCTTCACCTCGACCTCATGCTTCGTGCAGGACACTGCCGCGGCGACAAGCAGCATCGCGCAGAAGAGCGTGATCAGTGGATAATGCTTCATTTGCTGTTCCCCATAAACGAATTGATTGATTGCCCGATCCTGAACAGTTCTGCCAGCGGCAGCCTGAAGTTGACATCCAGCCGAATCGGGTACTGCAATCCATTTCCCTGGCTGCTTTCAACGATGTGCCCCTGCTTGTCGAATTTGTAGGGAAGGGGCGTGGTCGGCTTGCCGTCCAGTTCCAGAGTCACCAGTAGATTTTCGCCGGAGCTGTCGAAGGTCAGTTTCGTCCAGTTGTAGGTAAAATCTTCCAGGGCTGCCAGCGAGTAGCCGAGGTAGCCGGTGTTGCCGACGTCTCCCATGCCTTGGCGCAGCAGCTCCGTGTCGGTGAACCGAACTATACCACCAGTTCCGGGTGTCGAAAACAGAAAACCCTTATCGAATTCCAGGGTGCGTTTTGAAACCCGTATCGGCAGCGTGCCGTTCAACGATCCTTCCCCTTCGGTTCCGTGCAAACCCAGTTGTTCGAGCAGACTGCCGAGCCTGATTCTGCTGCAGTAGAGGACAGTCTCTATTTCCGGGGAGTCCGGCGACAGCCGGATGCTGCCCGAATCGAGCCTGCCGCTGCACCAGCTGAGCCGGCTTTTTTCGATAAACAGCGTGCGGCTGTCCTCGACTCTGAAACGCACGTCGGCATTGTCGAAGTGCAGAGAGGCAAGATCGATGCTGCCGGTGCTGCACTGCTGACTGGGGCTCGACGAAAGGCGGGGAAGTTCGGGAAATTCCACCGTGCAGTTGATCGAGTCGATCGACAGGTCGGAATCGGGCAGCCGTATCGAAGCGTTCTGCAGCACCGTTTTCAGCGAGGCGGTTATCTGAGACCTGCCGGCGGCAGCCGTTCCGGAGGCGGAAAGCGTTCCAGAAATGTCCACATCGACCGGGAGCCCCAGTTGAGCCGGCAGCGCTTCGGGTGCCAGATGGAGCGGGGCAAGGGTCCATGCGGCATGGCCGGTACCATCAGGGACTGACATCTCTGCATCGAATGCCACGTGCAGATTCGGATTGAACAGACCGTCAATCGATCCGCCGGCGCGGTAGATCTGGTCCTTCTGTCGAAGCGAAGCCGCAACCGAGACGAGTTTTTCCCCGTTCAGCAGAAGGGCGCCGATCTTGATGATTCCCTTGGAAAATTCATTGCCCAGCGATGAAGCCGTTGTGTAGGGCAGACTGAAGTTGAGATCCTGGAGCCTGATTGCATGGCCTGGCAGCTCTGCGGATGCCAGCGAGCCCGACATCCGGACGCCATAGTCGTCGCCGATGCGGACGGCCGAGGTCTGAATATCGACGGCCGAGGTCTCAATACGGGTGGTTCCGCGGGCGATCGTGAGCGGTGCACTCTTCACGTCGAGGCGGACCTGAGTGCGGTCATCATGTCCATCGAACGTCCCCGAAACCTGCACCTTTTGGGGGCCGGAAATCGAGACATCACCGGCCAAGGCGAGGGGCTGAGTGGATCGGTACTCTCCGCTGAATTCACCCCGGTATCCGTTTTCCTTTGACCAGCTACCGTCGAACTGCAGGGATAACGGTGACCCGCCTGTATCCGCTTGGCCAGCCAGCCGCAGGGAGGTGTCGAGCTGTCCGGCGGCGTGCATTCCGCCGGTCCGGAAGGTGGCAGTGCCGGCAATGTCGACGTGCGTCTGGATCGGAGCGCTCAGCGGAAGCGATGATACCCGGTAGGTGTGATCCTGACCGGTGCCGGACAGTGCAAAGGCTACCTCGTCGCCGCTGTGAGCATCTCCGATTACGATCCGGCCCTGGGAAAATCCGAGTGCCGCCAGTCTGCCGTCCAGGCGGTAGTGTTTCAGGGCCAGGCCCTGCCGGTCCATTTCCAGATCCAGGCGGGCGGCAGGTACCGTGAAATTGAGAGATTTCAATGCGTCCGGCAGCACGTCCCTGCGAACAAAGAGGCCGCCGTTTTTCAGTTCCATGGTTGTCTTTATTTCGCTGTCCGCTGCCGCTGCCTTGAAGGTGACATCCGCCTCGACATCGTCGAACAGGTGGAGCGAACCCTGAATCGATTCGAGCAGCCTCTGTTGCTCGATCTCCCTGAATCCTGTCTGGAGATTCCCATCGAGTCCGACCTGCAGTTCCCATCCTGACCCATCGTGGATGACAATGCGGCATTGTCTGAAATTCAGCGCTTTAACCCCGAACGGCAGCAACAGGAGCCGATCGGATGATTGCGGGCCGCTCGCCGGCGGCGGCTGGCCGGCAGTGCCGGGAAACAACCAGCGGCCCTGATCCCGGTACAGATGGAAAACGGCCTGACTCAGTTCAAGCGAATCGATGGATCTGCTGCGCAGCGATCCGGCGGTGTAGCGCAGCCTGAAGTGGGGAATCGAGGCGAGCGGCTTGTCATGCTGTTCCAGTTCAATGCTCCCGGACAGTTCCTGGTGGGTGAGACGGAAAATCGAGGCCTGTGCGGATGAAAACGGCGTCTTGTCGAGCAGCGGGGGCAGCACCCAGCGGTCGACGATCAGCGGCAGCGCCAGCAAACCGATGAGAACCACACCCGCAATGAAGCAGGCGCAAATGATCAGCTTGAAGAACATGGATCTGGGCATGGGGTACGCTGCTCTGAGTAGTGTGGAGGTCTGGGCGGTATCTGAAATAGTTTTGCTTTCTGTAACCGTACAATGATTCGATGTAAATTAAATAGAAAAATTTTCAGTATTTTCAGTTTGATCGGCTATTGACTCCGACTGAAGCGCCGAATCCGGCAGGGTGCCCGCTCTGGAAAATTCTGTTGTAATGGGGTAGATAAGCAGGTATAACCATCCGGCTTTACGCATCATCCGCTTGACCTGACCTTCATGGAAAATAAAATTAAAGAATAAATATCTAAAAATATCAAATTATTGTTTAGTGTCGTTTGGTACATGTCAATCAGTGGTTTGTTTTTCTCGAATCAACAGTGAGAAGACAGAAATTACCACCCTCCGGGCGAGTATGTAAGGTCTGCGATCCCGCGTCGCTTTTGAGGGATGTATAGTGCCTCTGGAGCCTCACCCACGTTCTCTTGACTCACAGGCCGTCTCAACTCGTGAACGTCAGGTTAGCCAGATGCAGGTATAAGTTATGACACGCGAAATAGACTTTGATGAGATTCTGGCCAGATATCGGTCCGATCCGTATAAGTACATCGATATCGTCGCGCCCCATACCGGTACGGTCAGTTATCTGGTTGAAAAGGGTAACGAGGTGGAGGCGCCGGGCGGAGAGTGGAAACACATTCCCGGAACCTCCCTGTTCAAGATCAACCGTGAAAACAACCCGAAAACGGTCAATGCGCCGATCAACGGAATCATTTCCGAAATCCGGGGGGAATGCGAGGGACGATTTGTCGAAGCCGGGGAAAAACTGCTGACGATCAGGCATCCGCTCAAGAAAAAGGATATTATCGAGTCGATCCTCAAAGAGGTGCTCTATCTTTTTCCGGCCCCCGAATCGGCAAAGTTTTTCTTTTCCCTGGATATACAGTCGCGCTTCGACAAGAAGGGAACCCGAGGCGTCACGATCAGGCCGGGAGAAGAGGTTTTCACGATGTCGCTGATGAAGAGGGACACCCCGGTAACCTACACCGGGGTCGAGGGCATTATCCATTCCATCTACTTCAAGCCCGGCGTGTCGATTCAGCAGGGGGAACCGCTGGTCGGCGTGTGCCCGGTCGACAAACTGGGGCTGATTCAGAAGGTCATCACCAGGGTCAAGGCCGAGTGGGACGCGATGTAGTGCTCCGCTTACCTCGGTACCCGGGCCGTAAACCATGACCCGCCACCTGAGCATGCCGCGCCTCCAGGCGTATCTGAAAGACACGGAACTGCCGGCCAGATCGGTCTTATGGCCGGTGGAAGAGGCTCAGAAGATCATCCGCTACGGTTCCTTCGTAGGCTCCCTTGTCGAGCATCACCGCACGCTTGATCGTGCCATGATTCATGCCCGTGCCCATATCGAAGGCTGCGAGCGGAGCAACGTCTCGGTAACCAGCGGCACCGTGATCCTGGCAGACCGGCTGACCGGCTCCAAGGGGCGCTTCACCCGCACCTGGTACGCTCCACAGGGCGGGCTGTGGGGGTGTATGATCTATATCTCCACGCTGCTGCCCCGCTACCGGATACTGGTGCCGCTGGCGGTCGGAATCGCTTGCTGTGAGGCAGTCAGGGAGCAGGGTGCGGAGCAGGCCGTGATCCGATGGATAAACGATGTCCTGATCGACAGCCGTAAGGTCGGAGGCTTTTTGGCCGAGAATTTCACCGGGCACAGATCCCGGGAGGACTATTGTCTGCTCGGCTTCGGCATCAACATCAATAACAGCCGATTTCCGGATGAACTCGACCAGATTGCCACGTCCCTTAAAAACCGGCTTGGCAGGGAGGTCGATATCGAGCAGTTCACCTACTGCTTCCTCGCCAAGCTGTGCTGGAATCTCGGCCTGCTCTATTACCGGGAACAGCGGGAGTTGGAGGCAGGAAATTCCGATTCCGCAGACAAGCATCCCCTGGTGGCGCGCTGGCTCGAACTCAGCGATTCGGTTGGCCGACCGGTGGTGTTTGGCTTCGATGTAAGGGAGAATCCTCAATACCGGGCGACCGTCACCGGCATTACCAATGACGGCGGTCTGCTCCTGAAGCTTGACGACGGCGCCGAGGTTGTCGAGCACAGCGGCGAGATCCGCTATGTTAAGGGGTAATCAGCGAGGCAGGGACCGTGGAACAAAGGATTTCCAGGAATGGATATCGCGCTGGAACAGATATCGGCTGTAGCGGTAAGCGTAGTCCAGCATCTGGTCGAGAACGGTTCCGGCCGGTTTGAAGCGGCTCAGCCTGTTGACCGGCTGCTGCTGGACCGCCCCGATCATCTGCATGGCTCCCGACGTCATCCACCCGCTGGCGGCGCCCAACGGCGGAGAACAGCGGCTGCAGACAATCCCGCCTGCTTCGGTGCTGAAGACAGCGCTGTCGCCATTTTCCGGGTTGCGTCCGCATTTCTGGCAGGATGAGAAATTGGGGCGGTAGCCCAGGTAATCGAACAGCTTTACCAGAAACAGAGCCACCACCTGCCTGCGGTTGCCTGCCTGGTTGAGCGAATGCAGCGCCCACAGCGCCAGTTGGAAGATATTGTCGTCGTTCAGCGTCTCGTTGGTCACCAGCAGCATGTATTCCCTGATTACCGAAGCCGCCAGGTAGCGGGTGAAATCCAGGCGCAGGGAGATGAAACTGTTGATCAGCTCCGCCTCGTCCAGCAACGCGAGTCCGGCTGCGGATCTCCGGGAGTAGGAAATCTGCACGAAGCTGAACAGTTCCAGCTTGTTGGTGAAGCGTTTCTTGCTGCGGTGCGCGCCTTTCGCGAACAGGGTGAGCCGGCCGATTTCCTGGCAGAAAAAGGTGACGATCTTGTCGGACTCTCCGTAGTCGTGGCTCTCGAGTACGAGCGCCGGGAGGTCGGAGCGGACACGCACCATCGGTTATGCCCTCCCAGTGCTACGGGGACGTCTGCGGCTGCTTCTGTTCGATGATTTCTATGTGCGGTTCCTGGAAGCTTCTCAGCCACTGACTGATCTGGTTGGCAGGGTTGTAACCGGCGTACCAGCAGATACCGGTACCAATGAGAATGACGGCCAAGATCGAGATACCGACCGCCGTGCGCAGGAAATGTGAAGGACGCTCCGCCATGCTGCCGATCTGTTTTCCCCTGACAGTCGGGGAGAGTGCGTCCGGTGTCTTGACGAGATCAGCGTTCTGGTAATCGACGAGAAACCGTTTGACCGTTTCTTCCCTGTCGAGGTTGAGCAGTTCGGCATAAATGGCGTAGAACCCCCGGGCGAAGGCCAGGGCCGGAAGTGAACCGTGGTCGTCGGCCTCCATGGCTCTGATCGTTGCCGGAGGGATCTTGGTTTCTTCGGATACGTCTCTGATGTCGAGGGAGCGCTCCAGTCTCAATTTGCGAAAGAGCATTCCCAACGATTCATTGTCCGATGTGTTCAGGTCCATCATCTTCTCTTCAGCGGTGAGTATATCGGGAGCACTGTGTGATTACAGTGATGTCCTGATATAGGCCCGTTCCCGGATTCCTGCTATCCACGACTCGAACTCTTTTTCCAGTTCCTGACGATACAGTATCTCCCGGATCTCCTCCTTGACGTCTCCGTACGGGACCCGCAGGACGATGCCGCCCTCCTTGCTGGAGAGCAGTTTGAAGAACTGATAACCAACCGGTGTTTCAACGATATCGCTGACTTCACCGGGAGTCAGCGAGGTAACGGCATATTTCATGTAGCTCGCCAGTTCGTTTTCTTCGAACGAGCCGATATCACCGCCTTCATCAGCTGAAGGAAGATCTGAGAACTTTCTCGCCAACTCCTTGAAATCACTGCCGCTGAGTGCCAGCTGGCGGACCCGCTCGGCTTGTTCCCGGGCTGCCTGCTTGTTTTTTTCCAGGGTTGCAGGGTCGATTTCCTGTCCCTCGGTCTCACCCCAGCCGATGCCGATCTGCAGGAGGTAGTAGCTTCCCTCCTTGACCTGCTCCGTGTAATGAGTGTCGTAATAGTCGAGAATCGCCTCCTCGGTGATGACGACTTTGGATCGGACGTCCCGGCTCACCAGTTTGTTCTGGTAGATCTGGCTTTTCAGGTTGGAAAGGTAGGTTTCCTCAGTGACGCCGTTGCGTTTGAGTTGCCTGAGCAGTTCCTCCCTGGATACACGGTTGGCCGCCAGCACCTGCTCGAAGGATTCCTGGATTTCCTCGTCGGTTACCGTAATACCTTGTTTCGTCGCTTCCTGCTCGATCAGTTTTTTGTCGATGAGGCTGCGCAGAATATCTTGGCGAACCTGCTGAACCGCTGCCATCCGGTCCTCACTCGGAACCTCCAGGGCGATTTTTCTCAGGAATCCTTCACCTTCCTCCTCCACCTCAGACAGGGTGATCACGTCGCCGTTGACTTCCGCGACCACCCGGTCGACGACTTCGGCGGACGCGAACGAGCGGAACATAAGAATCAATGCGCAGATACATGCAGCGATGCAGGAAATGGCTCTCGATGTTGACAGGGGCGTGCTCATGATGCTCCAGCCGGTTTGACAGTCCCTGCGGGAAATCCAGTCGGTGCCAGACGGTGTCCCGCATAAAACCAGTTTCTTGTTTTCTGCCGATAACGAATAATAATGTCAGCACCAAATGAATATAATACAGGCAGGCGGATTATTCTAGCAACACCTTTCCGGCATGGTTCCCCATATTACCGGTGGCATAATTCGCGAGGCGCAGGTATCATTGGTCCACATACGGGAAATCTGAAAAGGAATATGACATGCGAAAATCTCTCCACTATATGGTCGTAATCTTGCTGGCTGTCTGGCTGTTTCCGGCGGCGGCACCGGCACCGGCGGCGGCCGCCGCAAAGATGCCTTCGTTCGAGCTCGAGGACGTGTCGACGGGCAAGCCGGTCTCCTCTGAAACGTTCACGGGGAAGTCCCTGCTGGTCATTTTTTTTGCCACCTGGTGTCCTCCCTGCGTCCAGGAGATACCCGATCTCATTAAACTTCACGACCAATACCGGGACAACGGTTTCTCGGTGGTCGCCTTCTCTGTTGACCAGGGAAAACGAGAGGTTCGGGAACTGGTGGAAAAAAAACAGATCAACTACCCGGTGATGATGGCCGATGATGCGATCACGAGGGATTTCGGCGGGGTTTATGGGATTCCGACATCGTTTCTGATCAGCAAAAAGGGAACCGTGGTAAAGAAGTACTCGGGGTATGTGCCGCATTCCATCCTGGTCAGGGATCTCGAACAGGTTATCAACTGATGGCTCAGGTTCAGGCGGCACTTGACAAGCTGTTGCAAAGCGGGTACGTTAGGTTATCCTTAAATAGGCAATTATGGCTGTCGGCGGCAAGCGTTTGAGTCTGCCTCCGAAGAGGTTCATTATGGTGCGGTGAGTGCCGGATCTGATTCCGGCATAGTCTTAAATCAAGAAAGGAGATCGATCATGAAGAAGGTTCTGGCTGCTGCTTTTGTGCTGCTGTTTGTCGTGGGTACCGCTTCCGCAAGTTTCGCTGCAAAGGTGAAATGCACGGTTGAAAGCGTGGAGGGCGATAAAGTCACCCTGACCTGTGAAGATGCCGATAAGTTCAAGTCTGGCGATGAGCTGAAAATCACGACCCCGAAGAAAGGCGGTGCCGTAGAAGGCTGCTGATTGACAGCAAACCCGATGTTCTGCACTGTGACGGGCCGGCTGACGAGAGTCAGCCGGCCTTTTTTTTTATTTGAAAACCATCGATTTTTAGACCATATCCAGCTGTAATACTTGTTCCGTGCACATCAGGAGGCGTTGTGGAACTGCTCAAGGCTATCATTCTCGGCGTGATTCAGGGGGCCACCGAGTTTCTGCCCGTTTCCAGTTCCGGCCACCTGGTCCTGGGCTCACATCTGCTCGATTTCAGAGCCCAGGGAATCGTGTTCGATGTGATGCTTCATATCGGAACCCTGCTGTCCGTGCTTGTGGTGTTCAGAAAGGAATTGATCGAAATGGCGCGGGCTCCGGTGCGCTGGCTGGGAGGCTGGTCCTCCGAGAGCCAGCGGATGTATCTGCTCTGGGACGTCTATGTGGTGGTGGCGACGATACCGGCGGTGATCGTCGGTCTGTTCTTCAAAGACAACATCGAACTGCTGTTTACCTCCGAGTTCCTGGTCTGCCTGATGCTGATCGTTACCGGTCTGATGATGATTGCCAGCAGGCATCTCAACGACCGGGGGAATCGGATAAACGGCGCCAGATCGTTTCTTATCGGCTGTGGTCAGGCGCTGGCCATCGTCCCTGGCATATCCCGCTCCGGAACTACTATTTTCGTCGGCATGCTGCTGGGGGTGAACCGGGAAACGGTGGCTAAATTTTCCTTTATCATGTCGATACCGGCAATTCTCGGGGCGGCCGTGCTCAATCTCGGGGACGTGGTGCGCAATCCACCGTCGCCCGACGAGACGGCCGTGCTGATTTCCGGTACGCTGGCTTCAGCGCTTACCGGCTATCTGGCAATCAAGCTGTTGCTCGATATCATCAGGCGGAACCGGCTCCAGTGGTTCGGCTATTACTGTCTGGCCGTGGCGGCGGCCGGCCTGATTTATTTCGCGTCGGCTCTGTGAACGGGCGCCGCGCTACAGATGACAAGGTGTTCATGAACAGGAATCAATTCCCATTCTACCCGGTTAATCTCGACATCGGTGGTAAACGCTGCCTGGTCGTGGGCGGCGGCACCGTCGCTGAGCGCAAGATCAAGGCTCTGCTGCTGTGCGGCGGCATCGTCCAGATCATCAGCCCTCAGGTCGGTGAGGCCATCGCGGAACTGGCCGCGGCCGGATCGGTCGAATGGCTCAAGCGCTCTTACCGGGAAGGCGATGCCGAAGGTGCATTTTTGGTCTTTGCGGCAACCGACGATCCGGACACCCAGCGACGCATTACCGCCGATGCCAAGCGCTGCCATGTGCTGCTCAACAGCGCCGACGACGCCGCCTCGTCGGATTTCCACGTTCCAGCCAAAATCAGGAGAGGGGATTTCGTGATTGCCGTGTCGACCGGGGGCGGCAGCCCCGCCCTGGCGACCCTTTTGAAGGCCAGGCTCGCAGAGGAATACGGCGAGGAATATGGGATTCTGGTAGAGTTGATGGCCCGGCTTCGTCGTCAGGTGGTCAATGCCGGCAGCATTGCCGAGGAGAACAGGACATTGTTCAAAGCGATTCTCGATCAGCCGGTTCTGGATTGCATCAGGCAGCATGACTGGATCGGACTCACCACGCTGCTGGAAGGGATCTTGCCGTCCGGACTTGACAGCGCGATGCTGGTTGACCAACTTGTAGCCGATATGAAGGAATTGCAGAACAACGAGTAAGGGCGTATGGACCGACAGATGTTATTGAACGAAATCAACTATCTGCTGTTTGTCGCCGTGCTGGCCGTGACGTTTTTGTCCTGTGCCGCATACGTGGTATTCTTCGTCACCCAGAGGAATCAGCTGCGCAAAACTGCACGGATGCTGCTCCTGGTGTCCTGGTGCCTGCAGTCGGGATACATCCTCAGCCGCTACCTGAGCATCGGCCACACGCCGATCACCACGTATCACGAAGCCGTATTTTTCTTCGCGTGGGCCGCCACCTCTGCCTATCTCTCCTTCCGCTGGCGTTATACGGTGAAAAATTTCGGTACCTTCGTGTCGCTCCTGATCTTCGCGCTGCTCATAGTATCGGCGCTGACTTCCCGGCAGGTCATCCCGCTCGAGCCGGCCCTGAGGAGCTGGTGGCTGCCGGTGCACGCCGGAATTTCGCTGATCGCTTACGGCTTCCTCGGGCTGGCCTTCTGCGGAGCCCTGATGTACCTGCTTCAGGAACGGGAACTGAAAAGCCGCAAGCTCGGATACTTCTTCACCAGGCTGCCGTCTCTGGATTCACTCGACCAGCTCAATTCGCATTGTCTCGCGGTCGGCTTTTCCTTTTTGACGGTCGGCATGATCGCCGGCATTCTGTGGTCGAAACAGGCGTGGGGAACCTACTGGCGCTGGAATGTCAAAGAGGTCTGTTCACTGCTCATCTGGTTCATTTACCTGGTCCAGATTCACCAGCGCTTCACCGTCGGATGGCGAGGGCGCAGAGCGGCGCTGATGATCGTTGCGGGCTTTGCGGTAGTATTGGTGACCCTGTGGGTGGTGTTAACCTGAACGGGTACGGATGATGTCGGCAAAGCATATCAGCCTCATCGGCGTCAATCACAAATCCACACCGCTGGAGGTACGCGAGAAGATCTCGCTGATCGGGGGATACGAGGATGCGCTGGCCCGTCTGCGGAAGTACCGCCTGCCCGAATACTACCTCCTGTCCACCTGCAATCGGGTGGAGCTGATCTGGGTGTCGGACGATCCCGGCGAGACGACCAGTGACATGCTGGGATTCCTGTTCGGCGACACGGTCGAACCCGAACACTGGGATGGCTACTCCTACGTGTTCCACGACGGCAATGCCGTCAATCACCTGTTCAGGGTCTCCTCATCGCTGGATTCTCTGGTGGTTGGAGAGGCTCAGATTCTCGGCCAGATCAAGGAGGCCTACCGGTATGCCTCCAGACACGGCTGCACCGGTCCACTGCTCAACAAACTGCTTCACAAATCATTTTCGGTGGCCAAACGGGTCCGAAGCGAGACGGGCATCGGCTCGGCGGCCGTATCGATCAGCTCCGCGGCGGTCGAGCTGGCCCGAAAGATTTTCGGCAGCCTCGCCGGCAAGAAGGTGCTGCTGATTGGGGCGGGAGAGATGGCGGAACTTGCCGCCGAGCACCTGCTCGGGCAGGGAGTGGAATCCATCTGCGTCGCCAACCGGACGCTGTCGCGGGCCGTCGATCTGGCAGCACGCTTCAAAGGCGGCGCCTGCAGCCTCGAGGAGCTGAAATCCCAGATGGAAACGGTGGATATCATCATTTCATCGACCGGCGCCTCGGGCCTGATCATCCAGAGCGGTGAGGTGCGGCCGCTGATGCGCATCAGGAGAAACCGACCGCTTTTTTTCATCGACATCGCCGTTCCCCGCGATCTCGATCCCGCGCTCAACGAGATCGAAAACGTGTTCCTATACGATATCGACGATCTCAGCCAGGTGGTCGAGATGAATCGTTCGGAGCGGGAAAAGGAGGCGGTAAAGGCAGGCCGGATCGTCGACGAGGAAACCCTGAAGTTCGTGAAATGGCAGGAGGGGCTCACGGTGACCCCGACTATCACGGCACTGAGGCGAAAGGCCGATCGTATCTGCAGCCAGGAAATCGAGCGGACGCTGGCAAAAATGGAATTGTCGGCCGCCGACCGGAAAAAAATCGAATTCCTCGCCCGCTCGATCACCGCGAAAATGCTGCATGATCCCATGCAGTTTCTGAAAAGCGATAGCTGCCGCAAGGGCGAAGATGCCAAGATCGATATGGTGAGAACGGTTTTCGGGCTCGAAAATGACGACGAAACCAATTGACAGCGATGCCCTCGTGGAAGATGAATGGTACGGGGTGCGCTATTCGGGGGAGATTCCCGAGGTCGCGTTGCACTCCGCCATCCACCATCTGACCAGCGATTCCGAAGGTCCGCGGCTCCGGCTTTCGGGGCGGCAGCGCAGCTATCTCGTCGACGCGGTCAGACAGCGCTACGCCGATATCATTCTGCGCGACCTGCTGCCCGCCAACAAACTGACCGGCGGATATCGCGGCGTTAAACGCTCATTGCTCAACTGGAAGCGCTTCGTGCTGTTCTGCGGGCGCTATGGAGTCGATGCGGAGCCGCTGAGACGGGTAGCCGGCGAAACGCTCCGCGAGTTTCTGGACTATGAACTGAAAGCAAACCGGCGAGACTCGAGGTACGGGCGGCTCAACTGCAGCTGGGCGGAACTGCTCGAATTTGCGGCTCTGCTGGAACTGGATGCCGCTGCTCTCCCCGTCGCGCTGCAGCGGTTGTGCGAGGGTGCCGGCGACTGACTGTGCCGCGGTCATGAACACGGGTACCGGCGCCGGTTTATTTCCATCTTGTCGAGGGCCGCATCGAGCGGGTCGATATCGAATTTCGACGCGATCAGGGTCAGGTAGATCATGATGTCGCCGATTTCCTCTCTGATCTGCGACAGGGTCGGGGCATCCGCCTCATAGCTCTGCTCGCCGGTCAGCCACTGGAAAATCTCAACCAGTTCCGAGCATTCGACGGAGAGCGCCATGGCCAGATTTTTGGGGGCATGGAATTGGTGCCAGTTTCTCTGCTCGGCGAAGTCGGCGATCGCACCCTGGAGTTTTTTCAGTCTGTCGGTCTTTGTCATGGTATTTGTCCGGTGCTTCTGGTATGACTTCGTGCTGACGCGGGATCGCGGCAGGGATTCTGCCTGCGGGCCGCTTCTTTTCATTATTTACGGGTATTCATGAAAAACAGCAAACGTCTTTTAATCCTCATCTCGCTTATCCTGTTATCCCTGGCGCTCGTATCGGCGGGTTTTTGCCAGTCCGAAGCGGGGGACGATGAGAAACGCAATAAACTGATCGGCTATATGCTGTCAAAACAGCTGCCTTCCATTCACTTCAGCGACAAGCAGGTCAACGACGAGCTTGCCGCGGCGATCTTCGACCTCTACCTGAAGCAGCTCGATTATCAGAAACGCTTCCTGATCCAGTCCGATGCAGACCACCTGAAGAGCTTCGCACCGACCATCGACGACAACCTGTTGCGCGGCACCGTGGTGTTGCCGAAGGCCGGGTATGACATCATGGTGGAACGGATCGGCCAGGTCGAGCGGATGGTCGATTCCCTGTTCAACGGCGCAATCGACCGGCGCGGCGGGGAAACGATGGAAACCGATCCTGAAAAACTCGCCTTCTCCGCCGATGCCAAGGAACTCGAGGAGCGCTGGCGGAAAATCCTCAAATACCAGATCATGAACCGTTACCTCGACCTCGAAGAGGAATATCAGGCCGATCACAAACCCATCGTCCCCGACGAGCTGTGGGCGGAGGCCAGCGCCCGGGTGAAAAAGCGGTTCGACGACTTCTTCCACCGGCTGCACCAGGAGACCTTGCAGGATCATTACGACCGTTA
>Ga0316576_10000338_pt1 | contig 21141 bp, 14 predicted proteins | sample S0NA_FD_203075 | JGI IMG/M metagenome (GOLD analysis project Ga0316576, IMG submission 203075) | Rhizosphere microbial communities from salt marsh grasses in Alabama, United States - S0-2_050615r3r5 | ecosystem: Host-associated > Plants > Roots > Rhizosphere | place: USA: Alabama | collected...
AGAAGCCTCCTGCCAAAGCGGAGGCCCCGCCCACCAAAGCCGAGAAAGCAGCGCCTCCGGCTCCACCGGAGCACCCAAAGGCCGACCCAACCAAGCCGGAGCAACCAAAACCAGAGCACCCAAAGTAATCTTCTTGCTTTTAACTGCGGTTTAGCGGCTTAAATAAGGACTTTCTATGAGCTGGAGAACGATATTATCAGCGATAGTAGTAGCTTGCCTTGTGTGTGTCGGGTGTGGGCAGGAAGAGGTCCCAGGAGTAAAATCTGCCTCTGCCCCGGCCAAAACCGACTCAGCGCCCACCGCAGACATCCAGGCAGGCATCGAACGTCATATCGACAGTCAAGTCCGTCTGGGTGGAGGGTATTTCAAGCTTCCCTACCGCGACCAGGAACTTCGCCTCAAGCTTGTCAAAGTCCACACCGAATACCTCTCCAAGCTGGGGCCCGGCCGCTATTTCGCCTGCGTGGACCTAGTGGACACTAGGGGCAACGTTTATGATGTTGACTTCTTTCTGGCCGGTAAGCCGGGGGAAATGAAAGTCACCGAGACCACCGTCCACAAGAAAAACGGCCAGCCCTTTTACGCCTGGGAGCAAAAAAGCGATGGCACTTGGCAGCGCATCCCCATGAAAACGGCTTCAGCAGGCCACCTTGGGGTTATCAAAGGCCGGGACGAGTTCGAGTTTGTCTATCGGGCCACCCTGCCCCAGATAAGCGATGCCGCCCGCATGTGGCTGCCTTTGGCCGCCACGGACTCCTTCCAGACCGTGGAAGTTAAATCCATCAAGGTCCCGGGGAAGCAAAGCACGCTGCAGGACCGGGAACACGGCAACAAAGTCCTGTTCCTTGAGCTCGGCCCGGAGGACAGCGACAAAAGCCTTGAGATCCGCTATCAGGTTAAGCGCCTGGAGAAGAGCGCCTATGCCGCGCCGGCCCCAGAACAAGGGAAGTACCTGAACCCGGAACGGTTGGTGCCGGTGAATGAGGATTTCCGCCGTATCGCTGCGGAGGTCGTCAAAGGCAAGAAGGGTGATCTGGTGCGGGCCCGGGCACTTTATGACCACGTCATCGACCGCCTGCGCTACGCCAAGTACGGAGAAGGCTGGGGTAAGGGAGACGCTGTTTATGCCTGCAACGCCCGCACCGGCAACTGCACGGATTTCCACTCCTACTTCATTGCCCTGGCCCGGGCGGCGGGCATCCCGGCGCGCTTCGCCATCGGCGCCGCCATTCCCTCGGAGCGCAACGACGGCGGGGTGGACGGCTATCACTGTTGGGCAGAGTTTTTCGCCGACGGCAAATGGTGGCCCGTGGACATCAGTGAGGGCGACAAGTATTCAAGTCTGGCGACTTATTACTTTGGCCACCATCCGGCCAACCGTTTCGAACTGAGTCGGGGCCGGGACTTGGTCGTGGAACCGGGACCCGCTTCTGGTCCGATAAATTTCCTGGCCTATCCTGTACTGGAAATCGACGGCAAACCGGTCAAGGCCGCAGTGGAATTCTCCTTCACCAGGGCGACCCCCCGCAGTTAATCTGCACCAGGCCTGATTTAAGCGCCTTGCTTGAAGCCAATGTACCCGAATAATACGGCTGGGGCGGTTGCTTGAAACAGCGCCGCCTCAGGGGGTCTCCAAATTGCCGGTCCTCTGGCTGGCTATCCTGGTCACCCCTATGGCCTTCTGGGGTTCCCACCCGCCGGCCGGCCTCTTGCTGCTCCCTTACCTCCTTTGGGTAAGCTTCGCCACCTACCTCAACTTTCAGTTCTGGCGTCTCAATCCCTGAAAAGAGATAGGTCAACAAAAGAATACCCAGGGTGAATCCTTACTCGGTTCTGATATTTAAACTATATCTGCAATTTTCACAGTTAAATTGATAAGTTGTCTTTTTGGCAAGTTATCGCATATTAGGTTCAATCCTTAGTCTCGGATTACTTACGTGCAATCCCACCTGATCGGAAACCACGGCTTTGATTCTACCTGGAAATTGCACCACCTGAGGAATCTTGACTTTACTTACAGGAGCTATTGCTATTACACCATGGCGCTATCCAGATGGTTAGACGTGCTTTCTATCTGCCTTTAATCCTGGTAAAATCTGGGAAGGGGTTATGCTGATTACCCAGGCTGCTTAACATAACCGTAATAACGGTATTAATTGCGGTTGGTATAATGTTTTGTCAGGTTGGCCGTGCGGCCGCAGAAATAAAACCGGTTGTCCTGGTTTTGCAACCAGCACTCCCTCTACGCCGGTTCCTCTCACCTCAGGACCGGGCCAGGATAGCGACAATGCTCCGGAAATGGAGCACTCTGGAACCTCAAGAGGGTCAGAAAACCGACAATCGGTAAAGGCAGCAAATGGCGGGGCAACCTCACGAACTCGAGCCGGGAAGTTGATGTATGGCCCGTAATTTCAAGAGAAGATTTTTCTTATCGCACCTTTTGGGCAAAGTTTCTCTGCTCACTTTGCTGGCCATGCTCCTGCCTCATCATTTCGTCTCTGCGGCACCCCCACCACCAACCAAAAAAGTCCTTTTACTCTACTCCTATCAAGCGGTGCTACCCGCTAACGTTGAATGGGATACCGGTATTCGCGAGGCTTTGGAAGGCACGGAAGAGGAACCGATCGAATTTTACACAGAATACCTGGACCTGGCCCACCACCCAGAGGAATCCTATCTCCGTAGCCTGTTAAATCTCTTGCAGACCAAGTATAGCGGCCAAAAAATAGATCTCCTCATCCCGGTGGGAGACGAAGCCTTGGCTTTTCTGCAGACCCATGGCAACGTCCTCTTTCCCGGCTCCCCCATCGTTTTCTGCGCAGTAGAAAAACCGCAGCTGGAGGCCCTGAAAGCACTGCCTAACAATAGCGGAGTGGTGTCCTGGGTTGACATTCAAGGCACCCTGGCAGCAGCCCTGAAGCTGCAGCCAGAGACCCGGCGTATTGTAGTGGTCGGGGGCACAGCCAGAACCGACAGATGGGTTCAAGAGCAAGCTCGTGAGGCCTTACGCCTTTATGAAGGCCAGCTCGAGATAACCTACCTAACCGACCTGTCGATGGCTGAAATTCTCCAACGGGTGTCCAGCCTGCCGCCTCAAACGGTGGTCATTTACCTCTGTATGCTTCGGGATAGCACAGGTCATGGTTTCGTGCCCCGGGAAGCCCTGGAGCGCGTGGCCCGGGCAGCCAATGCCCCCGTTTATGGTCTCTGGGAAAACCTGCTTGGCCACGGGATTGTCGGTGGCCATCTCATGAGCTTCACGGAAGAAGGCCGCCTGGCCGGAGACATGGGGCGCCGGGTGCTTAACGGTGAAAGGCCGGAAAACATCCCCATCGTTTACGAGGATACCAATGTTTACGAATTCGACTGGCGGCAACTGAAGCGTTGGGGCCTCAAGGAGAGCGCCTTACCACCCGGCAGCCTGGTCCGTTTTAAAGAGCCTTCGTTGTGGGAGAATCACAAGCGGGAGGTGATCGGCACCGCTGCGGCATTTAGTGTGCTAAGCCTGCTGGTTATCGGTCTCCTCATCAACCTTGGCCAGCGCCGCCGGGCGGAGAGAGCCCTGGCCAAGCGCCTGCAGTTTGAGACTTTGCTCGCCGAGCTTTCTGCCCAATTTGTCACAGTAGAGGCCAATGAAGTGGACCGGGAAATCGACCAGGGGCTCAAACGTCTGGGTGAGTTCCTGGGTATCGATAGGGGCATCATGTGGCGATATGCCGAGAACCGGGCAGAATTTTTGCCCAGCCATTTTTGGGCCGCGCCTGGGATCGAACCAATGCCCCCTGCTCCGGTGCGGGAACACTTTCCCTGGATTATAAGTCAATTGCTGCGTGACAGGCTGGTAGTCTTTTCCCGGCCCGATGAACTGCCGAAGGAGGCGCAATACGATCGGCAGTCCCTGATGGCATCCGGAACCAAATCTTTACTCTGCCTGCCGTTAACCATAGGCAGCAGGTTCATGGGGGCCCTCACCCTGAGCACCTTCCGTTCCCATAAAGTCTGGCCCCCCGGCCTGGCGCAGGAACTTCGACCCATCGGCGAGATTTTTGCCAATGCCCTGATACGCAGCGTGGCAGATAATGAACTGCGGCAGGGAGAATTGAAATACCGCATTGTCGCCGATTTCACGTATGACTGGGAGTACTGGCAAAATCCGGATGGCACCTGGCGGTATGTCTCCCCCGCGTGTGAGCGTATTTCAGGGCATCGGCCTGAAGAGTTTCTGAGACGCCCCGGTCTTCTCCGGGAAATAATCGTGTCGGAGGATCGGGACCGCTGGGATCGTCACAACTGTAATTCTCGGAAAGATCCCAGCGGCCGGGAATTTCAGTTCCGAATAAAGAGGCCAGATGGCTCTATTCGCTGGATAGAACACGCCTGCCAACCCGTGAACGACGATGCCGGGGAGTTCATTGGCGTACGGGCCAGCAACCGGGACATAACCCAGCGCCGGCAGGCCGAGATGTCAGAGCAGCAGCACCGGGAGCAGTTAACCCATGTGACGCGGGTGGCCACCCTGGGAGAGTTAACCGCCTCCCTGGCCCATGAGGTCAACCAACCTCTTAATGCGGTGATGAATAACGCGCAAGCGGCACTCCGCTTCCTCCATCGGGAACAACCGGATCTGGGGGAAGTGGGCGAGGCGCTGGGCGACATTGTCCGGGACGGGAAGCGGGCCGCTGAGGTTATTCAGCGCCTGCGCCAGTTCTTGCGTCCGGGTGAGATGCACGCCCAGGCGGTGGACATCAATCAGGTGATTGAAGAGACTACGGCGCTTACCCGGAATGAATTTCAGGCCAGCAACATCAGGATCCGATTTTCACTGACTGATAACCTCCCCCCAGTCTGGGCGGACCGCATTCAAATCCAGCAGGTGGTCTTGAACCTGCTCGTGAATGCTAAAGAGGCCATGGACCAGGCAGGCACAAATCCCCGGGAAATTCTGATCATTACCGAGCAAGAGGACAAGGAGACTGTCAAGGTGAGCTTTCGGGACCGGGGCCCCGGATTGACTTCCGAAAACCTGGAAAAGATTTTTGAGCCCTTCTATACCACCAAAACCGCCGGCATGGGGTTGGGACTGGCAATCAGCCGCTCCATCATTGCGTCCCTCGGCGGTCGAGTCTGGGCCATGCCCAACCTTGACCAGGGCGCCACCCTGGCTTTTGCCCTGCCCATTTATAAGGAAGACCACAGATGAGTCCGGCCAAGCCCGCCGTTTGCGTGGTGGACGACGACCCCTCCGTGCGCGTCGCCATGGAAAGATTATTGAAATCGGTAGGATTAACGGTAAAAACCTTCGCTTCGGCCCAAGAGCTTTTGGAGCAGGCAACATCGGAGTGGTCCGGTTGTCTGATCGTGGATTTACGGATGCCCGGGATGGGCGGACTGGACCTGCAAGACCAATTAAGCACCCATCAAGTGAGCTTGCCGGTGATCTTCCTAACGGGATACGGGACGGTGCCTGCCAGCGTGCGGGCCATGAAGGCCGGGGCAGTTGACTTTCTGGAAAAGCCGGTGGATGACCAGACGCTGCTCGATGCCGTCCATAAGGCCCTGGAGAGGGACCGCAGGGCCAGGGGCAATCAGGCTGGGATGCAGGCCCTGGAACAGCGCCTGGCTATTCTGACTCCCCGGGAATATGAGGTGCTAACCTTTATCATCTCCGGCCGGTTGAACAAACAAGTCGCCGCAGAATTGGGGACCACCGAAAAGACCATAAAAGTACACCGGGCCCGCATTATGAAAAAGCTGCAATGCGCCTCATTGGCGGAACTGGTTCGGCTGGCCGAAAAGGCAGGCATCAAGACATTGGACTAAGGTCCAATCGACATTGGACCAAAGTCCAACAGGCATTGGACTAAAGTCCAATTTACTTCTCTTTGCTCATTTCTTAAATTCCTTCCAAGTAACCAATTCTCTCCGTTAACCTGATTCTACCTAGCGTCAGAAGCACCGACCATCGAGGGCTGCCCCGTGCTTGCCGATTAATTTGTCAATGTTCCAAATAGGTGGGTTAAACCAGCCGATGACCAGTGCCACCCTCAGAATCTATGTGGTAGATGATGACGAGTCTGCCCGTATGGGTCTTAGGAGGCTGCTCAGGTCATCCGGGTTTCAGGTGGAAATCTTCGGCTCCGCACAAGAATTTTTGGATCACGGCCCGGTTGAGGAGGGGGGGCTAATAATCCTGGATGTGCGGATGCCGGGAGTCAATGGATTGGAGCTGCAAAAGAGATTGGCGACCAAGGGCAGCAAGTTGCCCATCATCTTCATCACCGGTTTTGAAGATCCCCTGGCCCGGAGTGAGGCCCTAAAGTCCGGCGCCATTTCCTTCCTGCAGAAGCCCGTGGACGAGCAGACCTTACTTGGTGCCATCGAGGCAGCTTCCCAGAGGCAGGCAAACAGAGGTTAATGGTGGACGTTAGAGAGGAGGAGATAGGGATGGCTCTCCATGTTGAAGCGGACAGATTTTTCGGGCAACGCAGGCCCCCTTCGTCAATAATCCCCTCAGATTTTTCGAGATCAGTCCGGACGATCGAAGGCTTTCCGCCGGATTCTACGCATCATCACTCCGAATTAATCAAACTGCATCTGACCTCCGCGGGTGCGGGCCAGGCCTTTCTGGTGGCACAAGCAACCTGGGGGGCAGATGCCGCGGCGGCCACCCGGGCCGCGTATGACGAAATTGCCCGGGTCTTGCAGGATCAGGGCCTGTCCATGGTGCACGAGCGCCTCTTCGGGAGTCTGAACGTCAAAGCGGAGGTCATCTCTGCTCGGAACGCGTCCTTCAGAGCCTGTGGCTTTCCTGCGGATGGTCCCCTCACGTATATCCAGGGAACACCTCCCTGGGGAGAAGGGTTCGCCGGGGTCATTATTCAGGCAGTGTCAGGTGATGCAGTCTGGACCATAGAGGATGAGGGCAAAAAGGTGGGAACGGGCTGGCGGCGGGGTGATACCACTTTTCTGGTCTTACAGAATCTCCAGGGCCTGACCCAGAATGGCAATGGGGCTAATGGCCCTACTCTCCAGACCAAACGCCTGATCCAGCGCGCTGCGCACCTGCTTGAGGCTGAAGGAACTTCCTACAGGGATGTGGTGCGCACCTGGTTTTATCTCTCCGACATCCTGGCATGGTACCCGGAGTTCAACCGGGCCCGCACCGGCATCTATGAAAAATTTGGCATCCTGCCGGGACAAGACTATGGCAGGCTCAGGCTACCGGCCAGTACTGGAATCCGGGGTGAGGTGCCGGGGGGGGCAGTTGCCGCCATGGACCTCCTGGCGGTGGCAGGACCGGCCAAGTCCCGACCCCTGGTCAGGCAGTTGAGCAACAAGGGCCAGCAGGATGCCTTCCGGTATGGCTCCGCCTTTTCCCGGGGGGCGCTCATTCGTCAGTCTGACCTGGCAATGATTCAAGTTTCCGGCACCGCGGCCATTGACGAGCAGGGAAGAAGCCTCTATCCCGGCGATGTCCGGGGCCAGATCGACTGCACCTTTGACAAGGTTGCCGCCCTCATCGGCCAGGAGGGGGCCAGCCTCCAGGATATTGCTGCGGCCTGTATCTTTGTCAAGCGCCCCGAGGACGCCCTGATCTATCAAGAGCGGGCCAGGGCCCTTGGTATCGATTTTTATTTGCCCGCTGTCGTCATGGTCGCCGACATCTGCCGGCCGGAGTTGCTCTTTGAAATCGATGCGGAAGTGATTATTGCGCCAAGCAGGAGGGGGCATGAGTAAGCATCAACGCAGAGACCGAGCTGCCGCCAAAAGCAAAGGCCAAATAGCCCGGAAGCGCATGTATATTCGTATGCTGGTCATGGTGGTAGTCTTTGCCGCCCTTGCTACAGGCACCTTTTTTCTGCTCCACGGCAGGACAGGCGCAGGGACTGGGACAAAAACGGCGTTCGACAGCTTGAAGGGCCGCTGGCTTCGTCCTGACGGAGGCTACGTCATCGATATCAGGGACGTCGATGCCAGCGGCAAGATGGCCGCCGGCTACTTCAACCCCCGTCCCATCAATGTCTCCCAGGCGGAGGCCTCCCGGGAAGGGGACACAACCAAGGTATTCATCGAACTACGGGACGTGAATTATCCCGGGGCGACCTACAACCTGACCTATGATCCTGAGAGGGATCAGCTCAGGGGTGTCTATTATCAGCCGGCTGTGCGGCAAAGCTTTGACGTGTTTTTTATCAGAATGAAATGAGCAGGGACTCTGAAAAGGAGAAAGGAGGTGGCCGGCAAAACTCGACCCCGAGAGCCGATGAAACGATGGACAGAAGAGGTTTTCGGTAAGGCGCATGTCTGCTAACAGTGAACGAAAAAGAGGAGTCAAAAATGAAATCAATGCCAACAAGAACCTTTTTAGCCACGCTACTCGCATTAATTGTAGTGGCGTTTAGCTCAAGTTTCGCTTATGCCGATTCGAAGGCCAGTGACAAAGTTGACCTCATGCGCGGCTTCAAAGGTAAGATCGAGCTGGACGTCCGCGATTCCAAACCGGATTGGACGCCCTTCATTCCCAAAAAAGCACCGAAAGACGCGCCGAATATTCTCTTCATTCTGTACGACGACACGGGCCAGGCAGCCTGGTCTCCCTACGGCGGCCGCCTCAGCATGCCGACGCTGGACAAACTCGCCGCCGAGGGGTTGACCTACACCAACTGGCACACCACCTCCTTGTGCTCGCCGACACGCTCCACGCTGCAGACCGGCCGCACCCACTGGATGAATGGGTTTGCCAATATCAGCGAAGGCTCGGAGGGGTTCCCGGGCTATAGCTGCCGCTTCCCCGATCAAGTAACGACCATTGCAGAAGTGTTGCAAGCCAATGGCTACGCCACCTTGTGGCTCGGCAAGGACCACAATGTGCCGGAACAGGACGTGGCGCCGGGCGCGCATCGCGGCGAGTGGCCATTGCAAAAGGGGTGGGACCGCTACTACGGCTTCTTAGGCGGCGAAACCAACCAGTGGTATCCTGACCTGGTTAAGGACAACGATTTTATCGACCAGCCGTATATGCCGGAAGACGGTTATCACTTGTCGAAAGACCTCGCTGATCAGGCAATTGAGATGCTCCGTAACAAAAACGCCTCCAACCCGTCCAAGCCTTTCTTTATGTGGTTTTGCCCTGGCGCCAACCATGCGCCGCACCAGGTGCCCAAGGAATGGATAGCGAAATACAAGGGCAAATTCGATGACGGATACGATGCCTACCGCGTATGGGTAACCAAGCGCATGAAGGAGAAAGGCATTATCCCCGAAAATACCGTCAACACCGCCTTCAATCCTATGCCGAAAGACGAGGCCAACCCACTGGATTACGTACGTCCCTGGGATTCCCTGAACGACAAAGAAAAGAAGCTCTTCAACCGTATGGCAGAGGTCTGGGCCGCCTATTCCTCATACACGGACTATCAGATCGGTCGTATCATCGACTACCTGAAGGAAACAGGCCAGTACGAGAACACCATCATCATCTACGCTGCCGACAACGGTACCTCCGGGGAGGGATCGCCCAATGGTTCGGTGAACGAGAACAAATTTTTCAATGGTTGGCCGGACAGTCTCGAGGATAACTTGAAGTACTTAGACAAGCTGGGCAGTCCCGACACCTACGAACACTTCCCCACCGGCTGGGCGGCGGCCTTCTCGGCGCCGTACAAATTCTTCAAGCGTTACTCTCAATTTGAAGGAGGTACCGCGGATCCGTTGGTTATCTGCTGGCCCAAGGGCATCAAGGCACGCGGCGAGCTGCGCCACCAGTACCACCATTCAACGGATATCGTGCCGACGCTGCTCGAAATCACCGGCCTCGAGATGCCGGAGGTCAATCACGGCGTGAAGCAGTACCCGCTCTACGGCGTTTCCATGGCCTACACCTTTGATGCCAAGCCGGACGACCCGACGAAAAAACATGTCCAGATCTACGAGATGTTCGGCACGCGGGGCATCTGGAAGGACGGCTGGCACGCGGCCTCCGTGCACGCACCGTTGACCGGCAAGGGCCACTTCGACAAGGACAAATGGGAACTCTACCACCTGGCAGTGGACCGCTCCCAGTCCAAGGACCTCGCCAAGGAGCACCCGGAGAAGCTCAAGGAGTTGACTGACCTCTGGATGGTAGAAGCGAAAAAGAACAACGTGCTGCCGCTGGACGACCGCCTTCCCGTAGAAATTATAACGACACCGCGCCCCAGCGAGGAACCTCCCCACGACACCTACAAATATTACCCGGATACGGAACCTGTACCGGAAGGCGTGGCGGTCGATGTGCGCGGACGTTCGTATAAGATCCTTGCCAACGTCGAGATTACCGACAAAACCAACGGCGTGATCTTCGCTCACGGTTCTCGCTTCGGCGGCCATACTCTGTTCATTAAGGACAAAAAGCTCTACTACGTCTACAACTTCCTCGGCATCAAGCCCGAGCAGGTGTTCAAGTCCAACGTGGCACTGAAGCCCGGCAAATACACCTTTGGCATGGAGTTCGAGAAGACAGGCAAGGGCGAGCATGGCGAGGCCCTGGGTGAGACCAAGCTCTATGTCGACGACAAGGTGGTGGCTTCCGGCAAGATGCGCACACAACCAGGCAAATTTACGCTTTCTGGCGACGGTCTTTGTATCGGCTATGACAGCGGCGATGCGGTGAGTTCGCTGTACAAGGCTCCTGCCAAGTTTACCGGTGGTAAAATCCAGGGCGTCGCGGTAACGGTCAAAGGCGAGCCCTACGTCGACCTTGAACAGGAGGCCAAGCGCATAATGATGAAGTGGTGATCCTCCCCCAACCAGAACAGAAAAGCCATTCGTTTGGATGGCTTTTCTAGACCAACTCCAGGCCGCGCCCAAATTTGCCAACGGGCGCGGCGGATCCCTTCGGTGAAACGCAAGAAAGGAGGTGGGGGACAAGCAGAACAGACCTTCATTCACTAATTCAGGAAGTTACAGAAATTTCCTCTAAACCAAGGAGGTAATTATGATCAAACAACCGAACCACAAATTCCTGGCAGCCCTGGCCGTCTTAGTGGCCCTGGCCATGCTGGCTGCCGTGGTTGGGCCGGCGGCGGCCCAGGCAAAGGACAAGAACAAAAAGCCCAATATTGTCTTCATCATGGGCGATGACATCGGCATGTGGAATATCGGTGCGTATCACCGCGGCTTGATGGCCGGGCGGACCCCGAACCTCGACAAGCTCGCAGCCGAAGGTGCCATCTTCTCGGACTACTATGCGGAGGCGAGTTGCACCGCGGGCCGGGCCAACTTCATCACCGGAGAGTTGCCTATCCGCACGGGCTTGACTACCGTCGGCCAGGCCGGAGCCAAAATCGGCATCCCGGCTCAGGCGGTGACCATCGCCACCGCGCTGAAAGAGCTGGGCTACGCCACCGGGCAGTTCGGTAAGAACCACCTGGGAGACAGGAACGAGTACCTGCCCACGGTCCACGGCTTCGACGAATTCTTCGGCTATCTCTATCACCTTGATGCGATGGAGGACCCCTGGCACCCGAACTATCCGAAGGACCTGCTGAACAAGGTGGGCCCGCGCAATGTCCTGCACTGCTTGGCCACCAACAAAGACGATTCGACGGTCGATCCCCGCTGGGGCAAGGTGGGCAAACAGAAGATCGAAGATATGGGCCCGCTCCCGCCCCACCCGACTGAGGGCGTCAAGCTGAACATGGAGACGGTCGATGATGTGATCCTGGAATATACCTTCAACTTTATGAAGAAGGCCCAGAAGGAAGGTAAGCCGTTCTTCATCTGGCTCAACCCGACCCGGATGCATGTGATCACTCACCTGGCGCCCAAATACAAGAAGCTCAGGACCCCGGAAAACGGCTGGAGCCTTCAGGAAGCCGGCATGGCCCAGTTCGACGACATCATCGGCAACGTGATGAAGCAACTCGACGGCATGGGCATTGCCGACAATACCATCATCGTCGTCACCACCGACAACGGCGCCGAGGGCTTCTCCTGGCCCGACGGGGGCACCACGCCGTTCAAGGGTTGGAAAGGCATGGGCACCGAAGGCGGCTTCCGGGTTCCTTGTATCATCCGCTGGCCGGGCAAGGTCAAGCCCAACCAGGTCATCAATGAGGTCATGTCCGGGCTGGACTGGTTCCCCACGTTCGTCGCCGCCGCAGGCTACCAGGGCGACATCGCTGCGGACCTGAGAAAGGGAAAGAAGCTCAACGGTAAGGATTACAAGGTCCACCTGGATGGCTACAACCAGACGGACATGCTGACTAAGGGAGCCAAGTCGGCGCGGAACGAGATCTGGTACTTCACCGAATCGACGCTGGCGGCCGCCCGCATCGGCGATTACAAGTACGTGTTCCTCGATCAACCCCAGGGCTGGTTCGGCCCGAAAGTCAAGTTGGATTGGCCGGGAATCGTCAACCTGCGTCTCGACCCGTTCGAGAAGATGGGCATCGGTGAATCCTTGTTCGCCGCGGACTGGTGGGCATACGAGTTCTGGCGGTTTGTCTTCGTCCAGCAGGAGGTCGCCAAGCTGGCACAGACCGCGCTCGATTTCCCACCCATGCAGCCTGGCGCCAGCTTCAACCTCGAAGGGGTCAAAAAGAAGATTGAGGCGACAATGTCCAACCGAATGGGCGAGTAAGCTCATGGCACAATCGGGCGCCCCGAGAGGGGCGTCCGGCCTGAACAAGCCGAAAGGGTGTAAGTATGCACATACGCAGTGTCTCCAGAAAGTTTGCCATTCTTGTTGTTATTTGGGCATTTGCCGCTCTGCTCCTTGGCACTGCAGCCCAAGCCCAGGCCCAGGACCCTTTGCCCTCCTGGAATGACGGCTCGGCGAAGCAGGCCATCCTTGATTTTGTGCAAGCCACCACCGATAAAGCCAGCCCCAAGTTTGTGCCCCCCGAGGCTCGCATTGCCACCTTCGACCAGGACGGCACCTTGTGGGTCTCCCATCCGATGTACACCCAGGTGGTCTATTGCCTGGAACGGGTCCCGGCGGTTGTCAAGGCTAAACCGGCCTTGGCTAAGGTCGAGCCTTTTAAAACGGTGCTGTCGGGAAACCGGGAGGCCATGGCCAAGCTGTCGATGAAGGACCTGGAAAAAATTCTTGTCGCCACACTTACCGGGATGACAGTGGACGAATTCCGGGCCGAGGTCAAGAAATGGCTCACAACGGCCAAAGACCCTCGCTGGCACCGACCCTATACCGACCTCACCTACCTGCCGATGATTGAGCTCATGCAATACTTGCGCGCCAACGGCTACAAGACCTTTATCGTCACCGGCGGCGGCCAGGATTTTGTGCGCGTCTATGCCGACAAGGTCTACGGCATTCCGCCGGAGCAGGTAGTGGGCACTGCCGGCGACACGAAGTACGGCTATGACAAAAGGGGCAAGCCCATCCTCACCAAGGAGCCCAAACTGCTGCTGAACGACGACAAAGCCGGCAAACCCGAAGGCATCCACCTGATTATCGGCCGCCGGCCCCAGGCCGCGTTCGGCAACTCCGGGGGCGACCGGCAGATGCTGGAATACACCGGGGCGGGTGACGGGGCGCGGCTGATGATGCTGGTGCTGCATGACGACAGCAAGCGGGAGTATGCTTACGGCCCAGCCGAGGGGCTACCAAATACCAAAGTGGGCACTTTTAATCAGGCATTGTATGACGAGGCCAAAAAGAAGGGCTGGGTCATCATCTCCATGAAAAATGATTGGAAAAAGATTTTTGCCTAGGAATGAGGATACTACCAAGATCAGCAATACTCTTCTTACTCGTGATAGGCATTGCCCAAGGAAATGAACCACACATGAAAGGGAGGTCATAATGAAGTGGAAATGGCTGGTTGTTTTGGCAGTGGTCGGCGGCCTGGTTTGGCAGGTGGCCGAGACCCACGCGGCTGCGAAAACGCAATACTCGCCGGAGCAAGCCAAGGCGATTAAGGCCTGGGCGCATTCCCTGGCCGTGCAAGCCGCGACCTTCGGCGCCCCCATCGTCGGAATGTACAACCTGCGACAGACAGTGGCTACGGGACCCAATCCCAAAGCCAAGCCCGGCACGTTGTGGCGGATGCCAAACATCAGCACGCCTCAGTTAGCAAAAGAGTCGGGCTATGTGACGCCCAACGTCAACACCATCTACGGCTTCGGTTTCATGGATCTTTCCCAGGAGCCGATCGTCGTCACCGCGCCTGACTCGCAGGGCCGTTACTACATGATCGAGATTGTCGACATGTGGAACAACGCCTTCGCCTATGCCGCCGGCAAGAAGGCCGGCTACAAGGGCGGCAAATATGCCATCGTCGGCCCTGGCTGGCAAGGAACCCTGCCGGATGGGGTGAAGCGCATCGACAGCCCCACACCCTGGGTCGAGCTCCAGCCCCGCGTGCATGTTAAGAATCAGGCTGATCTGGCGGCGGCCCAGAAGGTTCTGAAGGCCATCACCGTTCAGGGCCTGTCTGAATACCAGGGCAAGCCCGCGCCGGCGCCGAAGACCTACCATTACGTGAACCCGAAGCTCAATCCGAAGGTGGCCAGCAGTCAGCTGACCTTTGTTGATCCACTACAATTCTGGACAATCTTTGTTGATGCGATGAACGAGAATCCGCCGCCGAAGACGATGATCGAGGCGGTGCTGCCCGGCTACAAGTATCTGGGCATCGAGTTGGGCAAGAAGTGGAACCCCGACAACGTCGACCCGCTCTTTCTCGAGGAAATGAAGAAGGTGGTACCGGAAATCGGCCCCATGATGGCCGAGATGGTCTATGTGATTGGGCCGCACGCCAACGGCTGGATGGCCACGCCGTATAATCTCGCCGCGGCCACCACCCCGCCTAATGCCGATTATCTCACCGCCGCAATCAGCGCCGTCGTCGGGCTCACGGCCAATACCGCCGAGGAGGCCTTCTACATGTGGGGTCAGTATGATTACCAGCTGCAGAAGTTGACCGGTAAAAAGAAATACACCATGACACTGCCGGCCGATTTCCCGTACTTCCAGTTCATTCCGCCGGGATTCTGGTCGGTAACCATGTACGACCTGAATAGCAATTTCACTGTTGAGAATCCGATCAACCGGTATTCTCTGGGCAGCGACAATGACCTGAAGAAGAACAAGAACGGCTCGATCACGATCTATCTGCAGAAGGACAGCCCCGGCAAGGACAAGGAGTCCAACTGGCTGCCCGCACCGGCAGGCCCGTTTTACATGGCGATGCGCAACTACGCACCCACCGCTGCGGCGTTTGACGCTCTCAAGGATCCAGCCAAGGCGAAACTATTGCCGAAGGTTATACCAGTGCCGTAAGAGCCAAGGAGCTCCAAGCCGCGCCCAAATTTGCCAACGGGCGCGGCCTGCCTGGTGCCAATTCTCGACAGGTAAAGGGAAAAATAAGGAAGATGAGCCCATGGTACAGTCTAAGAAGCGGGCCAAAATGTTTGGTCTCGCCGTCTTCGTGCTGGTATTCATGCTGACCACTGCCCCGGCTGTCTTGGCCCAAGCTTCTGAGATGGACGGCAGCAAAAGCGAGAGTACTGAAGCGGCACCCCAAGGGAAGGGGCAAAGCGTGGGGGAATTGGGCAAGCAGCTCAACAACCCCATCAGTTCGGTGTGGAACATCACCACCCAGAGCAACATGTATTTCTATAAAGGTGACCTGTCACCGGCCTACCGGGGGCAGTTCGTCTTCAACCTGCAGCCGGTGCTTCCCATTCCCCTGACGGAAAAATGGAACCTGATCCCCCGGCCGGTGTTTCCCATCGTCACCAGCCCTTATGTCAGCGGGATTGACTTCTCCAACAAAAGCCTGGAATGGAGCCGGGCCGGTGGTCTCGGGGACATCGGCCTGGTCACCGTCCTCTCCCCCAATGTTCCCGGAGCCATTCTGGGATTTGGTCCCACCTTCATATTCCCCACGGCCACCAATTACAACCTGGGGCAGGGGAAGTTCCAGATGGGTCCGGCCTTGGTGGTCGGGTTTATAGCGAAAAAATGGATTGGGGGCGTCTTTCCCCAGCACTGGTGGTCTATATCAGGAACCCCCAGGAAGCCCCCTACCAACCAGACCAACATCCAATATTTTCTTTTCCGCATGTTGCCCGATGGCTGGCAGGTAGGTTTTACTCCCAACATCCTTATAGACTGGCGAGCTGCACGCAAGAACCGTCTTACCTTTCCTCTCGGCATCGGGGTGGGCCGGACCTTCAAAATCAGTCCGAACCTGCCTCCCATCCAGATGACCCTGGAATTTCAATGGATGCCGGTTTATCCGGAGGATTACGGCCAGCGCTTCAATATCCGCTATGTCTTCAAGCCGGTGCTGCCAAGCCTGGTCAAGAAGCCACTTTTTGAGTAACAGGAGGATCAAACTGGCGACCAGAGGGACCGCACATAACATAAAGAACTCATTAGAAAATTAGGGGAGTGAAGCGATGAAAGGTCTGAAGACCACCATTATGATCATACTAGTTCTCGTCTTTATTACGGCAGCTTACTCCCAGGAGCTTGCGATAGCCACGGAACAGCCAAGTTCAACCCAGGAGAAGGCCGCTGTGGCCAAGGATGATGACCTCCTCCCCATCTATAAACAGGGCTGGCAGTTTATTGTAGCCCCCTATTTATGGATCCCGGGGGCTCATATCAACCTGGCCCGCCAGGGCAGATTCAGCGGCACTACCTCGGTCGACGTCCCCTGGTATAATATTGTCCCCCTGCTGTTCTCCCAGGCCCTGGGGGCTATGGCCCGGGTGGAGATCTGGAAGGGCCGCTGGGGGATTTTTTCGGACACCGTCTTTATCTATCTAAGCGATTCCCTGAACGGCGGTGGCTCAACAGAAATCAGTGTCAACCCCGGACAACAGCTGTCCGCGGCGGTTCCTGTCCGCATTGGGCTCACCGGACGCCTGAGGGTCTGGACGCGGCTTCTCTGGCAGGACGTGGGGGCGCGCTTTTTGGTGGGGAGCGTTCCCCTCAAAGCCGGCAAGCCTTTCCCGGTTATGTCTTGTGAGCTCTTGGGCGGTCTTAGATATTCTTATTACAATCAGGATACCAGGCCGGAGATAAGTACCACCTTCGCCGGGCCTCAAGGGGCTGTATTGAGCCGGGGTGGCTCTTTTACCGACTCCCTCATCGTGTCGGTGGTGGAGCCTTTACTCGGCCTGCGCTTGGGGTTCTGGTTCACCCCGCGCCTGAACCTCTTGCTCAGGGGCGATTGCGGCGGGTTTGGGATCGTGGCCTACAAGAGCGTGGATAGCGTTCTTGAGGCCCTGGTGGGCTACCAGGTGCATGAGCATATTCGTATCTATGGCGGTTATCGAGCCCTTTATTTTGCTAGAACCGGCAGGGATCTTGCGGCCCATGGGTGGTTTCACGGTCCCATGTTGGGCGCGGCGTTCAATTTTTAGGGGAGAGGTGACTGAGGGTCTTAAAAAACCTTCTCAGATCTAAAGGGTTGCCCATGAATGAACAACCCCAACAAAAGAACATATCTGATGAACTCGCCAAAGAACGCAGCCGACAGGCGGCGGAGCGGACTCTCATGGCCTGGGTGCGCACTTCCCTGACGCTCATCGGTTTTGGGTTCGCCATCGCCAGTTTTAAACAGATTCTTCTCGAAGGCGGCCTTATCAGAAACCCTCGAAAGGACTTTCACGGCGTCCTGGTGTTCGGGTTAAGCTTTATCTCCCTGGGCGTGCTGGGCCTGTTGACCGCCACGATTCAGCATTGGTGCATCCTCCAGCAGCTCAAACGGGACAATTTTTCCTATACTGGATATCGGCCCCTGGCGTTCATCATGGCGATTTTGCTGATGCTGATTGGCTTGTTTGCCTTTATTGCGGTGATAGCGAAATAGGATTGGTCCTCCAGGAACCGCAAGCAATCCTTGGATATGGCAAGGGCTCTATAACAGACGAAGGCTGAACGCAAATTTCATCCCCGCCACACTTTCAAGAAAAAGAAGATCCAAGGTATGTGTAACCATACATCATGCAATGCTCAGGCGCATTTCCACCCCAGGGGCAAGCTGCCGTCGACATACACCTTAGAAGCGCAGAAGCACCAGAGACAAATTTTACCCCTTGTCCGACTAGCGGGATTTTGAAGAGGCCCATCACGGCTTCATTGCCGACTATTTCTTGAATATAAGGTACCTTAACTGTTCCCTGATTCAGGAAGCCTCAGAAAAGAGGGAGACCCAATGAAAAAGCAAAATAATTCATTCACTCAGTGGCTTTCGTTGCTGGCTGCTTTCAGCTTGCTGATGACCTTTGCCGGGGTGGCTTGGGCGGCTGAAGCCGGCACGTCGAAAGATAAATGGCCCAAGCAGTTCCAACACCCCAAGGGCACGGTGGTCATGTACCAGCCCCAGTTGGAGGACATGAAGGACGATAAACTCACGGCCTATGCTGCGGTGTCCTTCCAGAAAAAGGACTGGAAACAGCCGGTGTTTGGGGCCGTGTGGCTTACCGCCCAGGTGGTTACTGACCGGGATGAACGCATGGCCACCATTGACCAGGTCAAGGTCACCGACATCAAGTTCCCGGACGCCAAGCCGGAGCAATTGGAAGCAGGAAAGCAGTTCCTGAATACCGAGATGCAAGACTGGAGCTTTCCCATCGCCCTGGACCGGCTGGTGGCCGCCCTGGAGGCAGTGGAAAAAAAACGGACCATTGACGAAGATCTGAAAAACGACCCTCCCAAGATCATTTTCCGGGATCACCCCGCAGTTCTGGTGTTACTAGATGGCGAGCCCAAGCTCCTTCCCATTCCCGAGTCTAAACTCATGCGGGTGGCCAACACGCCCTTTGCCATGCTCTATGATACCCAGGCCAAGACCTATTATCTGAAGGGCGGCGACACCTGGCTGTCCGCCTCTGATTTAAAGGGACCCTGGAAGGACATGGAAAGCCTGCCCGAGGACCTGCAAAAATTACAGGCCCAGCTCGAAGAGAAAAAAGAAGAGATTGCCAAGAAAACCGGCAAAGGAAAACCCCCCAAAGAGGTGGAGAAAAAAGCCGGCAAACTGCCGGAGATTATTGTCGCCACAGTGCCGACGGAGCTGCTGGTTACTGATGGTGAACCCCAGTACACCCCCATCAAAGATACCAACCTCCTCTATGTGGCTAACACCGAGGACAACATCTTTATGAACACGGCGGGCCAGGAGTATTACACCCTCATATCCGGCCGCTGGTTTACGAGTAAATCCCTGAAAGATGGGTCCTGGAAATATGTAGCCCCTGATAAGCTGCCCGGAGATTTTGCCCAAATACCATCCGAATCAACCAAGGGCTTCGTCCTGGTGAGCGTGGCCGGCACCACCCAGGCCAAGGAAGCGATTCTGGACAACAGTATCCCTCAGACGGCAGCCATTGACCGCAAGGAGGCCACCACCGAGGTGCATTATGCCGGGAAGCCAACATTTGAAAAAATTTCCGGCACCAACCTTCAGTACGCCGTGAATACCGGCACTGCGGTGTTCAAGGCGGGTGATAAATATTATGCCCTGGATCAGGGTGTGTGGTACGAGGCCGATAGTCCTGAAGGTCCCTGGAAGGTGTCAGTGAATCCACCGGAAGAGGTGGACAAGGTCCCTGCCAGCAATCCTCATTACAACGCCAAGTACGTCAAAGTCTACAACTCCACCGACGACACGGCCTATGTCGGCTATACCCCAGGATACACCGGCTCTTACGTGGACAACGGCACTGTGGTCTACGGCACAGGATATGACTATCCATCCTATTCCACCGCGGATGCTTACATTCCTTACCAGTCCACGTATGGCTATGCCGCCACGTACGATCCCTACGAATCTACCTGGGGGTATCAACCCTCTTATTACACCCCCTGGAATTGGCTCGGCCCGGGGCTGGTGGGCTTCGGGGCAGGCTATGCGGTGGGCGCGGCCACCAGTAACTGGTGGCGCGGTGGCTACTATGGCGGCGGCGGCTGGTGGGGCTCCGGCGGCTACTATTACAACAATGTCAACATCAATCACAACTACATCAACAACCGCCCCTATAGGCCCGGGAACCGGTGGCCCGGTTATCAGCCAGGGAGGCCCCCCGGATGGCGGCCGGGAGAGGGCTGGAAACCCGGTGACAGACCGGGAAGGCCAGGAAAACCGGGCAGACCGAGCCAGCTGCCGTCCAACATCTACAACCGGCCACGCCCCGGCCGTCCGGCCACCCGTCCGGTGGCGGGAGTGAGACCTGAACGGCCCGCCACCCCCCCAGCCGCGGGGGTAAAACCGGTGAGGCCCGGCGCCCAGCCCAGACCCGCCACCCGGCCCCAGGCGCGGCCGGCCAAAGGCCCAAACAATGTTTTCGCCGACCGGAACGGCAATGTGTATCGCCGGGATAACAAAGGTAACTGGCAGCAGCGCCAGGGTAACCAGTGGGCCAAGGCCCAGGCGGCCCGACCGGCCAGCCGGCCTTCCCGGCCGGCCGGTGTTTCCCGACCCACGCCCAGGCCTGTGCAACCCGCAGCTCGGCCCAGTTTCAATGCCAGCAACTTGAACCGTAACTTTCAGGCCCGGCAGCGAGGCCAGGTGCGCACCCAGAACTTCCAGCGGGTTCAAAGATCTCCGGCTTTTCGTCCCTCCGGGGGTGGAGGTGGTCGGCCTGCCGGGGGCTTCTCACGGCCCTCCGGCGGTGGCGGCGGCTTCCGGGGCGGTGGCGGTCGCGGCGGCGGCCGGCGGCGCTAAATGATGTCTCAATAAGAAGCTTTTCCTAACAACTAACCTTTCCCAAGGAGGCTTGCCCGCCGCCCCCTTGGGGAAGGTTTGCATTCATGTCACACCTGTGGTCCCGTATCGGGTTTGAGCGGGTCTTATCCTTATGGCCGCTCCGACAGGATCCAGAGTTCTTCTTTGGCTCCACGAAATGAGGACACGGGATCTTGGTCTGGGACAAGCTTTTTGAGTAGATTTTAAAGGTTGATGGGGATGAAGCAAATGCTATCCAGCCAAGGCCCCAATATTCTGAAAGGAGTTTCACTAGCTGCTCTCTATCTTGCACTAGGAATTTGCAGGGAGTGATTCTGATATTTGGTCGATATCGACATTTTTAACCGGAAGAGCTGACAGGCATGTGGATACTCAGGAATTACAATTGGAGAAAAATTATTTTTCTGAGGGCGAAAAAATTATTTTTTTATTT
>Ga0316576_10000339_pt1 | contig 21108 bp, 19 predicted proteins | sample S0NA_FD_203075 | JGI IMG/M metagenome (GOLD analysis project Ga0316576, IMG submission 203075) | Rhizosphere microbial communities from salt marsh grasses in Alabama, United States - S0-2_050615r3r5 | ecosystem: Host-associated > Plants > Roots > Rhizosphere | place: USA: Alabama | collected...
CGAGGCCCTGGCTCTCGGCGCCGATCTGCAGGTTGCGCAGGGCCATGGCCGAGCCGTGGTTGATGAAGGTGGGCGACGTGCGCCTGCGGCCCCAGCCCTTGGGGTTGATGAAGGGCCGGCTGTCCTGGGAGCCGGCGAGCACCGCCACCACCGGCGCGCCGGCGAGCTGCTTGTCGCCGGCCGCGCGGGCCACCTGCTTGCGGGCGCCCGGGTCGGTGACCAGGACCCAGCGCCAGTGCTGCTTGTTCTTGGACGAGGGCGCGTGCCGCATCGCCTCGAGGGCGGTCTTCAGCTTGGCCGGCTCGACGCTCCGGCCCGGGTCGAACTGCTCGACCTTGCGGTGCAGGCCGGCGAGGAACGATGCCATCGGCTTGCCCGACTGCCCGGCGGGCTTGGCCTCGAGGAGCTTCGGATCCAGCGCGGCGCCGTAGCGGCCCTGCGACACGGTCCACTCCAGCGGGTAGCGCTTGGGGCTCTGCAGGCGCTGGTCGGGCTTGGGGGCGCCCACCGGAATCACGGTGAGCAGGTGGCGGCCCTTGCCGATGCCCAGGACCTTCTTCATCTTGTTGTTGTTGCGGGTGCCGAGGAAGCAGGTGCCGAGGCCGAGCTCCTGGGCCTTGTAGCTCATGTTCAGCATGGCGATGGCGCCGTTCTCGCGCTGGAACTGAGTCTCGGCGCTGCGCACGACGATGGCGATGGCCGCCGGGGCCTGGGCCATCCAGCCGGCGTACTTGCCGCTCTCGCCGATGGCCTGGAGCGTTTGCCGGTCACGGATCTGCACGAACTCGAAGGGCCGGCTCCCGTCCAGGGTCTGGCTGCGGTAGCCCGCGTCCATGATCTTCCGCAGCTCCCCATCTGTCACCGGGCGGGCAGCGTCAAAGGCCCGCACGCTGGTCCGGCCGAGCATGGCCGACATGGCGTCCAGGTTGCCGGCCTTGAACGGCTCGGCCCCGGCGGGCTGGGCAAGCAGGATCCCAAGGATCAGGGTGGAAAGTCGCCTCATCGTCGCCTCCATGGTCCCTGGCACTAGCAGGGACGATGCCAGTGCGCACTCGGCCGCAAGTTGCTGTTATTGCAGCGTCGAGGATCTTTTCCCGTGCCCGGTACCAGGCTAGTGCACCTGCCGGCACACCGGATGTAGAATGGTCTCCTGCCATACCCTAGGAGGTGGAGGATGCAACGAGCTTTCCTGGCGCTGGGGCTTGTCCTGGCCCTCGCCGCCTGCACCAGCCCGACGCCGCCACGCTCCAGACCTGCCCGGCCTTCCCGGCCGGGTGCACAACCACAAACTACGTGGACGCGCGCAACGACCCGACCCTGCGCAAGGTGGACTGGCAGCTCGGCAGCTACACGCCCAAGTGCCTCTGGATCAAGCCCATGCAGAGCGTGACCTTCACCGGCCTCACCCTGCACCCGATCACCCAGTTCTGCGGGCCCAAGGAGGCCTTCACCGGCGGGTTCGGCAACACCCGGACCTACAGCTTCACCACGATGGGACAGTACGGCTACGAGTGGGGCGCGGGCGGCACCAACCTGTTCCGCGGCGCGATCAAGGTCGGCTACTGAGAGACACCCGCCAGGATCACATGTACTGCTCGATGCGGGCGAGCAGGTCCAGGCGATCGAGGAGATCGGTGGCGTAGTCCATGTTGTCGGTCTCCAGCACCAGCGTGGGCGAGTGGTCGTAGCGCTGGAACCACTCCTCGTAGAGCCCGTTTAACCGCCGGAGGTAGCTCACCGGCACGCTCTGCTCCTCGGGGCGGCCGCGCGCCTTGATCCGCTTGCGGATCGTGCGCAGGTTGCCCTTGAGGTAGATCATCACGTCCGGCGGCCGCAGCGAGCGCAGGATGCTGCGGTAGAGCGCCTGGTAGGTCTGGTAGTCGCGGCGGGCGATCTTGCGGCAGCGGTAGAGGTTGTGGGCGAAGATCTCGGCGTCCTCGTAGATCGTGCGATCCTGGACCACGGCGACCCGGCTGCGCGCCTTCTCCAGCTCCTGGTGGATGCGGAACTTCTGCGCCAGGAAGTAGACCTGGCTCTGGAACGCCCAGCGCCGCATGTCGCCGTAGAAGTCCTTGAGGTAGGGGTTCTCCTCGTTGGGCTCGTAGAACGGCTGCAGCTTGTACTGGCTGCAGAGGAACTTGACCAGCGAGCTCTTGCCCACGCCCATGTTGCCGGCCACCGCGATGTAGCGACGGGGAGTCGAGCCCACGGTCAGCCCTGCCCCTTCTGCAGCAGCTCCAGCACCCGCGCGAGCGCGTCGTCCCGCGGCACCTCCTGCTGCTGCGAGTCCTCCATCCTCCGCAGGGTCACCACGCCGCGGCCGAGCTCGTCGCCGCCGACGAGCAGGACGACCCGCGCGCCGAGCCGGTTGGCGCGCTTCATCTGGCTCTTGATGCTGCTGCCCCGGTGATCGACGTCGACCCGCACGCCGCGGCGCCTTAGCTCCCGGGCCAGGGCGAGGACCGAGCGGCGAGCTTCGGCGCCCTGGGTCACCACGCCGACCTCGGCGAGCGGGGGCAGAGGCGGCCCGTCCAGGGCCAGGAGCAGCCGCTCGAGCCCCATGGCGAAGCCCACCGCCGGCGTCGACGGCCCGCCGAGCAGCTCCACCAGGCCGTCGTAGCGCCCCCCCCCGGCCACGGTGTTCTGCGAGCCGAGGTTGCCCGCGGAGCTGATCAGCTCGAAGGTCGTGCGGTTGTAGTAGTCCAGGCCCCGCACGAGGCGGTGGTCCACCTGGTGCTCGACCGCCAGCGCGTCGAGCGCGGCGACCAGGCCGCTCCAGTGCTCCAGGCACTCGGCGCAGAGGGTCTCCAGGGTCTTCGGCGCCTGCTGGGCGATGACCCGGCAGCCCTCGACCTTGCAGTCCAGCACGCGCAGCGGGTTCTGGCGGAAGCGGCGCCGGCAGTCCTCGCACAGCTCCGGCTCGCGCGGCGCGAGGTAGGCGAGCAGCGCCTCGCGGTGCACCGGGCGGCAGACCGGACAGCCCAGGCTGTTCAGACGCAGCTCCGTCGACCCCGGCGGCAGCCCGACCCGGTCGAGCAGGTCGACGAGCATCGCCAGCATCTCGGCGTCGATGCCCGGGTCCGCCACGCCCAGCGCCTCGACGCCCAGCTGGTGGAACTGCCGGTAGCGTCCGCGCTGCCAGCGCTCGTGGCGAAACATCGGCCCGATGTAGTACCAGAGCGTGACCGGCTCCGCCTTGTGCTGGGCGTGCTCGTTGAACGCGCGAACCACGCTCGCCGTGCCCTCGGGCCGCAGGGTCAGAGACCGACCGTCCCGGTCCTCGAAGGTGTACATCTCCTTCTCGACGATGTCGGTCTCCTCGCCGATGGAGCGGGCGAAGAGCGGCGTGTACTCGACCAGCGGCGTGTGCACCTGGGCGTAGCCGTGGGCCTGGAGCACCTCGTGCCCGATGCGCTCGATCTCGGCCAGGCGTCGGCTGTCGGGAGGGAGCAGGTCGTACATCCCCTTCACCGCCTGCAGACGCTCGGCGCCCGTCTTGGGGCTGCTCTCGCTCACTCCCTCTCCCTGTCCTTCTTGGGCTTGGGCGGGGGCTCCTTGCCTTCCTTGGCCTCGGCCTTGCGCTCCTTGGGCTCCTTGCCTTCCTTGGCCTCGGCCTTGCGCTCCTTGGGCTCCTTGCCCTCGACGCCCTCCTCGGGCTCCTTCGGCTTCGCGGGCAGCTCGCCCACCGCCTCCGCCGCGGCCAGCTCGGCATCCACGATGCGGTGCACGCGCTGCTGCGGGTTGATCTGCAGCACGCAGCGCCCGCGCTGGAACACCCGCACCTCGCCGGTGGTCTCGGAGACCACGATGGCGATGGCCTCGGTGTCCTGGGAGATCCCCGCCGCGGCCACGTGCCGCGCCCCGAGCCCCAGCGGCACCTTGAACTCCTTGCCCTCGTCGAAGCGCAGGTAGCGACCGGCGGCGAGCACCACGCCGTCCTCACGGATCACGAACGCTCCGTCGAGGATAGCGAAGTTGCGAATCGCGTTGCGCACCTCCGGGTTGAGCACGTTCTTCTCGGACTCCGAGTAGCCCTGGAAGGGATTGAGGGTGAGCTGCTTCGACTTCTCCATCACCGCCGGCGAGTCGCCCACCACGAGCAACGTGCCCAGGGGGCGCCCCTCCCATCCGTCCACGGCGATCCCCACGGCGAGATCGATGAGCGACTCGAGGACCGCGGACGGAATCTGCTCGGTGCCAACCACGCCAAAGCCGGTGTCCACGTTGTTCTCGTTGTCCGCGCCGATGGTCACCACGAGCAACGAGTCGGGGTAGCTCGTCGGGCGCCGCCCGAGCAGGCCGAGGACGACGTCCCCGTGGGAGAACAACCCCTTGGCGATGCCGTTGACCAGGGCGATCTTGAACTTCTCGGCCCGGGTCATCTCGTAGACCGGCAACGAGATTGTGGGGACGCCCATCGCCTCGATCACCTGACGCTGGGCCTCGCTCGCCACGGCCTGGACCAGCTTCTTTCGCGCCGTCGACTTGGCCTTGACCAGATCCTCGGGCAACGGCAGGTCCCCCAGGTAGAGCAGGTGATCGAACTCCTTCTTCGCTGCAACGGCGCAGGCGGCTCGAATCAGCTCGGCCTGCACCGGAGTCAGCATCGTCTCCATACCATCCTCCTGCCTAGTCTGCGTAGCGCCCGCGGATCAGCAGAGAGAGCACCTCGCGCGCGCAGTGCTCGCAGTACCCGTGCTCCTCTCGCAGCCGGTCCAGGGTCTCCCGCGCCTGCTTCGCCCGCGCCGGCTCGAGGGCCTTCTCCTCGCCGGCGAGGATCTTGAGCGCGTCCGCGACGATCCTGGCGATCCGGCGACGCTGCTGGGCGTAGTAGTTGCTGCTCAGGCGCTCGAAATACTCGGGGAAGATCAACGGGTAGTCGGGCCGCTCGCCCGCGTGGTCCACCGACCAGGCGCCAATCTTGGTCATGATCCGTTGCCGGAACTCGTCGGCGTCCCCCTTGACCTCCAGCACCTTCTCGACCTCCCCCATCAGGTTCGGGTCCGGGTCCTCGAAGCCGCCCGTGATCGGGTTGCGCAGCTTCTCCTTGCGGACGAAGTGCGTCACGTGGACGATGTATCGGCTGAACAGGTCGCGGTAGCTCGCCTCCTCGACCAGGCCCGTCGCGGCCCGCATGTCCTCGTCCGCGCGGTCGAGGTGCCACTCCTCGACGGTGTCGATGAACGCGACGTGGTCGTAGTAGCCGTCCTTGGGTTCCTGCCGCAGCCAGGCGTAGACCGTGGTCTCCTTCACCAGTTGCCTCAGCTCCTCGCACACCGCCTGGGGCGTCAGGCAACGGAACCCGTCGTTCTGCGCCGCGTTGAGGATGACGGTCTTCACCTCCCGGGGCGAGGCGCCCGTCCGGCCCTCATAGACGACATCGTTGGCGCTCTCGCGCCAGATCCGCCCCACCCCCGAGCGCAGGGTCTTGGCCGCTTCGCCCTTCACGTCCGGGGGCAGCTTGCCCTCGGCGTAGAGCAACGCCTTGTCCAGGGGGGCGAGCTCCCCGGCCAGCGCGACCAGCTCGCCCTGGTACTTCCCTGCCTCGGGCTTGTGCATCCGGGTCAGTACGGCCCAGAGCGCCGCGGTGGTCATGGTGTGCGGCGCGATGTGCTTGCCCACCTCGCCCTCGCGCACCTGGCTCTCGTAGATCTTCCGCTCGCTCTTGTAGTCCAGCAGGTAGGGCACCCGGACCAGCTCCATTCGGCCCTTGAACGACATCCAGTCCGGGCTCTCCATGAAGGCGTTGAGGTAGGTGTCGTTGGTGCTGCCGATGAAGGTCATGTCGAAGAACAGGTTGGTCTGCTCCAGCTTGACCCGGCCGTCCTCCACGGTGGTGAGCAGGTACTTGAACGCCTCCACGGGACGCTTGAGCAGGTCGGGGAAGTCGACCATGCCGCGGTTCGCCTGTACGAGGTCGCCGTCGAGCTCGAACAGGTTGATGCTCTGGAGCGCCGTGGGCAGCGCGGAGAGGCTGCGGTCCATGGTGACCTGGCGCATCTTGGCGTCCACCGCGAGCTGGGGCTCGACCCGCGCCGCTGCCACACGGTAGCGGCGGGAGGCGAACAGTCGCTCGACCTGGACGTGTCGCAGCACGCGCAGGTAGTCGCCCTGGTACGAGTTGAGCAGCGACTCGTAGACCAGCTTGCACTTGTGGCAGGGCTCACCACGCCGCAGGTATTCGGAGACGTGGAGGCCCTCGTCGAGGTCCTCCTCCACCAGGTCCAGCAGTTGCTCGCGCGGTCCGCGGGGGATGAGGAGCAACGGGTGGTCGTGCAGCTCGCAGGTCAGCCGCGCGTCCACAGCCTCGTCCTCGAGGTAGGCGAAGGTCTCGGAGGTGTCCCCCCCGCCCACACCTCCCCCGAAGCCGATGCCGCCCTTGCCCACCTTCTGGGACGGGAAGATCCAGTTGATGCAGTACATCGCCCCGTCGTCGAGAGTGCTGTAGTGCTCGATCGCCGCGGCCATCAGCTCGGTGATCGTGGACTTCGAGCTGCCATTCGAGCCGTGCAGCAAGATGAAGCGATCGACCCGACCCTGCCGGACGAAGTTGGACAGGATACGGTAGATCGCGTTCTGCACCTCCTCCTCCCCGACCAGCCGCTTCTCGTCCTCGTCCCACGGGGCGTCGAAGAGCTTGAATCGCCGGATCTCGCCCGCCGGGTGGCGGACCATCTCCGTGCCAAAGTGGTCGAACATGTCCCGCATGTACTGCGCCGCGCTGCGAGCGTGCCGCAGGGGGGTCTGGCGGAAGAGCTCGACGTACTCGGCGAAAGAGAGGACGCGTTTCTTCTTGAGGAAGGCCTCTTGCACCGCCTTCCCGATCTGATTCAGCTCAGTCGACTCCGGCTGTTCTTCCATGACGCCTCCGGCTACTCGGCCTTGGCCTTGGCTGTCCACTTCACCGTCTCGCTCTTGATCTCGCACTGCTGCTTGGTGCAGACACTGAAGCGCAGCGTACCCTGGAAGGCGTGCTCCCCGGCGGACTCGAGCTTGAAGGCCGGCTTGAACAGGATCTCGCCCTCGGTGTGCCTCGCCGCCTTGGCCTTGGGCAGGGTCTCCTCCGCCGGGCTGACGCCGGCCGGCGCCTTGACCTGCAGCTTGGTCGGGTACTCCATGTTCACCTTGTAGCCCCCCCTGGGGACGACCCGGATCGAGGGCGCGGACTCGCCGCCCACCTTGACCTCGGGGGGCGCCTCGACGCTCAGGGCGAAGGACGGGCCACTGGGGGTCACCGGCTGGGCCGGGCCGTTGGACTTCGTGCTACAGGCCGCGACGAGGCCGAGCATCAACAGTAGCTGCAAGAGGTACCTCGGGCCCATGGCCACCTCCGTTCGTGTGCGCGCAGGCCGTCGCGGCGTGCGGGCGCTTTTTCGAGGTTCGAGGAGGGTTTGTAGCACAGGTGGCACGGCGACTCCAAGGGCGGCGCGGCAGGCGACCGTGTTGACTCGGCCCGCCCTTCGCACCTACGATCTAGGCGTTGAAGGAGGACACGTTGGCCAAGCTCCGCGGGGTGCTGTGCGCGCTCCTGCTCCTCCTGGTGCCCGGCACCGGCCAGGCCCAGGCGCCGCCCACCAGCCCCGAGCTCGAGGAGGGCCTGCGCCTGCTGCGGGACATGGAGGACGCCCGGGCGCTGGAGGCCCTGGGCCGCGCCCTGGAGCGGGCGGGCGCCGACGAGAGGCTCAAGGCCCGGATCTACCTGAACATGGGCATCGCCCACGGCAACCTGCTCAAGCGACAGGCCGCGACGGAGGCCTTCGTCAAGGCGCTGCGGGCCGACCCGTCCATCACACTGCCGCCCCGCACCTCGCCCAAGATCGAGGCCCTCTTCCGCCGCGCGCGTCACGAGGTGGAGGGGGCCAGGCCAGCCGCGGGCGCGGGGGAGACCGAGCCCGTCGCCGTGACCCCGCCGCCCCCTCCCCCGCCCCGGGAGCCGTCCTTCACCCGGCGCCACCTGCCGGCGCTCGCGGTGCTGGGCGTCGCCGGCGGCGCCCTGATCACCGGCATCGTGCTCGGGGCGCTCTCCCGCTCCGCCGCCGACAGGGCGGCGGACATCGAGCTGACCTACGACGAGGCCACCGACTACCACGACCAGGCGAAGCAGCGCGCCCTCGGCGCGAACATCACGTTCGGGATCGCCGGCGCCGCGGCCGTTGCCTCTGGCGTGCTGTTCTACCTGAGCTACCGGTCCGAGCGGCGGGCCGCGGCCGCGCTGGTCCCCGGGCCGGACGGCGCAGCGCTGCTGCTCGAGGGGCGTTTTTGAAGTAGAATCACCCCAATGCCGTTGCTCAAGCCGGCCACCCAGCTGGGGCGGTACACGGTCCTCGGCAAGTTGGCCACGGGTGGGATGTCCGAGATCTACCTGGCGAAGCAGTCGGGGATCGCCGGCTTCTCCAAGGTCGTCGTGCTCAAGGTGATCCTGCCCCACCTCGCCGACGATCCGTCCTTCATGCAGATGTTCCTCAACGAGGCCAAGCTCGCGGCGATGCTCAACCACCCCAACGTCGTGCAGATCTTCGACTTCGGCGAGTCCGAGGGACAGTACTACATCGCCATGGAGCACATCGACGGGCAGAATCTGCGCGGCGTCTACCGCACGCTCAGGCGCCAGGGTCGGCGCATCCCGCGTCACATCGCCCTGCGCATCATCGCCGATACCTGCGGAGCGCTGCAGTACGCCCACCGGATGACCGGTCCCACCGGCCAGCCGCTGGAGCTGATCCACCGGGACGTGTCGCTGGAGAATATCCTGGTGACCTACTCTGGCCAGGTGAAGCTCGTCGACTTCGGCGTGGCCAAGGCCGCGACCCTGGAGAGCTACACCAGCCAGGGCACGCTCAAGGGCAAGTACAGCTACATGGCCCCGGAGCTGATCCGCGGCGAGACCCCGGACCACCGCATCGACATCTTCGCGCTGGGCGTGGTGATGTACGCCGTGCTCCTCGGGCGCATGCCCTTCAAGGCGAAGAACCACGCCCAGATCTTGGACCAGATACTGCGCGAGCAGCCGCCGCCCCCCCGCGAGATCGACCCGGAGCTCCCGGAGGAGCTCGAGCGCGTCGTGGTCAGGGCGATGCACAAGGAGCGCGAAAAGCGCTATCAGCACGCGGGCGAGCTCCACGCCGAGCTGGAGGGCCTGCTCGCCGGCAACGCGGTGATGCCGTTCCACCTGGCCCAGTTCATGGACTCGACCTTTCCCCCGGGGACCGACGACAACCGGGCCACATTCCAGCAACTGGTGGGCGCCGCCCACCTGACGCCCTCGCAGCCCAAGGGACCGCCCGCCCAGGCGCCCCGCGCCGCGCCTCCCGGGGAGAGATCCCCTGTTGACGAACGATCACCGTCATCGCTGAAGCAGGCGCTCGCCGACGCCGACGCCCTGCTCGGCCCGGCGTCGGACGTCGACAACGCCGAGACGCGGGAGACGCTGGCGCCCCCGGTGACGGCGGATCCGCTCCAGCTCGAGGAGGAGCAGACCCAGTCGACGCCGCCCCCACCGATGGAACAGGAGGACGCGCCCACCCGGCCGCTCGCGGTGACGGAACGGCAGGACGCGCCCACCCGGCCGCTCGGGGTGAAGCACCTCGGGCCCGAGGCCGCCGAGGCTCCGCTGCGTCCCGTCGAGAGCTTCGAGTACCTTCCGGCGACGATGCCCAAACCCGCGCCGCCCGGTCGCCGCCATCTGGCGCTCCGCGGGGCGCTGGTCCTCCTCGGCGCGGCCGTGGTCGCCCTCGGCGCGGTCGCCGCGTGGATCCTGTCCGGCCCGGACAAGGCACCTGCCGACGCCGTCGTCGTGGCATCGCGCCCCGTGGCCGACGCCGCTTCCGCCGCCCCTGCTGCCCGGCCCGACACGACGCCAATCATCCCCGACGCCCGGTCACGCCGACGCCCTCCGACGCCCGCCAGCGCGGCACCCGACGCCAGCGCGACACCCGACGCCACGGAGCCGGACCTCGGCGCGGCGCCCCACGCCTCGCTCGTCCCCGACGCCGGCGTGGCCGCCCACGTCGACCGCCCACCTGGCCGCCCCACCGGCGGCGCACCTGGCAGGCTCACCGTCAGCGCGCCGGGACCGGCCGAGGCATTCCTCGATGGCAGGCCCCTGGGCGCGCTCCCGATCGAATCCCTGCGGGTGCCGCCCGGCAGGCACCGTCTGGTCGTCCGGAGCAAACAGCGGGGCTACCAGCTGTCCCGCTGGATCGTCGTCCAGGCGGGCGCGCGGATCTCCGTCCCGCTCTCGCCGGGCAAGGGCACTCTCCGGGTGCTGGTGCGGCCGTGGGCCAGGGTCTCTCTCGACGGGAAGCCGCTCGGGATCACCCCGCTCTCGCCGATCTCGCTCTTCGAGGGGACCCACACCCTCGAGCTCGAGAACGCCGAGCTCAAGGCGAAGAAGCGCCAGCGGGTCCAGATCCAGCCCGGCCGGGAGACGGTAGTCAAGATCCGCATGGACCAGTAGGCCGCGGCGCGACCGGACCGCGACGGGCCGAGGAGAAGCGGAGCCCACGGGTTCCGCCGAGCGCCGAATCGAGGAGAAGCGGAGCCCACGCAGTCCGGTTGCCCTGGTCCGACGGATATGATCGCGTGGTGAGTCATGCCGCCCTTTTTTGGGACCGCGACAATACGGCGAGGAACGAATCGTTCGTGAAGGTATTGTCGCGGTCTTGGCCGTCCGGCGTGGCTCGCCGAACGAGACATCAACGGGTTGGCGGCTCTCGTCGCGCCGGACCGCGACAATACGGCGAGGAACGATTCGTTCGTGGAGGTATTGTCGCGGTCTTGGCCGTCCAGGCGTTTGGGGCAGCTAACCCCGCAGAACCAGATCCGTCGATCGTACCCTGGTCCGACCGCGGCGTTGCGCCGACGAGGACAGACCGGTACCATCGACTCTGGATGTTCATCGCGCAGCAGATCGGGCGTTACCACCTGCTCGACCGCATCGCCTTCGGCGGAATGGCCGAGATCTTCCGGGCAAAGACCTTCGACTCCCGCGGCCACGAGCACATGGTGGCCATCAAGCGGGTCCTGAGGCACCTCGCCGAGGACGACGACTTCCTGCAGATGCTGGTCGACGAGGCGAAGATCGCCAGCCTGCTCGACCACGTCAACATCGCCAAGGTCTACGAGTTCGTCCGGGTCGGCGACGACTACTTCATCGCCATGGAGTATGTTGACGGCAGGGATGTTCGCTCGATCCTGGACCGCTGCCGCGCCAACGGCACCTGGCTGCCACCTGCCGACTGCGCCTACGTCATGATGCGCATCATGGAGGGGCTGCACTCGGCGCACGAGAAGCGGGACGGGGCCGGGACTCCGCTCAAGATCGTGCACCGGGACGTGAGCCCGTCGAACGTCATCGTCTCCTACCAGGGCCACGTCAAGCTCTGCGACTTTGGCATCGCGAAGGCTCGGCTCAGCCGGATCCAGACGCGCACCGGGGTGATCAAGGGCAAGGTGAAGTACATGAGCCCGGAGCAGGCGATGGGGCGCCCGCTCGACCGCCGCTCCGACGTGTTCAGCGGCGGATCGGTGCTCTACGAGATGCTGACGAAGCAGTGCCCGTTCCAGGCCGAGAACGAGATGGAGCTGATCTTCCGCGTCCGCGACGCCAAGTTCCCCAAGCCGGCCCGCTATAACGCGGACGTTCCCGCCGCCCTCGAACGGATCCTGCGCAAGGCGATGGCCCGGTCGCCAGGATCGCGCTACCAGAGCGCCCAGGAGCTCGCCGCGGCGCTGGGCGCATTCCTGCAGCAGGAGGCCCCCGACTACGCGCCTGCCCGGCTCGGCCGGCTGCTGCGGGAGATGTTCGCCGCAGAGATCGAGCGCGACCTGCGCCGGCTCGAGGAGTTCGTCATCTCGGACGAGCCCGATCCCGCGGCGATGGGCGACAACCTCCTCGCCGAGGTGCTGGGCCAGGGCGCGCCGTACACCCGGTTCACCCCCATCGGCCCCGACGCCGAGCGTTTCGACAAGACCCAGCTGCTCCCGCGGGTCCCGCCGCCCGAGTCCCGGCTCCCCGAGGGGGTGGATCTGCACGAGCTCAAGACGCAGATCTTCGACCCCGAGGAGCGCGAGAGCCGCAAGCTCAAGCGCAAGCACCGGCCCCGTCCGGGTACGAGCTTCAAGAAGGACGCCTCGCGCTACACCCAGCAGGCCACGGTCCACCTCGACGTCAAGCCCCCCACGCCGGAGGCGCTCGGGGCCAAGCTCCACGAGATGGAGACCCAGATCATCGAACGCCTGCCCTTCACCGCCGAGAGCTACGACGAAGAAAGCGAGGACGAGGAGACGACGCGGGGCGGGCCGGACGCCGTCGAGGATCGGACCGAGGAGAGCTGAGCCGGCGTCAGCGCAGCTCCAGGCGCAGCGGGCCTGCCGTCTCTCCACCCCTGATGAACACCGGGTCCGACTCGATGCGCTGCCCCTTCAGGGTCACCACAACCCGGTGCGTCCCCTCGGCGACCCCGTCCAGCGTGAAGCCCCCGTCCGCCGTGGTCCGCGCGCCGATCCCGCCCGCCTGAACCAGCGCCCCGGCCACTGGCCGCCCGAGGAGGTCGGAGACGCGCCCCTCGATCCGACCGGCCCGGGCGAGCACAAAGCGCACCCCCTCGAGGGTCAGCTCCAGGGGACGGGTCGCGGGCTTGACCACCACGGTCCGCGCCGCGCTGGCGTACCCCTCGGCCTCGACGCGTAGCTCCACGGTCCCCGGATCCACGCCGCGCACCTCGAACTCCCCCCGCTGGCTGTTGATCGGGACCGCGCGCCGCTGCCCCGCCGAGCTCAGCTTCAGGACGAAGCGTCCGACCGGCGCCCCGCTGTTCCGGTCGACGACCTCGCCGGCGACCGCCGCGCGGTAGCGCAGGCGGATCTCGACGTCCCCCGCCCGGCCCTGCCGCACCCGCTCGCGGGCGACGCAGAAGTCGGGGTGCGTCACCACGAGCTCGAGCAGCTTCCCCTGCCCCACGCCGGCGAGCTGAAAAAAACCACTCCGATCCGTGCGTCCCCTCACCGAGTGCCGGCCCCGCGTCGCCTTCACCCGCGCCCCGGCCACCGGCAACCGCGACGGATCGAGGACGAAGCCGCTGACCAGCCCCTCCGCGGTCTCCAGCGCCACGTCGAGCTGCCGGTCCTGTCCGCCCCGGACCCGCAGCCGCACCGATCGCGGCAGGTACCCGCGCCGCGAGACCTCCACCTCGACCGGTCCCCGCACGCCGTCCACGCCGTAGTCACCGAGGCGATCGCTGAACACGGTCCGCGTCCAGTCGCCCCTCGCCGACACGGTGACCCGGGCGGCGGCGATGCCCAGCCCCCGTCCGTCGACGATCCGCCCGGACAGGAGGGCTGACGCCGGAAGCGCCAGGGGCGGGACGCTGCGCGCCCCGGCGCCCTGGAGCTTGATCCAACGGCTGCGGGTCTCCACGTATCCTGCGTAACTGGCCACCACCTGGAGCTCGCCGGGCTGGAGCCCGGAGAGGCGATAGTCGCCCCCGGCGTCGGAGGTCGCCGCGCCCCCGACCGGCGCAAACGAGGGCGTGCTCGCCGCGGCCGCGGGGGGGATGGGGGGCACCGGTCCCGGGAGCACACCGAGCTCGCCCACCGCGGGCCCACCCGGGCCGGCGCGGTAGACCGCTCGCAGCCCGACACCCTGCAGGGGCGCGCCCCCCTCGTCCACCACCCGGCCGGTCAGCGTCGCGCCGCGCGAGAGCGCCAGCACCAGGGGTTGCTCCGTCGGGAGCGCGACGCTCTGGCTCACCACGGGCAGGAATCCCCGTGACCACACGCCGAGGTTGTAGGGCCCGCTGGCCAACGGAGGGAAGACGAACCGTCCCTGGGCGTCGCTCACCACGCGCTGCCGCATGACCGAGACGCTGCCGCTCCCCAGTGAAAGGAGGGCCCCGGGCACGGGCCCGCCGCCTTCCTCCTGCACCACCCCGCTCAACCTCTGGCCGGGCTCGAGGGTCAGCAGGACGGGCGGAGGCGGGTGAGGCCCCACCGGGAGGCCGGCGAGGACCCTCGACGCCAGCGCCGGGCCTGGCCGCGCCTCGCTCATCGCCGCAAGCTCGTACACACCCGCCGGCACACGGACCACCTCGAAGCTGCCATCCAAGCGGACCTTCACCGACCGCCCGGGCCAGATCCCGCTGCCGGCGATGCGGACCTCCACCCCGGGGCGAGCGCGACCGTCGGCGCCGATGGCCAGCCCGCGCACGCGGTAGAGGCGGGTCAACCGCACCGTCACATCCCGCGCGGGCGCCACCAGGTCAAGGCGGACCGCCTCCCGGTGCCCACCGGCGTTCACCCGCAACTCGTAGCTCCCGCTCTGGAGCCCGTCGATGGTGAACCGGCCCGCGCGGTCCGCCGCCACACTCACCGGGATGCCAGGGACGTCCGGACCGGGCCTCGCGTCGACCCGCGCCCCGGCCACGGGCGCGCCCAGATCGTTGACGACGTGGCCGCTGAGGACCGCCGACGGGGCGAGGAGATGCCGTCCGAGCTGGTTGCCACCGGGCAGGACCCAGCGTGTGACTCGCGCCGCGGCGTGTCCCGGCGCCCGCAGAATCAACGCATAGGCGCCAGGGGGGAGCGCCTTGGCCCGGAAGGTCCCGCTCTTGTCAGTCTGCGCCTCGCCCTGGGGCAGCTCACGCCGGCCGACCAGGAGCCGCAGGCCTACGCTGGCCCGCGCCAGCGGCCCCCCCTTCCCCTCCACCTGCCCTTCGAGGCTCGCGGTCGCCCCGGCTGGAAGACGGGCCGCCCGGCCCGCAGCGCACGGGACAAGCCCCAGCAACACCAGCGCGATCAGCCTGAAACCCACAATATCCCTTGCTACTTCATCGGCCGTGTGATAGCAACGCCCACCTGGAGCGGCGCACCGCGCCGCCAGGTGTTTTTGTCAGGATTTTCAAGAGGTAGACGCCATGGCCTACAAGTGTGACATCTGTGGCAAGGGCCGTCGGGTGGCCAACAACGTGAGCCACTCCAACATCAAGACCAAGCGGGTGCAGCGCCCCAATCTCCGTCGTGTGCGCGCCAACGTCGCCGGCGAGACCAAGCGGATCCGGATCTGCACCCGTTGCCTGCGCAGCGGCAAGGTGGTGAAGGCGGTCTAGCGTAGGTTCGTGGTGGGGCTCTTCGGCAACAAGCAGCAGGCCAACCTGAAGGCCACCCGGGAGATGGTCGAGAAGGTCATCGCCGAGCTTGGCCTGCCCCCCAGCGAGAACACCCTCCAGACCGACGACGGCTCCCTGGGCTGGGGTCTGATGCGGGGCTCGGCCCAGGTATACATCTTCATCCGGCCGAGCCCGGAGGAGGAGGAGTTCGGCTCGATCCAGGTCGTCTCGCCCCTGATCCGGCTGCCCGAGGTGGCGGAGGCCCAGCTGGCCCTGTTCCGGCACCTGCTCCAGCTCAACACGCAAGAGCTCACCGGCGCCGCCTTCGGCATCAAGGACGACACCGTCGTCATCATCACGGATCGTTCGACCCAGGATCTGGACCGCTCCGAGGTGATGGACATGATCCTGCGGGTCGGCTACTTCGCCGACGTCTACGACGACGCGCTGGTCACGCAGTTCGGCGGCCTGCGCTACTCGGACTGACCGGCCTGCGTGGCTCGCGCCAGCGGGTGGCGGTCCCGCTCGATCCCGACTACCATTTGACTGTCTGAGCAGGTATCTCGCGCGATGACCACCTCTCGTCGCATCAGGCCGCATGACCCGCCGCCGGAAACCGACCGGCTGATCGTCGTCATGGGCGACATCGAGATGGGCGCGGGTGGCCCGGCCGATGACTTTCCCCACTCGGACTGGCTGGGCGAGCTCATCTGCTCGTACAACGAACCGCCCTTCGACCGCATCGCCGTGGACCTGGTGTTCAACGGCGACACCTTCGATCTGCACAAGACGAGCTACCTCGGCGCGTTCACCCACCACATCACCGGCGAGGTCGCCCTGGGCAAGATGGCCACCATCGCCGGGGCCCACCCGGGCTTCTTCCAGGGGCTGCGGAGCTTCCTCGACTACGAGGGCGCCGAGCGGCGGGCCTTCTTCGTGGTGGGCAACCATGACCCCGAGCTGCTCTTCCCGGACGTGCAGCTGTTCATCCAGACCAAGCTGGGCCGGTTCGCCGGGGTCGGTTTCCCCGGATTCGAGCTCGAGATCGGCCGCGTGCACATCGAGCACGGATCCCAGCTCGACCCCATGTTCACGATGCAACCCGACATGCCCTTCGTCGAGTATCGGGGCGAGCGGGTGCTCAACCTGAGCTGGGGCTCCGTCGCCATCCTCGACACGGTGCTGCAGCTCCAGCACCTGCTCGCCTTCCACGAGCGGCTGCTGCCGCGCACCGCCGTGTTCGAGATGATGCCGGAGGTCAAGGAGCTGATCACCAGCGCGTTCTGGCGCTACTGGACCCGCGACTACTGGAAGGGCTACTTCAGCCACCCGGACCCCACGAAGAAGCTGAGCTGGCCCATGGTCAAGGATCTGGTCGTCCGCCTGTCCACCAAGAACATCGACGTCAGCATGGACCGGCGGCTGCACGAGAGGCTCAAGCGCGACGACCGGATCCGGCTCTACGTGGTCGGCCACCAGCACCGCCCGACGCAGTGGAGCCACGGGGACCGGAAGATCCTGCAGGCGGGCTGCCTGCGCAACGAGTACATGGTGGTCGACGCTGGCGAGACGATCCGCCCGATGCCCAAGGGCTACGTCGAGGCCTACTGCAGACAGGGCACGCCGATCCGCTCGCACCACGTCGAGATCGAGGCGCCCGAGGCGCCGCCGGGCTACATCCCGGACTCCATCTTCGATGTGCTCCCCGAGGTCCGGCGCCTGCTCGCTCCACACCAGGCGCGCGCCGAGCGCGAGGCCCGGCGTCGCCTGGAGCAGGCCGAGAAGGGCTGATCCGCTCCCGCTCAGACCACGGCGATGGCGTCGATCTCCACCCGCGCGCCCAGGGGCAGCGCGGCGACCTGCACCGTGGCGCGGGCCGGCGGGTCCTTCTCGAACACCCCGCCGTAGACCTCGTTGACCCGTGCGAAGTCGCCGAGGTCCGCGAGGTAGATCGTGGTCCGGGCGACCTGGGCCCAGCCGGCGCCGGCGGCCTCCAGCACGGCCTGCAGGTTGCTCAGCACCTGCCGGGTCTGGGCCACCACGTCGCCCTCCACCAGCTTGCCCGTGGCCGGGTCGATGGCGACCTGTCCGGAGCAGAAGACCATGTCCCCGACCTTGATCGCCTGGGAGTAGGGCCCGATCGCCTTCGGCGCCCTGTCGCTGTGCACAACGGCGCGGCTCGACATGCGCGCTCCTCCTGTCTCGCAGTCCGGGCCGCAGTGTAGCCCCTCAGGCCGCCTCGTCCAGATCAAGCTCGCTGCGGCTGCGGTCCTCGCGGCACCGCGCGGCCCAGCCCGTCGAGGGCGAGGCGCTGTGGCGGCTCCTGTTCATCCGGCGGCGCCACTTGCCGGGGCGGCGTGCGACCCGCGCGCGCAGCCGCTGCATCGAGGCCAGTTGCATCTCGGTCGTGGCATCGTTCAGCTCGTCCATCTGCGTCCTCCGTTTGCGAAGGACGAATCGCAAGGCCCGTGCCAGGGGCAACCCGCGAAGATCACGTGGCGCCAGGGGAGTCCCGGGCCAGTGTGTCGAAGCGCCAGGCCGGGCGCTGACAGAGTGGCAGCGGGTCGGTCAGCGCTCGGCGCTCAGGCCGGGTGTGTGCTCCGTGGCGATCACCGCGCCGTCGTCGCGCAGCCGGACGTGGGCGAACCCCCGCCGCGTCTCGAGGAGCACCTCGCGCGGGAAGCGCGCGCCCTCGAGCTGCTCGGTGCGGAATGAGTAGTAGCGGCCCCCGGAGCGGACCAGGTAGTGGCGCGTGGTCACCGCCTCGCGGCTCAGGATGTCGAAGATGCGCCGGCTGCGCACCGGCGTCTGGAGCAGATCGTAGGTCACCGCGCCGCAGCGGAAGGTCAGCGCCTCCTTGCAGTAGGTCAGATCGTCGCAGCCGCCCCGGGCCGGGAGGTGGACCACGTCAGCCCGCGTCGCCGGGCCGGCGCAGCCCGCGGCGAGGATCACAAGCAGAGGCGTCAGTCTCGTCATCGTCTGGCTCCTGGTCACAGTCTCTTCCACCGACCAGGGCCCGCGATCTTTCCAGCGCTCTCAGCTTTTTGAGCGGCGCCGCGAAAAACCCACGTCCGGACCCTGCAACCCCTTGAGATCGCGAGGCCGACGCCCGGCCCGGGGCTTGCATTCTCCGTCGCCCGGGAGGAGACGATGCGCACCCTGATCGTCGCCCTGACGCTGCTGTCGGCCTGCGACGGCCGGAGCCTGCCACTGGCCGCTGACGACGCATGGCCCTCGACGGAGGCGGGGCCGCCCGCCCCGTTGCCGAGCTGTCTGCCCATGGACGCGGTGGGCGCCGGCGACTGCGCGGTGGCGCTGGGCTTCCGCTGGGACGGCAGCCGCTGCCGGGCCATTGGCGGCTGCGGCTGCAGCGGCACCGCCTGCGCTCAGCTCTTCGTCAGCGAAAAGGGCTGCATCTCCGCCATGGCCCAGCGCTGCCTTCCCTGCACGGCGATGGTCGCCACGGTCACCGGCCTGTGCCTCGCCGAGTATGGCTACTTCTGGAACGGCCTGAGCTGCCACTCGGCGAGCGGCTGCTCCTGCAGCGGCCCGGACTGCGGCAAGACCTTCGATACGAGGGAGGCCTGCGAGCTCGCCTTCGCCCACTGCACGAAGCGCACGCCGGTCACCGCGCCCTGCGTCCGGAACGCGGGCCACACCTGCGCCTACGACGCGGACTGCGCCGTGGGGGGCTGCGGCGGAGAGCTTTGCTACAACCCGAAGCTGGGCGGCGGCGAGTCCGACTGTGACTGCGGTCCGCCGTCGGGGCTCAGCTGCGGCTGCGTCGGGGGCCGCTGTCTCTGGTGGGAATAGCCGGCGCTACTGGCAGTCCCGCGTCACCTTGAGGCAGACCTTGGGCGCGTCCGTGGCCTTGACCACCAGGCCCAGGCTGGCCATCTCGAGGCAGTCGCAGTCGCTGTCGTAGCTCATGTCGAAGGTCGCCTCGATGTGCAACGTCCCGTCCGCGCGCCGGTGCGGGACGTAGCTCACGTTGGACGACGTCGAGGCCGTTGCGTCGACGGCCGTGAGCACGAGGAAGGTGTCGGTCCAGTCGGTGGGCAGCCCGGACGGGGCGCAGGCGGTGGGATCGGACCAGGTTGCGGCGAGCTTGTCCCAGCCCGCCTGGTCGGCGATCACGGCGTAGCGATGGCTGTGGGACGCCCCGCCGCCCAGGGTGCAGGTGAAGCCCGGGTTGGCGGAACAGAGGCTGATCGGCACGTAGTCGCAGCCCTCCTTGAGCGTCAGCTTCTTCACGTCCGCGGACGTGTCCACGGTGGTGTTGGCAAAGTCGCAGCTGCCGGCCTGGCCCCCCGAGGGGCAGTCGTCGCTGCAGGCGGGCGCCGCGAGCAGCAGGATCAGGAAAACGAGCAGTCGCTTGAAAAGCATGGACACCTCCGGTGAGTGGCCAGACTACCACAGACGTTGACCGGAATCCGCGCCTGCCCGATGCTTCCCTCATGAGGCGCGTCGTGGTTACCCTGCTCCTGCTCGCCGCTCCCGGCCCCGCGCTCGCGCTGACCACGCCGGTGACCGGCGCCGCGCCACGCCCCGCGGGACTGACGCTGGTCTCGCCCTACCCCTGCGGCGTGACCTACAGGATCACGGGCGGCTACGGCGCCAACCTGCACCTGAACATCAACGACCCGACCCACTCCAACGACTACTACGCCCTGGACATGCAGCGCGACGAGTCCGGCGGCGGGCACGCCAAGCCGCTCGCCGCGGTGGCCGCGGGTACGGTCAAGTACGCGGGCTGGGCCAGCGGAGGCTGGTCGACCTACGGGCAGATCGTGATCCTCGAGCTCGCCTTCAACGACGGTCACGCCTATCAGGTGCTCTACGCCCACCTGGACCAGGTGCTGGTCAGCGTGGGCCAGCAGGTCAAGCCCCGCGACGTGGTGGGGCACCAGGGGCGCAGCGGCAACAACAGCCTGAGCTACTGGTCGGCGACGCACCTGCACATGGCGATGTACCGCGACGCCAAGCTGGGCAGCGGCGGCCCCTACGGCGGGGTGGCGATGGTCCCCGAGCCCCTCGACGGAATCGAGGACATCGTCGTCGGCACCACGGCCACCGCGAGCTGCGCTCCCCCGCCGACCCCCGACGCCGGCCCGACGCCGGACAGCGGCCCCGGACCCGACGGCGCGGCGCCCAACGACGCCGCACGGGACCTCCCGCCGTCGACCGCGGACGGAACCGTCGAGCTCGACTCGGGCACACTGCCGCCGGTGGCCGGCGACGGGCTCATCCCCTCTCAACGCGGAGACGACGGCTGCAGCTGCCGCGCGGGGGCGAGTGGAGGCGCCCCTCCCCTGGCGTTGCTGCTGCTCCTCGTCCCGTTGCGCCGCCGACGCTAGGGTCATGGGCGGTGCAGGCTGGCCAGGATGACGACGCCCCACACACGCGGCGGATCCGTGGTCTGGCCCGTGCTGCTGACGGTGCTCGGCCTGGCCTTGCTCGGATCAACCACGAGCAGCGCGGTCCAGGCCGACGACGGGCTCGCCGTCTCGTCGGCCTGCGAGCTGCGCCTGCCCCGTCCGGCGGGCTACCCCCTGCACGCGCTGGTCGGCAACCTGGCCTGCCGCGTCCCGCTGGGCACCCCCGCCGCGCGGCTGTCCGCGCTCAGCCTCGTCGCCGGGGTGTGGACGCTCCTCGCGCTCTACCTCTCCATCGTCACGCTCACCGGCAACGGCTGGGCCGGCGCGGTCGGCTCCCTGGCGCTGCTCACGGGCAGGCTGTTCTGGCGCACCTGCTCCCACGCGAGCCCCTGGCCCCTGGGGCTCGCCCTGGCGGCCACCGCGCTCTGGCTCGGTCTGCGCCTCGCCCGGGGCCTGCCCCGTCCGCTGCTCACCGCCGCGCTGGCCGGCCTGTGCGGCGGCCTCGCCCTCCACGGCGTCGAGGGGGCCCCGCTGCTCGTGCTCCTCGTGCTGGCGGTCCTCGTCCTCGCGCCGGGCCCTCGCCTCGCGCGGCTGACGGCCGGCATCGCCGGCCTGGTCGTCGGGCT
>Ga0316576_10000340_pt1 | contig 21076 bp, 19 predicted proteins | sample S0NA_FD_203075 | JGI IMG/M metagenome (GOLD analysis project Ga0316576, IMG submission 203075) | Rhizosphere microbial communities from salt marsh grasses in Alabama, United States - S0-2_050615r3r5 | ecosystem: Host-associated > Plants > Roots > Rhizosphere | place: USA: Alabama | collected...
CCCGCGGGACCCCGAGGAGGGAAGAGGGGCGCCGGGTCACGGAACCGTCGGAGGGAAAGATGGCGGGAACACCAAGTCCCGTGGACGTCTCAACGAAACAACGACGGATAGCAGAGCTGGCGAGGCATCTCAGACCGCGTTCAGCACCGCATGCGCTTGCGTTGCCCGCTCAGCACGAAGCTCTGCTCATCTGGCGCGGGGGCAGGGCTCATGGACAACGGTGAGGCGGACGGGCCAGGGCGCGACGGTTCGACAAGGCGAGTGTCCGGCGTTGGCCCGGCTCCCGTAGCGCAGAAGCAGCCCAACGCCTGGGGCCTCTACGACATGGCGGGCAATGTGTATGAGTGGTGCCACGATTGGTATCAGGACAGTCTAGGAACTTCGATGGTCACGGATCCCTGGGGACCCTCGTCGGGACCTCACCATATTATGCGTGGTGGAGCGTGGCACACTCTTCCAGGCATCACACGTGCCGCGATGCGCTTGAAAGCCGGATTGGTGCTCGCAACACCGGGTTCCGCTGTGTTCGGAGCACGCCCTGACGCAGACCGCACCCATTCTTGCTACCGTGTGGTCCATGCGGCGCTGGTAGGCAAAGAGCGCGCGGATGACGATGTTCAGGATGGCGGTGATGAGGGTGTAGTCCCGGGCCATCAGGCGGCGGATGGCAAAGGGGTCCACTGGCGGTAGCGGCTCTTCGGCAGGACCATGTCCCCCCTGAGCTCTCGCTCGCGATCAGGAGCGGCGGCGCAGGGTCAGGCCGAGGAGCAGGAGCAGCAGCAGGGGCAGGGGAGCGGCCGGGCCCCGGGGCGCCAGGGCGCAGCCCCCTCCCCCGTCGGACGCGCCCGAGCCGACCTTGACGCACCGGCCCTCGGCGGTGCACACCTCGTCGCCCGGGCAGTCGGCAGAGCCCGTGCACTGGCCGCCGGAGGCGCCGAGGTCGAAGGCGACCCCGCCGGAGTCCGCGGCCGCGCCCACGGGCAGCGGAGCGCCGCCGTCCAGGGTCGTCGCCGGCGCGCCACCGTCCTGTGCGGGGGCGACCCCACCGTCTGCGGGCGGCGGGGGCGGCGGCATCGTACCGCTGGAGCAGCCCGAGGTGTCGGGCGCGGGCGGCTGATTGCAGCCAGCGGCCAGGTACAGGTACTGCAAGCCGGCCACATCGTCGCCGGTCAGGGTGTGCTTGCTGGTCTGGCCAAAGGTCACGTCCGGGTACATCACCGCGCCCTTGGTCTCGGACTCGGCCAGCCCGATCAACTCGCCGATGTAGTGGGTCATCACGTTCTGGACATCGAAGCTGCTGGCGTCCTTGCCGGTGGTGCTCCACTTGAAGGTCATCGCGTTGAGCGCGATGGAGCTGGACACGATCTGGCCCTTCGTGTCGAAGATCCTGGAGTGGTACAGGTAGTACTTGGAGTCCATTCCGCCGGGCAGCTCCGAGGCCTTGGTGACCCAGTAGATGTTGATGTGGCTGGTGTCCTTGGAGAAGGGCACCGCGGACATGCTGAACTGGGCCTCCTTGGTGAACGACAGCTTGGAGCACTGGACCGAGCCCCAGGTCTTGAACGCGGCGTCGATGGCCGCCAGCGTCGCCGCGTCGGTGAGGCTGGTGGAGATGCGGTACTTCACGGGCTGGCTGGCCCAGGCGGCGTAGCTGCTCTGCCCGGGGAACTTGTCCAGGCAGTAGGCGTTCGCCCCACGGGGCAGGGCAAGCAGGGCAAGACCGATCAGGGTCAGGGATCGCGGCATGGGTCCTCCTTGGGCACCTCTGGTCAAAAGCAAGCCGGATGCCACCAGCCAACGTGGCGGGATTACGTGGATTGCCATCCGGAGCTGGAATCAACAGTCCCCAGCACCGGGCCCGAAGATCCACCGGATGCCACGCGGGCCTGTCGGGCTCACCACGGTAAGTGATTATATTATCGACGCTTCCTTTGTGTGACCGAGCCGGATCGGGAACAACTGTCCCCGGCGTTGGGCCAACAGCCCCACCGTCGAAAGGCGGAAGGGTGCGAAGCTCGCCGGGGCCCCCAGCTTTCGAATGTGAGCTGCCGAGTGCCGACAGCCGCCCGGTCCATCATGGCCGGGCGCGGGCCAGCTCGCGGATCAGCGGGTTGACGTGGTCGGCGCCGCCCTGCAGGTAGTAGCCGCCGAGGGCGCGCTGGCTGTAGATCTCGTCCATGATCTGCCTGCGCGGGACACCGGGAAGTGGATCGAACCCCTGGCGCCGAAGCTGCCGCATGGTGCCCAGGGTCGCGCGAGATCCACGTCTGTACTAGCGCGCCGGCGGCGTGCGGCCGAGCTCCTGCCGGTAGGCTTTCTTCGCCGCACGCACGCGTCCGAGGTAGTCCGGGTGTGTCCAGGTGGGATTCCACCGGTCCGCGGCCTGGGCCCAGGAGCGGAACCACCTCAGCCCATCGTACAGGGTGATGCTCGGGTCCTTCTTGTGCCCTCTCGCGACGCGCTTCGCCATGTTGCGATCGGCGAAGCGCTCCTCGAGCCGGCTCACGTTCGCGTACTGCAGCTCGGCGGCCCGCGCCCCTGTCTGGTTGCCGTATTGGCCCATCAGCTCCTTGCGGAAGAATGGGGTCCGCCACTGGAACCGCCGCCCGGCGCGCTCGTGTCCGTCCTCGTGGGCCAGCACGGCCAGGATCTGCGATACGCTGCCCTTGACGACCTCGGGGCTGACGTAGGCCACGCGAGCATGGTCCTCGTAGTTGGCGTGGGCGTTGCGTCGGTTCTCCGGGTTGGTGTCGATGTATGCCTTCAGCGGCGGCCTCCCTCTGCGGGGCCCGAGGCTGTTGTAGAGCCTGAGCGCCTGGGCCAGCCGCGCCTTGTCCTCAGCGGTCGCCGTCGTCGATGCGCCGGACTCGACCGCCGGCCGCTGGGCCTTCGGCAGAACTGGCGCGAGGCCGCGACCCGCGACGGGGGGCTGGGACGAGACACTCACCCGTTGCGGACCTACGCCAACCACTTCGTGTTGGGCTCGGCGGCCGAGCGGCGGCTTGTCTCGCTGGAGGTGACCGCCAGGCGGCACTCGTTGCAGGAGATCGACGGCCTCCAGATCCACACCAACCACCTGCTGCACCCGACCCTCAAGGACGAGCCCCAGGACGGTGCCGTCGTGCAGTCCACTTCCATGTCGCGGCTGCGGGTGCTCTCACGGTGGTGCGACGGGCTGGTCGACCCGCGCAAGGTGGGCCGCGACGAGATGGTCCGCGCGCTCTCGCTCCACGAGGGGCGGCCGTACTCGCCCTGCGTCCACCCGCAGGGCAAGCGCAAGATCGCCACCGTGCTCACCGCAGCCTTCGACGTGTCGAGGCGACGCGTGCGAATCTACAAGGGTAACCCGTGTCGGGGGCTGTACCAGGACAACCTGGCGCGGTAGCCGCGGAAGCGGGCTGAGCTTCACGCAGGGCATGGTGGGCGACGGCGGCAAGAGCTGAGCGCCGGGAGCCGGTGTACGAACAGCCCGGCGCTCTGGAGGAGCTGCTAGGGCGCGGCGCCGAGGGGCAGGACCACGATGTCCTGGGCCAGGTCGTCGAGGCTGTTCACCTTGATCAGGTCCTCGGAGATGGAGAAGACGTAGTCCTCCATGACGATGCTGCGCTTGACCTGAGAGTGCGCGTTGGTCCACCAGGTGTTGCAGGAGAGGCCGTCGGCCGACTTGTGGTCCACCTTCCCCCGGAGCTTGAACCCCGAGCCGGTGGTCACGTCGTAGACCATCAACCCGCTGAAGGTCATCTCCGTGCCGTAGACCCCGGATGAGGCCGCGGCGTCCGCGTCGCCCTCGCACACGGTCATCGGCAGGGCCAGGAGGTTCTTGGGGGCGTAGTAGGTGAACGCCAGGTGGTTGGTCAGCGCCTCGGAGCTCGAGCCCCGGGTGCCGATCACCTCCTTGTGCATGAGCGTGGGGTTGGTCGGCACGCTGACGTCGAAGATCTGCAGCATCACGCCGGTGAACCAGGCGAAGCTGCCCTGGTTGCTCGCGTCGTAGCCGATGGTCAGCAGGTGCCCGCTGTCCATCATGTGCATGTAGGTCGAGAACCCCGGGATCTTCAGCTCCGCCAGCACCCGCGGCTCTTCCGGGTCCTCGAGGTCGAGGACAAAGAGCGGATCGGTCTTCTTGAACGTCACGATGAAGGCGCGGTCGCCGGCGAACCGTACCGAACGGATGTCCTCCTTCGGCGCGAGCCGGTCCACGGCACCCGCCGCGACCAGCGCCTCCCCGCGGTGCCGGAGCACGGTCAGCGTGCTGTACACATCGGGGCCCGGCAGGTGCCCCGACGTCGTGGCGATGCGCAGGTACCCGTCGTGCTCGTCCATTGAGAACTGGTTGAGCACGCGCCCCTTGACGACGCCGCTCGCCGCGTAGACCGCGGCGGGCGGGTCGCTCGTCAGCGAAAACTTGTGTACCGTGCTGGCCTCCTCTTGCCCCGACATCGACTGGTACCACCAGCCGCTGCTCGCGCGCTCGTGCGGCACCGAGAGGTAGAGCGCCTGCTTGGAGCCGAAGACGGCGCCCGGGCGGCTGACGATGGTGCTCGCGACCGCGGCGGCGCTGTCGTCGGCGAGGTCGAGGGACAGCACCGTGGTGAGCTGGTCTCCGCTGGCCTGCCTCGAGCGGTAGAAGCCATCGCAACCGCCGAGGACATTTTCGGTCCGCTTCTCCCCCCCCAGCGGGCGGGTGTCGATGATGGTCGGCCACCCGCCGAGATCGGCGTTCATGATCGCCGCGGTGTTGTCGCGCCGGAGCGTTTCGAAGGCCGTGAGGATCTCCCACAGGTTCCGGTCGTCGCGGCAGGCGCCGAGGCCCGCCGGGCGGTAGCGCTGGCTGGGGAGCTTCGGGCCGGGCGCGGTGACCACCGTATGGATCGACCGGCCGATGCGCCGCGCGCTGATGAAAGAGCCCGACAGCTTGACCTCGCGGACCACCCGCGGTGACCGCCGATCGCGAATGTCTATGATCGTCATCTTGGTCGGGTGGCCGTCCCCGGTGAACTGGCAGGAGTAGCCGTAGGTGCACGCCGCCTGGCTCCCGCCGTCTCCGACGGAGGAGTAGACCAGGGCCCGGTCATCGAGGACGAACAGCCGCTGGGGCGTCCCCTCGATGGGGACCCGGATCAGCTCCTCGGTCTTCTCCGGCGGCCAGGCCCGGATGATGTGGAAGCCGTCGTCCGAGGCCAAATAGAGGTAGGAGCCGTCGGTCTTGACCAGGTCTGCCTCCTCGACGCCCGCGACCTGATTGTTGGTCTTGGAGTAGCTCGAGGCGCCGGAGCTATCGTCCTGCTTCTCGCTGTCCGCGTCGCCGTAGGACGAGGAGCACTTGCCCGGATCGCCGGAGCAATCCCACATGCCGGAGCCGGCCGGCGGCGAGTACGGGTCTGCGTAGCAGCTGCTGGTCAGGTACCGGTCCAGCTCGGCGTCCAGCTTGCGGCTCATCTCCTCGATGGCCGCGGCGCGGATGCTGTCCCCCACCGCCTTGCAGCCGGCGAGGGGCAAGAGCCGGGCCTCGAGCTGTTCTTCCTCGGGGCCGCAGCCGGCGGTGAGCGCAAGAATGCACAGAAAGCACACCAGGCGTTCCATGAGACACCTTCCTGTCGAGCGTTTGTCGGGCCAGGGCCGCCCGTTGTCGAACCGGAGATGCAGAAACCGGACCAGTCGATCACCGGCGCTACCTGCTCCAGATCAGGCGGAATGCGGGCGAAGGCGGCCACGGCGGCGTGGACGGGCTGCAACGTTGGTGGAGCGTTGGCGCCAGTTCCCGACGCACCTGGCGGCTAGTCCAGGACTGATCTGATCAGAATGCCCCCATGCACATGATGACATGATGGGTCGCAGCGGCGTCACGGCGTGAGGTACAGGACGTACTCCTCGCAGGAAGCAGCGACGCTGTCAAAGGTCGCCTTGACGCTGTGGTACCCCACCGCATACCGGGCCGCCGACGGGTTCCACACCATGTAGACGGCCAGCGCCGCCGTCTTGGCCGCACACGTCGACGCGTCGAGGTGCACGGTGTTCAACGGCTTGCCCGTGATGGGCGTGTAGAGCGACGCGTTGTAACCGCGGACATCCGCCAGCCCTGAGGTGGTGAGCGCAGTCCATGTGGCGATGTGATCCGGGTGGGTGGCGCCACCGGCGTCGGACTGGGTCGTGCCGAGTGTGCCCTTGTAGCTCACACCCGGGGCGGGTTTGTGCTTCTCCCAGAAGCCAATGCGGCTGGCGACCTCGGCCACGGTCAGGTTCCCGTCTCCAAGGTCGCTGACGTGGACCCCCTTGACTCCGAGCGTCGACATCGCGTCGAGGAACTCGGTCACACGGGCTTGCCCGAACTGGGCGGGGGTCAAGACGTGGTTGTGGGTGCCGGAGTGCCAGGAGCAGGTGCCACCGTCCTGGAGGATCGTCCGCACCGCCGAGGCCTCGCCGTGCGTCAGCAGCTCCACGAACACCGACCGACCCGCGGCGAGGTGTTCCTTGATCGCGCCCGCCATCGCCAGGGTCTCATCATCAGGGTGCGGAGTGAAGAAGACGGCGGGCCAGGTGTAGGGCGGACACACCGGCTGGTGGATCGTCGGGTCGGTGGGGAAGTCGGTCCTCTCGTCGCTGCAGACGCCCCAGGGTCCCCACGCGCCGGAGCCGTCGCAGGTCCGGGTCTGGGTCCCCGAGCTGCACGCGCCGCAGCTCCGGGTCGCTGTTTCCCCCGCCGTGCAGGGCACCCCCATGTCCTGGACGCCAGCCCCATGGTCCATCGCCGCATCGGGACGCAGGATGTCCACGACCAGGTGGTCCAGGCCGGGGCCGTCCGGAAACGAGCGTGACCCTCCCGGGCACCCCGAGGAGACGAGCAGGAGCGCGATCCACAAACGGGTCAGCACGGACCCATCTTAACGCGTCCGTGGAGGTCGAGACCATGCCCCCTCCCACGGACCAAGAGACCGACTGAACACCCACCAACACATTGAAGATCCTCGACAGGGGTCAGCGCCTCACGAGAGCTGGATTCCGCCGCTCGACGCGGTACACTTTCCATACGATGCAGAAGTTGTTCATCTGGCTCGGGATGTTCGTCGGGTCCGCGGCGGGAGGCATGGTGCCGCAGCTCTGGGGGGCCGGCCTGTTCACCGGATGGGGCGTGCTCTTTTCCGTGCTCGGCGGCATCGCCGGTATCTGGGCCGGGTACAGGGTCGGGCGCGCGCTATTCTAAACAGGCACGGCAAACACGCGCCGCCGCACGTCACGCCACCGCATGCGCTTGCGTTGCCCGCTCGGCACGAAGCTCTGCTCATCTGGCGCGGGGGCAGGGCTCATGGACGGCGGTGAGGCGGACGGGCCAGGGCGCGACGGTTCGACAAGGCGAGTGTCCGGCGTTGGCCCGGCTCCCCCGCTCGGCGGCGCGGACGCCGTCGGGGCCGGGCAGCTCTGCGATCCGGCCGGCTCAGGGGCGAGTTGCCTGCCGGGGCGTTGTGCGGCTCGAGCAGGCCCGCGCGGGCCCAGGCCTCGAGGCGGGCTGTTCAAGCAGGAGGAGCTCTACCTCGTGATCTACGGCGGTCTGCTCGGCTTCGTCATGGGCGCGGTGCAGCTCGGCCTGCTGCTGCTCTCGGGCAGGCTCTGAGGAGGAGGTCTATTCACAAGAGGCACCCGAGCTACTTGGCCACCACCGTCCCCGGCAGGGCGACCTTCGTTGGGAGGTTCCAGCCCACCGAGCAGGTGAACTCGCGCGTGACGCCCGCCGGTGTGATGCTGTAGTCGCTGGCCCAACGGCTGGTGTGAGACAGCGTCTGTGTCGTGGTGCTGCCGTTGGCGTAGATCGTCTTCATCTTGAACGACGTGATGATGTAGGGCTGGTTGGACTCCAGCGAGCAGATGACGCTCTGGGAACCGCCGCCAGGGCAGTTCGCGCCCACCTGAACGCCGACGACGTTGAGCGGGCCCCACATCGTGCCCGCCGGGTTGGTGCAACCCAGACCCATGATGCCGCGCGACGTGTGACCGCTCCAGCGCACGCGGGTGTTGCCAGCCAGCGTGGTGTCGGTCTTGTTCATGGTGGTCAAGATCCAGCTGCGGTATCCGTACACGTCGGAGAAGCCGGCGCCGTGAAGCATGGTGACGTAGCTGGCGATGCCACGCACCAGCGCCCGGCCGCCTTCGACGGTGACCAGGCCGGACCCGCTGTCGCCTTCGTGCAGTTCCACGTCGTTGGAGTCGGCGAGGCTGATCTCGAACAACGAAAGACCCTCCAGATCTTCGGTCAACGGAGCGCGATAGACCGCGACCTGCCCCGTCCCGAGCGTCTGGCCGGGATCGTTGCGGACGGAGGCCACGGTGCCGATGAGGCCAATCGTTTTCGGTGTCGTCGGCAAGCCAACGGTCTGGATGTACTTGTCGATCACGAAGGGCGAGGAGAGCTGGATCAGCGCGACATCGTTTCTTATCGTTGGCGTGAGCTGGTAGTCCGGGTGCTTGTAGGTATGGCTGGCGGTCCGCGCCTGCGAGTACGTGACCCCCGAGTAGGGGTCGGTTCGGGACCAGCTGACCTGCTTTCCCACCACGCCATTAACACAGTGCGCTGCGGTGAGCACCCAGGTAGGCTCGATCAGCACGCCGCGGCACGTCAGGCCTCCGGTGAAGTGGACGACCCAGGGGTACTTGTAGTCGGGCTCGATGGCGCCGCCCACCACCTCGTACTGCTGCCCGGCAACGTCATCATCCGGACCGAGCGGTTCAGGGCCGCAGGCCGAAAGAGCGACGGCGATGCAGATGGAGAGGATGACCACCAGGCCAACCCCCTTGTGCTCCGCGTCAGACCTTGTGCTCTTCATCGTCTTCATCTTCAGCTCCTTCCGTGTGGCTGCCTGCCACGGTACGCGAGCCACCATGCATACCGTGCGCCATTGCCGCCTCATCCGTTGTTGCCTGTAAAATCGAAGAGCTCCATCCCGGGGGCGGTCGAGGGAGCGTCGGAACGGAGGATGAGACACCGTATCGAGCGGCCATATGTGTATCAATCGACCTGCCGTCCGTACCGATAGGCATTTTGAGCTGCGTTTTTCCCCCTGGGCGTGAGTATCGGGGGTGGGCGGCAACGACGCGCCGCGGTTCTGGAGTGCTTCGGTGAAGGGGATAGGGTGATTCGGGGTCGATCCGCTCAGCAGCGGACACAGCTGTCGTGTGGCCCGTGGCTGAGGGCTGAAGCGGCGGGTTGCGGTGCGTTGCTTGCAGGCGCGCGGGTCTTTGGACGGACCAGGGACCGACCGTGTTCCTCCAGTGCTGGTCCTCCGGAAGCTCGGCGGGCGGCGTGGCCGGCGCCAGCTGCTGCAGACCACGGCGGAACCCGAGCATCACCAGCACCGGATCACACAGGCCGAGGCCGCCGGCGGTGATCGGCCAGTTGAGCAGCGCCTCGCTGACATCGACCCCGTCCAGGACGTGTGAACCGGCGTTCGAGCCGTCCTCGAACGTACGAGCAGATGCTCTGCTCGCCCAGGGTCTGTCGATGAATCGCCGCCATGGTGTTGATCGCCGCTTCGAGGTGCGGCTGCCCTCTCCCCTGCAGCGACGAGAACGGACCGAGCTTGCGGATCAAGTGGTTGAGGTAGACCGATAGGCATCTTGAGCGAGCATCATGGTCAACCACTTCATCGTCTGATTCCTTTTCCATGGGGCGCGCTCACCCGCGGCCGTTAGCAGCTTCCGTTCCACAACCGCATCTATTCGTCACTCAACACGACCATCCCTGGGATCCGATGAATCGTCGCCGATGGTTCACACCCCAGCTGTCAACGACTCGCGACGCCAAACTGCCGCGGCGCAGGCTCAGGTTGTTCGATTGGATGATGGACACTATCCTGTCCAGCAGCAGGAGAACGTCATGCACTCGCGCATGTTCAGCCTCTGGGTCATCTTCCTCGCGGCCTGTGCCCACGGGGATCTGCGATCCCAAAAGAGCGGCGCGATGGACGGGTCGCCGGCGATCCGGGGCGTGGTGCTGGATGCGCAGAGCGGCAGGCCCGTGGAGGATGCCCAGATCACGCTGTGCGACTCGCTCTTCGATCCGCCCGCCGATATCGTCGCCACCACCTATCTGCCGGGGTGCCAGGACGATCTCGCGAGCACCACCTCCCGCACGGACGGAACGTTCACCCTCGCCACGGCCGGGTTGCGGTCGGGCGGCGCGCTGATCGTCAGACGCATGAGTCACCTCGGCGCTCCCTTCGCCGCCGAGGTGATCACCGGCGCGGCCCTCCGCCATGCCTCCCGGGGGCGTGTCACCGTTCGCCTGTGGCCCGTGGCGCACGTGCTGCTCCGCGCCCGATCGCCAGACGGGCAGCCTGTCCCCATCGCCCAGGCCGGCTGGTTCCAGCGGTCCGGGCGCGGGCTGCGGGTGCGGCACGTGTTCTGTGACGGGTCGGAGCTCTCCTCGGATGACGAGGGAATCCCGCCCGGCCCCCTGACGGTGTATCTGATCGAGGAGGGGCCGCGGCGCCGGTACGCCACGGCGCAGGTTAACCTGCGCGCCGGGGAGCGTCGGACCCTGACGCTGACGCTCGAAAAGACCCTCGCCCGGGCGCGGCTGCGGTTGACGGACAGCGCGGGCCAGCCGCTGGCCCTGCTCGAGGCGTGGACCCGGCCCGTCCGGCCCTCTGCCTTCGAGGGGGCGCTGATGGCGATCCACCGCCGCCACGGGGAGGTCGGTCTCGACGGTGGGGTGGAGATCGCCAGCGAGCGAGCGGGTCCCATGCGGATCAACGTGATGGGCTGGCGATATCGACCCGACGCCGAGCCCAACCTGGCACCGGTGGTGCTGGCCGAGCGGGACGTGCAGATGACGACGGCGGAGGCCGGCGTGACGAACGTGGAGGTGCAGGCGCCGCGGATCACCGCCTGCTCCCTGGTGGACCGGGACGGCCGGGCGCTGCCCATCGGTGAGTACCGGGTCAGTGTCGTCGATCCGCCCCGGACGGCGGGGATCCACAGCGGCGGGGACTTCGCGGGGATCGCGCGCTCCGCCGGGGCGATGGCCCTGCGGTTCCCCTGGATCGCGGGCGCGCGCACGATCTCCGTGCGCCTCAAGCGCGGGGATCAGCGGATGGAATCAGATGGGACGATGGCGATGTTCTCGGGCTCGAAGGTGCTCGACGGTCCGACCGATCCCTGCGTGATCGTGTCCCGGTGAGCTCGGCGGAAGCACCAGGTCAGCGGGCGTCCTGCACGACCACCTTGACCTTCTTGGAGATGGGGTGTGGCGACCCTTTCCGCGGAGAAGAAGATGAGCGTGAGTTCCTCAAGCGGCAGGGGCAGGAGCGCGTCCAGTGCATCGGGAGCGGAAACTCCTCGGCCGAGGCCAAACGGCTCGTCGATCCGGAGGGTGCGTTCGAGAACGTGACCCACTTCTTTGCGGCGGACGGCATCGGCTTCATGAAACAGCGCCCACCCGCTCTGGGACGGGTCGCCCAGCTCTCGAAGGCAGACGTGCTCCGTATCTCCGACACGCTCGGCGCGATCGCCATGCAGCTGGAATCCGAATCGCTTGGGAGCTGAGGCCGCGCGCGGGCCACCCCGGCTGTGTGTAGTTACCGTACCGTTTCGATTGCGGCGGCCGCGATCGACGGCAACGCCGGCTGCCTCGCCACCTGCAGCGGATGGCGTCAGCTCGAGCTGGTGGGGCACGCCGACCCGGCCGAGACCAACCCAGAAACGCTCGGTCTGCAGCGCGCCGCCCTGTGGGAGGTGCGCCGCCTGCTCCGCGCGCGCCACGACGCCCTGGCCCTGCCCCGCACCGAGCCGCGGTGCGGGCGGCCGCTACTTGAAGGTGCAGGCGTTGCCCTGGGCGTCGCAGCCGTGCTTGGCCAGCCACTCCGCCCGGGCGGCGTCCCAGATCGAGCGGTCCTTGGTGAAGGTGATCCCAGGCGGCTTGTCCGGCCCGGGCCAGCTGCCCTGGCCGCCCCAGACCACGGTGACGTTCTTGTAGGTGATGTTGCCGTTCATGTTGAGGCGCATGGTCTTGGCCCCGTTGCGGCTGAGGCTCTCGACCATGAAGATCGAGTCCTCGACGTGGATCTTGTACTTGGCGCTCGAGCTGCCGAGCTTCCAGATCTGGCCGTGGGAGTCGGTGGGGCCGCAGCTCTTGTCGCTGCGGTTGTCGGGCTTGCAGGTCATGTGCACCAGCACGTTGCGGATGGTGGCCGAGCTCCCGGCGCCGGCGTCCGACACGTCGCCGTTGTTGCGCGCCGAGAAGAACATGTGGCATTCCATCAGCGCGTCGTCGGCGACGACGGTGGTGGAGGAGTCGTTCTCGAAGCAGTCGTCCCGCGTGTACTTGAGGTAGACGCCGCGGACCACGCCCCTGGCCGAGTTCGGCGTCTTGGACGGCGAGCGGGGCAGCATGATCCCGTCGTGCGAGTTGTCGAAGAACACATTCTCCCAGGTGAACGTGCCCTTGAGGTTGTTGACCCGGATGGCGCTGCCGTCGTAGTTCTTCTTCGACTGCTGCCAGGTGATGCTCTTCGAGGACTGGCCGACGAACTTGCCGCCGACGACGCAGACGTTGTCCGAGCCGCTCACCACCCAGCCGCTCTCCCCGGGCGGCGCGAATTTGACCGTCACGCCCCGCATGTCCACCGCGGTGTTCGGGGCGGGGTTGCCCGAGTAGCCCGTCTTGACCCCCGCGGGCACCGTTTGCGTCTTGGGCATGGTGCTCAGGCACTGGGGCTTGGCGACCATGACGAACCCGCTGGTCCCGGGCGCGGTGGCGTCCGCGGTGGGCGACAGGTCGGCCGACAGGTCAGCCGGAGCGAGTGCGGAGTCGTCCGCTCCGAGGTCGGCTGTCTCCGAGTCGACGGCCACCGCCAGCGGGCCGTCGGACCCGGTCAGCGGCGCGTCTGACTCGGGATCGCCGCGGCGCCCAACCTGGCCGTCGCACGCCGCGAGCAGGGAGATGATGGTGAGGAGCAGGGGCACCCTGCGCATGGTCAGCCTCCAATCGGTTCTGGGGTTCCTGCCCTCTGAGTGGCCTTGGGTGGCGGAATTGTCTCAGGGTGGCGCGCCGCGTCCATAATGCACGCGGCCCGTCCACCCCGATCCCGCCGACCCCACACCGCACGTCCGGGGGATGCACGTGGAGCGGAAGCCGGGCGAGATGTTCGACACCTACGTGGTCCGGCCCAGGTGAACGCGACGGACGGTCACTGCGCCGTGGCGCTGGCGGCCGGGGACTTGCCCGAGAGGTTGCCGAAGGAATCGAAGGCCTGCACCTCGTAGGTGTAGCTCGTGCCCGGCGTCACCGCCGCGTCGTGGTAGACGGGCTTACCCGAGACCGTGGTGATCCACGTGCCGTCGCGGTAGACGCGGTAGCTGGCCACGGCGAAGTTGTCCGAGGACTCCTTCCAAGTCAGGGTGATCGCGCCGGGGCCACCGCTGGCCTTGACGCTGCTCGGCGTGGCGGGCTTGGTCTTGTCGCTGCTGATGTCGAACCAGATCGAGCGGTCGGAGTCCGAGACCACGGAGCCGTCCGCAGCGGTGCAGGACAGCTGGAACAGGGGCTGGACCACGCTGTTGCTCCAGACGCGCATGCCGCCGGAGGCGCCGCTCACCGCAAAGTCCTTGCCGCTGGCCTTGCAGGACGAGACGTTCTCGGTCCACCACATGATCCCGCTGCCGTTGGTCAGCGGGACGTAGGCCGGGCTGGTGGCCAGCACCACGTAGGGCTGGGTGTTGGGCGGCGGGATCTTCTTGATGCCCGCCTGGTGGAGGAAGGTGCAGTTCTCGGCCTTGCTGTCGCAGCCGTGACGCTTGATCCAGTCGGCGCGGGCCTTGTTCCACACCGTCTTGTCGGTGGTCAGCTTGACCCCCGGCGGGAGCTTGCCGCCCGGCCAGCTGCCGCCGCCGGCCCAGATCAGGGTCACGTTGGAGTAGGTGCCGGGCAGGAAGTCGTCGCCCTTGCGCGCCCCCTCCTTGAGGATCACCGTGTCCTTCATGTTGACCTTGAGCTTGCAGTTGGAGCCGGACTTGAACAGCTCGCCGGTGCCGGTCTTGCTGCCGCAGCCGTTGTTCTTGTCCCGCGGGTCGGGCATGCAGATGTGACGGATCAGCGAGTCGCGGACGGTGATGGTGGACTGGCCGTTCACGTCGGTGCGCGCCGCCTTGGACGGCCTGCTGGAGACGAAGGTCCAGATCCCGTCGAAGAACGAGTCGATCACCTCCCCTGAGAGACAGCCGTCGTCCTCGATGGCGTCGTCGCGGATGTACCGCATGTAGACGTGGCGCAGCGACCAGGTGGAGGTCGGATCGGGGACCAGATCGAACGGCGGCCCGACGCCGTCCTCCATGTTGTCGATCCACGCGCCCTCGAGGATCAGCTTGCCGGTGGAGCTCTCCCAGCCCACGCCGTCCCCGTCGGTGAGGTGGTACTTGCCGTCGGTCTTCACCTGGTGCCAGGTCATGCCGCGCGGCTGCTGGCCCTGCACCGTGACCCCCACGACGCAGGTGTCATGCGGATCGTCGAGCAGCACCGGGTACTGCAGCGGGTTGGCCTCGACCATCACGCCGCGCAGGTCGTAGGTCTGGCCCACCGCCCCCTTGACCACGAAGGGCCGCTTGTAGCGGCCGTCGGGCAGCTCCCACAGGCGGGTGGTGGGCCTGTTGAAGCACTCCGAGGTGCCCAGATCGATCACGCCGTTGCTGCCGGCGACGGCCACCCCGGAGCCGGAGCCGCCCGCGACCGGGTGGAACAGGCCCGGGATGCGGCTCGCGGTCCCCGCGCTCCCGCCTGGCGGTGCGCCATCACCGGGCGGGGCCGCGCCGTCCCGCTCGAGCGGGGCCACGGCGTCGTGCAAGGTTCCCCAGGCATCACCGCGGAGCGCGCCGGGACCGTCACCGGCTCCGTCGCCCATCCCACCCCGCGGCTCCTCGGAGCAACCGGGGAGCATCGTTACCGCAACCGGGATCAGCAGGCAGAGGTTTCGACAGAGTCCCATCGTCTTCTCCTGTTCCCCCTTTGCCCTCGTGGTGTTGCCGAGCCGGCATTCTGTCTCAGCGGATCTTGACTGGCGCCAACCACGAGCTCCCCTTCACCCTGCTCAGCGACCCCGACAAGAAAGTGATGATCGGTGACGTGCACCGCCTCGGCGTCCGCCACGCGCCGCCCTCCGGCTGGCCCAGTATGCCGGGGGTATTCATGGCGCTGAGGCTCCTCGCCATCCTGCCCGGCTTCGTGCTCTATTGCGCCGTGCTGCTGCTGTTCGCCTGGCGCCGCTGACCGCGGTGTCGATCGTCGCTTTTCCGTGAGACAGTCCGGGGGCACGGTGCCACTACGGGATCGGAGCAGAGGCCTTGCCACACCATGACGCACCGCATCGGTCCTGGCCCCTTCTGTGGGCCCTCGCGCTGGCCTGCGCCGGTTGCCCTGGAACGGCCGGCGACCTGCTGATCCGTCACGAAACCACAACGGATTCTGTGGTCGACGTGCAGGGCGCGGACGCGCGGACCGACGGTTCGACGCCGTGCTTGCCCTGGACCGACGCGACCCGGTTCGAGACGCCCGAGCCCCTGGGCTCCATCAACACCACGTCCGAGGAGATCGAGCCCTTCGTCAGCGCGGACGGCCTGACACTCTACTTCACCTCGGACCGTCCCGGCGGGAAGGGCGGACGGGATATCTACCAGGCAACCCGGGCGACACCGATGGACGCCTTCGGCAGCATCGGCGCCGTGGCCGCGTTCAACACCGCCTATGACGACGGCGGCCTCAGCCTCTCCACCGACGGCCTGACGGCGTACATCAGCTCCACGCGCCCCGGCGGGCCCGGTCCCCCCGATCTCTTCGTCGTTAGCCGGCCCGACACCGCCACGCCCTTCGTCGCCGCCGACGTCGTCCTGCTCGCGGCGGTGAACGGCGCGGGCCGCGAGTTCGACCCCGCGCCATCGGCCGACGGACGGCGGCTCTACTTCACCGCCGACGGGATCGTGGCCGCGGGGAGCGAGGCCGACCTGGTCTTCGCCGAGCGCTCCGGGACCTCCGGCGACTTCGGCGCGCCCCGGGCTGTCCCCGGCGTGAACCCACCCGACGGCCGCGAGGGCAACCCGTGGGTCAGCGCGGACGAGCTGCTTATCGTCTTCAACTCGGACCGCGCCGGCGGGCTGGGCGGCCACGACCTGTGGTACGCCACGCGCGCGGACCGCGACGCCACCTTCTCCGCGCCGCGACCGGTGCCCGATGTGAACACGAGCGACCAGGAGGGCGAGGTCTTCGTCTCGGCGGACGGGTGCGAGCTGTACTTCGGCCGGACGACGGGGCAACGCGATTTGTTCCACACCCGTGTCGTGGTGCGGTGATAAGATCATGCAAGCGTGGACGGAGCTTCGATCAAGCCGGGCAGGGACGGGAAGGCGCTGGTGTCCGTGAGCGCTGAGTGCACCGCCGCGGTCCCTGCTGCGTTCCAGGCCGAGGCTCTCGACTTCGAGGGGGTCTTTACCCGCTACGCACCCTACGTCGCCTCCATCGGCCTGCGGCTGCTTGGCCGACGGCAGGAGGTCGAGGATCTGGTGCAGGATGTGTTCCTCGAGGCGTACCGCGGCCTGAGGAAGGTGCGGGAGATCCGCGCGGTCAAGGGGTGGCTGGCCACGATCACCGTGCGTCAGGTGAGCCGCCGCCTCCGTCGGCAACGTCTGGCCCACCGCCTCGGCTGGCGCCAGACCGAGGCCGACTACGAGAACGCCGCGGGGTCCGACGCCTCGCCGGAGCAGCGCCTCTTCCTCGCCCGGGTTTTCGCCGCGCTGGACCGGCTGCCGGTCAAGCAGCGCGTGCCCTGGGTGCTGCGCTACATCGAGGGCGAGCCGATGGAGCGGATCACCGCGATGTGCGGCATCTCGCGCGCCACGGCGCACCGGCGCATCAGCGCCGCCCATGAGGTCGTGAGAAAGGCGGTGGGGGATGAGTGACAGACTGGCCTCCGAGCTGGCCGCCGCGCGCCGCCACCTCAGCGTGGAGTGGGACGAGGAGCGCTCGCAGCGTGCTCTGGAGCGGAACCACCGGCTCAGGCGGCGGCGGCGCAACATCCGGCTCGCCGCCGGCGCCGTCGGGGCGAGCGCCATCGCCGTCGCCCTGCTCGTCACCCTGCGTCGGCCCGAGGCGCCGATGGTGCCGCCGCCCCATGCGCCGCCGATCAGGATCGCGGCGTCGACACCTACTCCGGCGCCGGCGCTGGAGCGCACGCTGGCCGACGGGACCCGCTGGGTCCCGGAGCGCGACGGCACGGCGATGGAGGTCCAGCAAAACAGCGCGACGCGCGTCGCCCTCCGCCTCAGGCGGGGCCGGGCGCGGGTCGTGGTGCCGCCGCGCCCGCGGCGCGACTTCGTGCTCGTCGCCGACGAGGTGGAGCTGCGCGTCGCCGGCAGCCACTTCTCCGTCGAGCGCGCCCGCGGTCAGGTCGGCGTGTGGGTCGAGGAGGGGCAGGTGCAGGTGAGCTGGCCCGGAGGAGCGGATCTGCTCCACGCGGGTCGCTCGGCCTGGTACCCGCTGCCCGACGAGCCGCTCCCGGCGATGACGGTGACGGCCGATCGACCCCGCCGTCATCGGCGGCGCCACCGCACGCGGCGGCCGACACGCCGGACGGCCAGACCCGAACAGCAGACCGACGGGGCGGGGGACCTGCTGCGGGCGATGGACCTCGCCCGCTCCCGGGGCAACCCGGCCGAGGCGGTGCAACTGCTCCAGGCATTCCTGCGCGACCACGCCTCGGACCCGCGGGCGCCCCTGGCCGCGTTCACCCTCGGGCGCGTGCACCTGACCCAGCTCGGCGAGCCCCTCCAGGCGGCCCAGGCCTTCGCCCGCGCTCGAGCCCTGGCGCCCTCCGGCTCCCTGGCCGAGGACGCGCTGGCGCGCGAGGTCGAGGCCCGGGCGCGTGCCGGTGACCGGGCCCGGGCCCGGGCCCGGGCCCAGGAGTACCTGCGCAGCTACCCCGCCGGCCGACGCGCCGCCAGCGTCCGCAGGTATGCCGGGCTCGAGTAGCGCGGCGCCCCTGGCGCTGTTGTTCGTCGCCGGTGTCGCCGGTGCCGTCCCCCGGGCCGGGCTGCGGATCCACAGCTGTCCGGAGGCGCTGGCGCGGGAGATACGCTGGTTGCTGGAGATCGAGCTACCCGGGCTTCAGGACCCTGGCTGGCGCGGGCCGCAGGTGGTCCTGCGCTGCGCTGGCGAGCTGGTGACGGCCACCGCCCTCGCACCGAGCGGGACCCGCCACCTCCAGCGCACGCTGACTCTGGAGACGGTGGCCCCCTCCGCCCGGGCGCGGCTCGTGGCCCTCGCCGCGGCGGAGCTCGCCGCCGCCCTCGAGGGCCGCCCCTCGGCCCGGGCCAGCCCACCGGCGCCCCCTCGCCGCTGGGCCCTGACCGCCCTGGCCACCCTGGGCACGGTGGGCGACGCCTACGACCTGGCCTACGGCGGCGGCGTGGAGCTCGATCACCGGCCCTGGCGCCACCTGGGCTGGCGGATCGCGCTCGGCCTGCAGCACGCCACGAGCTCCGTCGCCCTGGGCCGCGCCGAGGCCTGGCTCGCCTCGGTGGCCGCCGTGCTCACCGTGAGCCGGGCGGTCAGGTGGGGGCGGCTCACCGCCGGCCTCGGCGGGCGGATCGGGCTCTGCCACCTCGCGGGCCACGCCGACGACCCGTCCGCCGTGGACGAGGGCACTGTCGACGGCGCCTGGGGCGGCCCTCACGTGTTGCTCGAGGCGCGCCTGGACGTGGGGCGCACCCTGCTCTCGCTCGGGGTGGAGGCGACCTACATCTCGCTGCCCGTCGCCGGCCGGGTGACAGGGCAGGAGCCCTACGCGGTGGATCATCTCTCGGTCCTCGGGCGGATCGGCCTCGGCTTCTCGTTCTGAGCCGCGGGTCATGGCTTGAGGAAGGTGCAGCTCTCGCCCTTGGCGTCACAGCCGTGGCGCTGGAGCCACCTGGCCCGGGCGGCGTCCCAGAGCGCCACGTCCTTCGTCTCGGTCACCCCGCTCGCCGGCAGCTTGCCCGGGTAGCTCCCCTGGCCCAGGTAGATCAGGGTCACGTTCTTGTAGGTCCCCGGGGGGAAGGCCATCGGGCCCGCGCCGTTTCGGCTGATGTCATCGACGCGGAAAATGGTGTCGGCGATGTCCACCACGGGGGGCGGGTTGCAGGCCGTGGTCCACTTGAAGAGCTGGCCCAGCGAGGCGCCCGGGCCGCACGACGTGTCAGACCGGTCGTCGGGCTTGCAGTCCAGGCGGACCATGGTGTCACGGATCTTGATCACCGGCGTCGTGCCGGTCTTGACGGTGTTGTTCTTGCCCGGGCGCACCGAGAGGAACATGTGCGTCCCGTCGACCAGCGTGTCGTACATCTCGCCGTTGAGGCAGGCGTCGTTCTCCATGAAGTCATCACGGATGTAGCGGGCGTAGACATGGCGCACGATCCAGCTCGCGCTGCGCGAGGTCTCGGGGCTCTTGGGCGGGCCCAGGGCGTCCTCCACGTTGTCGATCCAGGCCCCCTCGATGATCATCGGGCCGACGGGGTGGCTCCAGCCGATGCCGTCGCCGTCGTACTTCTGGTTGTCCCCGTGCTTCATCTGATCCCAGGTCCAGCTCCGGGGCTGGGTGCCCTGGACCGACGCCCCGACCACGCACACGTCGTCCACCGGCGCGTTGAAGGAGACCGGGAACTTGGGCGGGTTGGCCTTGAAGAACGTGCCCCGCAGGTCATGGGTCTGGTGCGTGCCTCCCTTGACCAGGTAGGCATTGGTGTGGGTCCCGGCCGGGACCACGGTGATCTGCTTGGCGGGGCGCTTGAGGCACGCCGACCCGGCCAGGCTGACCACGCCCGTCGCCGCCAGGTCGTCGGACCCGAGATCCGTGGCGCCGACGTCCGCGGCCAGCACATCGGTCAGCTCCGCGGCGGCCAGGCCGTCCTCGAGCCCGGTGTCGAAGCCGCGGACCCGCGGCGGGCTCCCGCTGTCCAGGAGCTCGGACACCGGCCGGGGCTCGATGAAGCAGCCGGTGAGGCCGCACGCCGTCAGGAGGAGCGGAAAGGCACGCAACATCTCGAGGCTCCACACAGTCAACGGTTGACGAGGTAGACGTCGACCACGGCCCCGTTCCCGCCGTCCACGCGCAGGAAGGTGCCCCACAGGGCGAGATCGTTGCCGTGGGCGTCGGTCTCGCAGGAGCCCCGGGCGCCGGTCAGCAGCGCCGTGATCCCCTCCTCCGCCAGCGCCCGCAGCTCGCCGGGCTGACTCACCCCGTCGCGGTTGGCATCGACCCAGAGCCGCAGCTGACCGAACATCAGGTCGCCGCTCTCGACGAGGCCATTGTCGTTGCCGCCGAGCGCCGGGCGGTCGAGCATCGCCAGGGCCTGGAAGCCATCCCCGGCCAGACGACCGCCCAGCGTGCTCGCCTCGCCGAAGAGCTCCCAGCCCCCATCGACGCGGCCGTTGCCATCGCGGTCTAGCACGAGCAGCGCGTCGTCGGCGCCGGCGACCCAGGCGGTCCGCTGTGGGCCGACGCCGAGCAGGTCGAAGCGTACCCCGTCCCGGAGCGAGGTCAGCCGGATCCCGTCACCGCGCAGGTCAACCACCAACGGCGAGCCCTTGGCGATGATCCCCCCGGGGCCGGAGATGTCGTTGAAGCCCGGGCGTGGCACGGCGGGGCCGCCCTCACCGGTGGGCGGCACCTGACCCGCGCTTCCCTTGCCGAGCCAGCTCTTGCCGCCGTAGGAGCCCTTCATCAGCCAGGCGGTCGCCGCCGCTCGCTCGCTCCACAGCCGCCTGTCCCAGCGGGTCGCGCACCCGTCCGGGACGGCCGCGCAGGCCTCGCTCACCGCCCGGGCGACGATCCGCGCCGTCCGGCAGGCCGGCCCCTTCTTGCTCTTCCAGCAGTAGCAGAAGCCCTCCTTCTCCGCGCTCCCGTCGCAGCCCTTCTTGAGCATGTTGCCGATGCTCTTGTCCTTCTCGCACATCTTCGGCTTGAGCTTGGTCTTCGCCCCGTCGCTGCGCGGCGAGACGAACGAGAAGCTCAGCCCCTCGGAGCGGAGCAGCTCGTTCAGCCGCTTCTCGAACAGGTCGGAGGCCTGG
>Ga0316576_10000341_pt1 | contig 20999 bp, 22 predicted proteins | sample S0NA_FD_203075 | JGI IMG/M metagenome (GOLD analysis project Ga0316576, IMG submission 203075) | Rhizosphere microbial communities from salt marsh grasses in Alabama, United States - S0-2_050615r3r5 | ecosystem: Host-associated > Plants > Roots > Rhizosphere | place: USA: Alabama | collected...
GGAAACGAGAGGTCTCGTGGTGGGAGATGCCACGGGGTTGGTAGACCCGGTAACGGGCGAAGGGTTGTATTATGCACTCAAAAGTGCGCATCTCGCAGCCGCGGCTCTCAAAAAGGTTTCACCGCACCGACGCCTCCCGACCTCTGACTACATCACAGCCATCAAGACGGAAATCGAAGCTGAAGTCCTGCAGGCCGATCTGCTGGCTCGCATCCTCTACAGATGGCCGCGCCTCAGCAACCGGATGCTAAGGACGTTCGGCGATAAAATAGGCGCCAAACACATCGCCGTCTATCGCGGTGATCTGGGCTACCGCCAGCTCTGTCGATATGTCCTCAGCCCAAGAGGGCTGGTCCACCTGCTGCGGCCAAAGCGGCGCACCGGTCTCCGCCACTGACGACCCGCTTCTTTCCCAGCCTTCATTGCGCCGCGCACCTACCGGAATGCCATCATCTTAGCGTTTCCTGTCGCCGCGCCCCGCCAACCTCATCTTGCGAACTGGAAAGATGGTCCCTACCTTAAACAACAACTTTGCGAGCCGTGTCGAACAAGCTCTTTATGAGGAGGACGGGATGGCTATGAAACCGTCAGAAGTAGAAGAAATCCTTCAAGAAGATGCCGCTATTCGAATGATCCTGGAGGGAACTGCCACCACGACCGGCGAGCCTTTTTTCGATGCCCTGGTGGTCAATCTGGCCAAAGCGTTGAATACCTTCGGTGCCTGGGTCACCGAATATCTGCCGGAGACGAATCAATTACACGCCCTCGCTTTCCGTCTCGGCGATCAATTGATTCACGAATATGTCTACGAAGTCGCCGGAACAGCCTGCGAGACCGTCATTGAAGAAAAAACCTTGGTGCATTACGCGGAGGGACTGAGCTCTCGCTACCCCGACGATGAAGAGCTGGATCCTGAAATCGACAGCTATCTCGGCGTGCCGCTGATGGATGCCGCGGGTGACATTCTAGGCCACCTGGCAGTCATGGATAAAAAGCCCATGCCTGAGAAGGCCCGCCAATTTGCAATTTTTCACATTTTTGCCGCCCGGGCCACCGCCGAACTGCAAAGGCTCAACACTGAGAAAAAACTTCAAGCGAGCGAGGAGAAATACCGCCGCATCGTCGAGACGGCCGGTGAAGGATTCTTCATGATGGATGAGCAGATGCGCATCGTTGACGTTAACCAAGCCTATTGCCGCCTGATCGGGTACGATCGTGAAGAAATCATAGGACGCCAGCCACATGAATTTGCCACTCCGGAATTTCAACCATTCCTGCAGTCCGGCCATGGCGACATTCTGTCCCGTACCCAACGCGAAATCCGGGCAATGCTGGTGGCCAAGAGTGGTCGGCAGATCCCCGTGCTGTTTCATGGCAACAAAGTGAAAACCTCCGATGACAGAAATTTGGGCAATGTGGCTTTCGTCACGGACCTGAGCGACCACATGAAAGGCATGGCCCTGGCCGGAGAGGTACAAAAAAGCCTCCTTCCCCAGCGCTTTCCCGCGAATGCGTGGGTGGACATTGCGGCAAGCAGTATTCCCTGTGAGGAAATCGGAGGCGATTATTATGATTTCATCGAAATCCCGGACCGCCGGGAGGACGTCAACCTGGTCGTTGGCGACATGACGGGACACGGCGTCGATGCCGCCCTGCTGATGACCACCGCTCGTGCCTTTCTGCGCATGCGGGCCGGCCAACCCGGCACCGCCGAAGATATGGTCAACGATCTTAACCGTCACCTCACAACGGATGTGCAACAGACCGATCGTTTCATGACTTTGTTCTTTTTATCGTTGCAGGTCCACAATCGAAGATTGCAGTGGATTCGCGCCGGCCACGACCCGGCGGTGCTTTACAATCCCGCGGACGATCGAATAGAATGGCTGAGAGGCCCCGGCCTGGCGCTGGGCCTGGACGACACCATGGTCTATCGGTCGGAGATGAGGGAGGGACTGGTGCCGGGTCAGGTCATCGCCATCGGCACCGATGGCATCTGGGAATCCCGCAATCTTCGGGGGGAAATGTACGGCAAACAGAGGTTCAATTCGATTCTGAAGCGATTTGCCCACCTGAATGCGGAGGACCTCGTCGGAGCCGCGATGGAAGATTTGCACCGTTTCACGGAAGGCGCCCTGCCGGAGGACGATAAAACCCTGGTCGTCGTCAAAATCAAAACATCATGATGACTCAGCCTTTCTGTGAGCATTGACAGCCATGGCAAATCGGTCTAACGTGCCCTTTCCATGTGCCAAATTGCGCAACGAGGAACTTGTTACCCAGAAGGCAGACCGGGAAAAAATGCATGACCGAGACGACAGACACGGAGCATGATGGGTGGCAGACGCACTCCCTGACTTTTCTAGAAATGGCCTTTCGTACCCATCGGCAGGGGCGCCCCGCCAATCCATCCGGTATTGGACGTAATGTGGGATCCTGTAAAGACAGCATCACCCTTTACGTGAAAATACGTGATCATTCGATTGAAAAAATCGCTTATGAACTCGACGGGTGCTTGAATACCAATGCCTGTGTCAACACGGTCGCCGAAATTGCCGAGGGACGCGATGTCGAATCGGCCTGGCGAATAACCCCCGAAATGGTGGCCGATTACCTCCAAACACTTCCCCCCGACCATTTTCACTGTGCCGAGCTTGCCGTCGGAGCCTTTTACAAAGCCCTTGCCGATTATCAGCAAAATGGGGGCAAGGATTGGAAAAGCGGCTACCGCCGGCCAGACTGACGGATCGGTGCATTCCCGCAGACCACATCGCTACCTTTATATTTGTTTAATGCGAACGGCAGTTCCGTAAGCTGAAATGGAGCAAACCGCCCTCTTGGTTCCCTGCCTCTGAAGGGAACCGCAGTTGAAACGCATTCCCACAACGGCATTGGCGCCTGCTTCCCTGGCCTTGCGAACCATGTGGTGAACCGCCACCGCCCTGTCCCGAATGAAATGTTGCTCCAGCCTGGTAAAGGTTGGATCAAAGACCACATCACCGGATACGAGGCCGATATAACGCTCGATCGAAAAACCATCGAGATCGGGTGTGGTCGAGACAACGATATCCCTGTCTTCACAGGCAAAGGGATAGCTGACCGTTTGTTTTTCTCTTGCGAAACGCCCCATACAGCCTCTCCTTTGGAGGGATTAAAAAGCAGGCACCCGGTGTCGTTGGACAGAAATGAATGGAAAGAATATGATTGCCATTATGCACATTACCTGCCGAACAAGGAGAAGAAAGAGCATGATGCATGCCATCTATGCGGTTAAAATGGACTTTTTATTGTTTTTCCAACCAAATGAATTTACAGAAAATCCTCCAGGCTTTTCCCTCCATTGAAAAAAGCGCTCCTTAGGGGGCGGCTTCAGCGGGTAAGTCGTTGACACGATTTAAGGCATCCTGTCTATCCAGTAGACGCCGGAATGCTACCATGCGCCCCCTCGTCAGGCATGAATCCGAATTAGATGCCGAACTTTTGGAAGTTTGTAAGAATTTAGGCGATCCAAAACTAACCTATCGGGATCGCTCCAAATCTCCTTGACAGAAAATCCCAACTTGACTATAGAATTCTCTTTCAATATCGGGCATGTGTTATCTTGCCGCGACATGAAGCGACCACAGGTGTGAGAGGAGTACCCAAGCCGTTTTCGAGGGGATGGCCCCTTGAAACCGAGCCATCCCCACAGATGAGGCTGGAACAGCGAATAGCAAAATATAAATCGCAAATCGCGAACGACTGGTTTGCCATTTTTGCCGGCACCTATCCGCCCGATACCGCCCGCTTCCTTAAGACGAACAAGGACGCATTTACGAACCCGGTCGGTGGAACTTCGCGCCAGACCCTTGAAGCGGTTCTGGACGCCCTCCTGAAAAATGCCGACCCCGAAGTCCTTTCCCACCATTTGGAGGCGCTGATCCGCATTCGCGCTGTCCAAACCATGTTTACCCCTTCGCAAGCCACCGCCTTCATCCTTGACCTGAAAAAGATTATGCGCCGTGAACTGAAGCGTGACCTTCAGGATGCCGATATGCAATCGCAGCTGTTGACTTTCGAAGAACGTATCGACCGTCTGTTGTTGATCGCCTTTGATATATTCATGCGTTGTCGCGAAAAAATTTACAGCATGAAAGCGACCGAAGAGCAAAGCAAGATATACCGCGCCTTTGCACGCGCAGGTCTGGTGAAAGAAAATCCGGATACGACACCGGATTCCGGGGTCTCTTAATGTCATAACCTTTTAATTTTAAAGGCGGTTCCCGGAATAGGGACTTTTTCATCCTTCCCGGAGCCCAAAAGTGAGGTAAAGGTCAATGAATGTTAAGTATTTCTATTCCCTATTAGCCGTTGTGGCTCTAGCGCTGATTGCCTGGGTGGGATGCGATTTCCTCGGGCTGCAGGTGCTCTTCGGCGTAATCCTCCCATACATCGCGGTGGTCGTGTTTTTTGTCGGCTTTTTCCTCCGCATGATGGACTGGTCGCGCTCGACGGTACCGTTCCGAATTCCCACCACCGCCGGCCAGGCCAAATCACTGCCATGGATTCAATCCAACACCATCGACAATCCCTTTACCACGGGAGGCGTAGTGGCCCGGATGTTTTTCGAGGTGGTGACCTTTCGGTCCCTTTTCCGGAATACCCGCATGCGCGTCAACCCGGACGGCCGGATCAGCTACGACCTTGAGCTTTGGCTCTGGCTGTTTGCGCTGGCCTTTCACTACACCTTCCTGGTGGTGCTCCTGCGCCACGCCCGCTTTTTTCTGGATCCGCTGCCATTGCCTTTTGAAATCCTTGAAAAAATCGACACCTTTATCCAGATCGGCCAGCCGGTCATCTCCATGTCGAGTTTTGCGCTGCTGGGCGCGGTCCTCTTTCTGTTCCTGCGCCGGGTCTACCTGCCCAACATCCGGATGATCTCGCTGGCATCGGACTTTTTCCCTCTGTTCCTGATCTTGGGCATCGCCTTTACCGGCATTTTCATGCGCTACTTCGCCAAGATCAATGTGATCGCCGCCAAGGAGCTGACCTACGGCCTGGTAACTTTCAGCCTGCCGTCGATGGCCAAGATGCAGGAAATCGGCAGCATTTTCTATATCCACGTATTTTTTGTCAGCGTGCTGCTGATGTATTTCCCCTGGAGCAAGCTGATGCACATGGGCGGTATCTTTCTGAGCCCGACGCGCAACATGGCCAACAATTCCCGCGCCGTTCGCCATGAAAATCCATGGAACTACCCGGTTAATGTTCATACCTACGAAGAGTATGAGGATGATTTCAGGGAAAAAATGATCGAGGCTGGACTGCCTGTGGATAAAAAGGAGTAAGACATAATGAGCGATCTACCCAAAAGCGATGAGCTATTTTCCCACATAGATCATCGGCCACCCAAAGGGAAAGACTGGATGGACATCCCGGTGGACATCCGCAAGGGAATGTACTGCTACTCGGCCAACCCCAAGAGCATGGAAACCCTGAGTGCTCCCAACGTCCGCAAGTGGAACCCAGAGGAAGACGACTGGCTGCTGCCGGACAACTGGCAGGAGATCCTGCACAACGGACTGAAGGAACGTCTGGAAAAATTCCGCTCCTTCAAGGTTTTCATGGACATCTGTGTGCGCTGCGGAGCCTGCGCCGATAAATGCCACTATTTCATTGGCACCGGCGATCCCAAGAACATGCCGGTCCTGCGCGCCGAACTGCTGCGCTCGGTCTACCGCAACGACTTTACCAAAGCCGGCAAGCTGCTGGGACGCCTGGCCGGCGCCCGACCGATGACCCTGGATGTACTCAAGGAGTGGTGGTACTACTTCTTCCAGTGCTCGGAATGCCGGCGCTGCTCGGTGTTCTGCCCCTACGGCATCGACACGGCCGAAATCACCATCATGGGCCGGGAGTTGCTCAATCTGCTCGGCCTCAACATCGACTGGATTGCAACGCCGGTCTCCAACTGCTACCAGACCGGCAACCATCTGGGCATTCAACCCCATGCGTTCAAGGACATGCTTGAATTCTTCGTGGAGGACATCGAGGAAATCACCGGCGTCAACTGCATGCCCAACTTCAACAAAAAGGGCGCCGACATCCTCTTCATTACCCCCTCCGGTGATGTGTTCGCCGACCCGGGCACCTACACCTGCATGGGCTACCTGATCCTGTTCCAGTACCTCAAGGATAAATTCGGCCTGGACGTTACCTGGAGCACCTATGCCTCAGAGGGCGGCAACTTTGGATTCTTCACCTCCCACGAGACGATGAAGCGCCTTAACGCCAAAATGTATGCCGAGGCCAAACGCCTGGGGGTTAAATGGATTATCGGTGGCGAATGCGGCCACATGTGGCGGGTGATCCACCAGTACATGGATACCATGAACGGCCCCGCCGACCACCTTGAAGTGCCGGTCAGCCCAATCACCGGAACGGTGTTCGAAAATGCGGCGTCCACCAAGATGGTTCATATAACGGAGTTTACGGCCGATCTGATCAAACACGGCAAACTGGATCTGGACCCCAGCCGCAACGACAACCTGAAGATCACTTTCCACGATTCCTGTAACCCCTCGCGGGGCATGGGGCTGCTGGAAGAACCGCGCTATGTCATTCAAAACGTGGCCAAACATTTTTACGACATGCCGGCCAATACGATTCGTGAAAATACCTTCTGCTGCGGCAGCGGATCGGGACTCAATGCCGGTGAAGACATGGAGCTGCGCATGTGCGGCGGCCTTCCGAGGGCCAATGCCGTCAAATACATGGCGGATAAATTCGACGTCAACATGCTGGCCTGTGTGTGCGCTATCGACCGTGCAGCCCTGCCCGACCTGATGAACTACTGGGACACCGGCGCCGATGTCACCGGCGTTCACGAGCTGGTGGGCAACGCACTGATCCTACCGGGCGAGAAGAAGCGAGAGACCGATCTGCGCGGCGAGCCCCTGCCGGGAATGGAGGAAGAGGCTGATGAATGATAAAGGGAAAATCATTGCGGGAATCATCATATTTTTCGTCATAGCGACCTTTCCGTTCTGGTTCAACATGTTCCTCGAAAAAGGGCCGGCTCCGGAACTGGTGCTGACGCCCCAAGCCAAGGCGGCCGAAAAATGCGTGCGGGAGACCGAATTCATGACGGCCAACCACATGCAGCTGCTCAACGAATGGCGGAATTCGGTCGTTCGGAATGCGGAAAGGATCTATGTCAACGCGGAGGGCAAAGAATTCAACATGAGCCTGTCCAATACCTGCCTGGACTGCCATTCCAACAAGGCTGAATTCTGTGACCGATGTCATCAATATGCCTCCATTGAACCTTACTGCTGGGATTGCCACATCGATAATCCGAAGGAGACCAAGTGATGGAAGACAGCAGAAGACAATTTCTTAAAATCGCCGGCGTCGCCGCCCTCGGAATGGGAACTGCCCGGGCAATCGACGTCGTCGCCGCATCCGAAGGCCATGGCGCCCAACCGCATGTGCGCAAAGGGGACGACGCCCTTACGGCCAAGCAGTGGGGCATGGTGATCGATACGGCTAAACTGGATCATGAACGCATCGAACGAATGATTAAAGCTTGCCACTCGACCCACAACGTGCCCAACATCTCCGCGGAAAAAGTCGGCGAAAAAGTCGCTAAACGCCATGAGATCAAGTGGATTTGGGAAACCCACTTTCATAACGCCTTCCCGGGTCTGGGTTCGAATTACATGAGCGAAGAGGTCGAAGAGCGCCCCTTCCTGGTGCTCTGCAACCACTGTGAAGAACCTCCCTGCACCCAAGCCTGCCCCACCCAGGCCACCTTTAAAAGGGCCGACGGCATCGTGATGATGGATTACCATCGGTGCATCGGCTGCCGTTTCTGCATGGCGGCCTGCCCTTACGGATCGCGCAGTTTCAACCTCCGCGACCCTCGGCCATTCATCGAAAAGACCAATCCGGAGTTTCCTACCCGCACCAAAGGCGTGGTCGAGAAATGCAACTTCTGCGCGGAACGGCTGGCGGTCGGACAGATGCCGGCCTGTGTGGAGGCCTCCGATGGCGCCGTTGTGTTCGGCGACTTGGGCGATCCCCACTCCGAAATTCGGGAAGTATTGAGAGAATACTACACCATTCGCCGCAAGATATCCCTCGGGACCAATCCTGCGGTCTACTACATCATATGAGGTGGCCATGCTTGAATATGCGATTAAAGGAGACAAAAAGTACTACGGATGGATCGCCGTCCTGCTCGGCCTGATCGGAGTGGGTTTCGCTTTTTATCTGTGGCAGCTGAAATTCGGTCTCGGCATTACCGGCCTCAGCCGGGATGTGTCCTGGGGCTTCTACATCGCTCAGTTGACCTACATGGTGGGTGTCGCTGCCGGCGGTGTCATGGTGGTGCTGCCCTATTACCTGCACGATTACAAAGCCTTCGGCCGGATCACCATTCTGGGGGAGTTTCTGGCCATCGCTTCGCTGATCGTCTGTATGCTGAGCGTTCTGGTTGACCTGGGGCAGCCCATGCGGGTTCTGAACGTCATTCTGCACCCCTCGCCACGCTCGATGCTGTTCTATGACATGCTCGTTCTCAACGGCTATCTGCTCCTCAATCTGATCGTCGGCTGGAACGTGCTGCAGGCCGAACGCAACGGCACCCACTACCCCATGTGGGTCAAACCTTTGATTTACCTCTCCATCCCCTTTGCCATCAGCATCCACACCGTGACGGCGTTTCTGTACTGCGGCCTGCCCGGCCGCGGATTCTGGTTGACGGCCATCCTGGCGCCGCGCTTTCTGGCCTCGGCCTTTGCCGCAGGACCGGCCCTGCTGATCCTTTTAAGCCTGATTATCCGGAAAGTTTCCAATTTCGATCCCGGTCGGGAACAGATCCAGACCCTTGCTAAAATTTCCACCTACGCGCTCATTGCCAACCTGTTCTTCTTCGGCTGTGAGCTTTTTGTGGCTTTCTACAGCGGCATTCCGGAACACATCGACCATATCAAATACCTGTTCGTCGGTATCCACGGTCATGGTGTTCTGGTCCCCTGGATGTGGTCCTCCATGGCCCTGATGATTTTGGCTCTGGTTCTTTTGATACCGCCCATCACGCGCCACAACGAAGGCGTTCTGGCGGTGGCCTGCATCATGCTGTTCATCGGGGCCTGGATCGACAAAGGGCTCGGCCTGATCTCGGCCGGCTTCGTGCCCAACCCGCTGCACGAAGTCAACGAGTACATGCCGACATTTCCCGAAGTGATGATCACCATCGGAGTTTACGCGGTTGGTGCCTTGGTCCTGACGATCCTTTACAAAATCACCATTGGCGTAAAGCAAGAAGTCCGGGCCTAACCGCCCCAACGGCAAGACATGCTTCCAAACATAACAAAGGCGCCTTCCTTTTAAGGAAAGGCGCCTTTGTTTATGGGGTTGATGCACTCTTGGAACCGGCCGCGATGGCTGGCCTCAATCCGTGGCAAATCGATGCCTGGCAGTATACACCCACAATTCGGACGCCGATCGCCGCGAGGCCAGCGTGATGTTCAGGCTCTCGGCCAACGCCACTGCTAAAGCGGTGGGTCGGGAAACCGCCACCACGACCGGAATGCGCGCGCAGGCAGCCTTCTGAACCAGTTCGTAGCTGATGCGTGAGGAAAGAATTACCATAGCCGCTTCAGACAATCGGTTTTTCAGAAACAATCGCCCAATGACCTTGTCCAGGGCATTGTGGCGTCCGACATCCTCGGCCACGGCCAGGGGCATTCCCTGCAGGTCGTGAATTACTGCCGCATGGGCCGCCCGTGTCTGCTCCCGCAGTGGTTGATGGCGATGGAGGTCGGACAAAGCCGTCCGTGCCAGGGAGGCCGGCAGCACGACATGATCATCAAGCGGCTTGATTTCGGTATAAAGGTCCTGAATCAGTTCTTTTCCGCAGAGGCCGCATCCGGTTTGACTGATGTACGCCCGGCGATCGCCCCTCTGCACTAACCGGCGTGCGCAGTGTTCCTCCAGCGTCACGGTCACGGTATTGGTATCCTCGCCGTCGCAAAAGGCCAGTTGAAGGATATCGGAGGCTTGGTGGACAATACCTTCCGCCAGGCATAAACCGGCAGCATGCTCCAACTCATCCCCCGGCGTTCGCATGACGACCATGTAAGGCTGACCCTGCACGCGTATCGAGAGAGGCTCCTCAGCAATCAGTTGCATGGTTGTCGCCTGACTGTCTTCGGGCTCCTTGGGTTCCGAAAAAACGGGGGCGGCTGTATAGCGGTGCATACGCCATCCTTTTCCAAATGGTTTGGATCGACCGTGTCGGGTTGTAGGCTTCATCTCTTGTAATTGTCAACGTGAAGATACGAGACCGGCCATGTGGCAATAAGGAAACAGAGTACTTTTTGCTTGACATGGACCGCGAATAAAGTAATATTCCCTGGTTTTGAACTAGTGAATCCATTTTCCATCTCGATATTCGCTCCATTTCGGAAGCATGGAAGAATAAGAGGGCCCGTTGCGGCTCTCACGGTCAAAGGAGGCGCGGCATGTACGCTGTGGTCAAATCAGGCGGAAAACAATATAAGATTCAAGAAGGTGAAACGTTTCGCGTGGAAAAAATTTCCGGCGAAGTCGGCGCCGAAATCACCTTTGATGATGTATTGATGTTTTCCGACGGCGAAAATGTTCAGGTGGGAACACCTGTTCTTGACAACGTCACGGTAAGGGGAACGGTGGTCGAGCAGGGGCAGGCCAAAAAAATTCTTGTATTCAAGTATAAACGCCGCAAACGGTATCGCCGCAAACAGGGACATCGCCAGCAGTATACGGCCATCAAGGTCGACAGCATTGCTGTTCAATAGAAAAAAGGCGGTCAATCAATTCCGGCGTTCAGGGAGCTTTTATCATGGCACATAAAAAAGCAGGTGGTAGTTCAAAAAACGGTCGCGATAGCAATGCCCAACGGCGTGGCATTAAACGCTACGGTGGCGAAAAGGTACGGGCCGGCAATATCCTGGTGAGGCAGCTCGGCACAAAAATTCATCCTGGAAACAATGTGGGCATGGGGAAAGATTACACGATCTTTGCCAAGATTGACGGCATTGTGGCCTATGAACGTCTGGGAAGCACCAGGAAAAAAGTCAGCGTTTATGACGCGTGAAATTTATTGATGAAGCAACTATTACCGTCCAGTCCGGGGACGGGGGCCGTGGATGCGTAAGCTTCCGACGCGAAAAATTTATCCCCCGCGGCGGACCGGACGGTGGTGACGGGGGCAAAGGCGGTGACGTCGTCCTCGTGACAACCCATCGCAAGCGCACCCTTAAGCAATTTCAATACAAACGCCAATTTAAAGCCGCAAACGGCGGCCATGGGCAGGGCTCCCAAAAAACCGGCCATAATGGCGCCGATCTCATCATTGAACTCCCCCCGGGCACGCTTATCTTGAACGCGGAAGATCATTCGCTTATCAAAGATCTGGCCTTGCCGGAAGAACGATTCGTTCTGGCCCGGGGCGGGCGAGGGGGCCGCGGCAATACCCGGTTCAAATCCTCCACCAATCGCACGCCGCGTTACGCCCAACCGGGTGAGCCCGGTATCACCCTTCACGTCAAACTGGAACTCAAGCTACTGGCCGACGTCGGCATCATTGGGTTACCGAACGCAGGCAAGTCGACCCTTTTAGGCGCTATTACGGCCGCCCGCCCCAAGGCGGCCGATTACCCCTTCACGACCCTGAATCCCTTTCTGGGCGTGGTTAGGCCGGAATGGGCCGAACCTTTTGTGGTGGCCGACATTCCCGGGTTGATCGACGGCGCCCACCAGGGGGCAGGGTTGGGGCACCGCTTTCTTAAACATATCGAACGCACCCGCGTTCTCATACATCTGATTGACGCCAGCGGAATTGATCCCGACCGGCCACTGGATGCCATCAACACGGTCAATCGCGAATTGACGCTTTACAATCCGACCCTTGGTTCCAAGTCGCAACTGATCGTTCTCAATAAATTGGATCTGCCGGATGCCGAGCGCGGCGCCGAGATTTTCCGCGAAGCACTATCGTCCGGCAAGAACGTCGTCATGATTTCAGCGCAGAACGCCCAGGGCCTGAAAACCCTCATATCGGCTCTGACACAACTTTTGGACGGTAACTAGAACCTTGAACGCCCTTCGCCATTTTGCCCAGGCTCGCCGCGTGGTCATCAAAATCGGCAGTAACGTTCTCACCCGAGATCAGGGCTTGAACCTGGCGGTGATCGCGTCGATCAGTCATGAGATCTGCCGCCTGATTGCCTCCGGCCGGGAAATTATTCTCGTATCGTCAGGTGCGATGGCCGCGGGCATGCGAAAGCTCCGACTGGCCAAGCGGCCGGAGGCCATACCGGCCCGGCAAGCCATTGCCGCGGTCGGGCAGGCCGGCCTGATTTTAGCCTACGAGGAGGCCTTTGAAAGGGATGGGACGAAGGTCGCCCAGATTCTGCTCACAGCGGAAGACATGACCAACCGCAAACGCTACTTGAATGCCCGCAACACCATCAACACCCTTTTGGAATGGGGCGTCGTTCCCATCATAAACGAAAACGACACCGTCATGGTGGAAGAAATCAAGTTTGGCGACAACGACAATCTTGCCGCGGTAATCGCCCTGCTAATGGATTCTGATCTGCTCATCAACCTTACGGATATCGACGGATTGTACGACAAGGACCCACGGGTGTTTACAGATGCGCAATTGCTGCCGGAGGTGGAAACCATCGGAAAGCCCATCGAGCGCTATGCCAGCGATATCCCAGGGGCGCTGGGCACCGGCGGCATGCTGACTAAAATCAAGGCCGCCCGCAAGGTGACGGCCGCCGGGATCCCCATGGTTATCGCCAATGGGACCCGGCCCGATATATTGCGCCGTTTGTTCAGCGGGCCGGTTCCGGGGACCTTTTTTGTCCCCCGCAAAGAGCGCCTGCCCAGCCGCAAATGCTGGCTGGCCTTTTCATTAAGGCCGAAGGGAGGCATCATCATCGACGTTGGCGCGGCCAACGCTTTAAAGGGCCGGGGTAAGAGCCTTCTGCCAAGCGGCATCGTGCGCGTTGTCGGAGAATTCAGCGTTGGCGATCCGGTTCAAATCATCGACGTCCAGGGCACGGTATTAGGCAATGGTCTGGTCAATTATGCCGCCGGTGATATCCGTAAGATCAGAGGGTTGAAAACCGGACAGATCGCCGGTTGCCTCGGAGAAAAACCCTATGACGAAGTCATTCACCGCGATAACCTGGTAGTGACCGAAGAACCCATTAATTGATGGACCGCCTATACCAAGGTGAATCTTCCAAAGCCTCTACTTTCGTATAACGCTATCCAAAACCTAAGATACTGCTATGGCAAAAAAAATCGGCATCTTTGGCGGCACATTCAATCCCATACACCTGGGTCACCTGCGCGCGGCGGTGGAAATTCGCGAGGGATTCGGGCTCGATGCCGTCTATCTTATTCCTTCTGCTTTGCCGCCCCACAAGGACCATGATAACCTGGCGCCGGCCGCCGATCGAATCGCCATGGTAAGGTCCGCGATTGAAGGCCACGAAGGTTTGCGGGCTTCGGATATCGAATTGAAACGACAGGGGCCGTCCTTTACTATCGACACGGTGTGCACTTTCCGCAAACACTTGCCGGAAGAGGCCTGGCTTTACCTGATCGTCGGCCTGGATGCCTTCTTGGAAATCGAGACATGGAAATCCTATCAGGATCTGCTCCACATCATTCCTCTAATCGTGATCAATCGACCCGATCCCGAGGGACGCCTTCAACCTTCTATCAGCAATGCGGTTTCGAATTTGCTCAGCCAGGGTCAACTGCAAGGCTATGCGTGTTCGATGGACAACCCCTGTTTTACCCACTGTGAAAAACAACCCATTTTCACCTTCAACGTGACCGCTTTGAACATTTCATCGACCCATATCCGAGATCAGCTCCGGCAAAACAAAGCCATCGATTTCCTTGTCCCCGAATCGGTCCGTAAACACATCGACGCCAAAGGACTCTACCGATGAGTGATTCCAACGATTCCCTATTGAACATCTTCGTGGAGGCCGTACTCGGTCGCAAGGCCTTCGACGTGGTGGTGTTGGATGTCGGGGAGTTGACCTCTCTGGCCGATACGTTCATCATTTGCAGCGGCCGTTCCAACCGGCAGGTTACGGCGATTGCGGATTACATACGAAGCGACCTGAAAAAAAAGGGGATGAAGCCTCTCAGCATCGAGGGCTTGAAGGAAGGTCACTGGGTATTGATGGACTATGGCAGTGTTGTGATTCACGTCTTCTATGATCCGGTGCGAAATTTCTACGATCTTGAAGGGCTTTGGGCTGATGCACCCCGTATCAGCATGCCCAAGTTGGGCGAACGGCATCGCACCCCGGGAGATCCCCGGGAAAACGCCGTGGATTGACACCGCGGTTTAAAAGCAGGGAAAACATGACAGCATCATCGAATCCGCCGACGTTGATTGACTACCTCACCGGCGCCTCAATACCCGACGTGGGGGCAGAAGGCCATCGGCAGACGATACTCCGGTTTCTGGTGGAAGAGAAGGGATATGCACGGGAAGCGTTGTGGATGGATGCGCCAATCCGCACCAACATTGCCGGAAGCCCCTATACCGCCAAAATCGATCTAATCGTGATGGCGGGAGATCCGTTAGAGCCTGCCATGGCGATTAAATGCTGCGCCGGCTCCCTGGGGTCGCGCGAACGAGAAATCATCGCCGCCGCTCGGATTTTTGGTGAAACGCCTATTATCCTGTCGGTCGTTTCCGACGGCCGGGACGCCATTATCCTGGATACGGTGGAGGGTAAAGCGTCCGCTCACGGATTAGCGGCCCTTCCTTCTCCTTCAGAGGCGTGCCGTCTGCTTGCCGACAAGTCGGTAAAGCCTTATTCCCAGGAGCGTCTAGAACGCGAAAAACTCATTTTTCGTACTTACGACCAGGATAATATCAACATTATCCGCCCGTCGGACACCCCATAAAAAAGCCGGTTCGGAAGCGTACGCCTATCCGAATCGGCCAGGATGCTGCTGGTCTCAGAGTTATGCCGGGCCCCATGCCGACTACTCGCCCGCCACCTCTTTACCGCAATGCTTGCAAACTTTGGCCCGCTGTTTGATGATCTCCGCACAAAAGGGGCATTCACGGGTGAAGAAGCGTTTATGAATCTTGGTAACGCTTTCATCGAGTTGCTTCTGGATGAGGTCATTGCCTACCTTGAGGCTGCGTAAGGGCTCGATGACTTCAAGATCCCCGATATCGCCCAGCATTTCCGCGGCCTTTAAGCGAACCCGGGAAGGCTCGGTCGAATCCAGCAAGATTCGCAGAATGGTCGGTCCGTCTTTTTCCACATAGCACGTTGCCAGGATATTAAAGCCTTTTTTGGTGGCCGCTTTGAGAGCTTCCTCCTGGGCCAAAACCTGGTCGTCGATCATCTGGCCGGTACCGCCCTGGGGACTGAAGACGGGCATAAATTCGAAGACCTTCGTTCCCGGATAATTCATGCAGCGATAGGAGGCGCGATGGGCATAGGTTTCCTCCATATGCTCCCAGCCGTTCACGTAGGCGGAGCACTCGTCGTTGAAGCAAACGAAAAGAAAAGGTTCGCCCCACCCCAAACCGTCACTGAAATTGATGGGGGGCACCTCCCATAGGTTCATCTCAACGCCGCAATGCGGACACTTAGGTTTTTCCATATGCATCACGCGCTCAAGCACTTGTTCACGGGTCTCAAAGGCCATCCAAGTTTCCTCCTGTTTATGGTCGCTCTGGCTGCAAAAAGTGTCACTATCGATCAGATTACACAAAAGATCAAGCTAAAGCTAAATCGATTGATGTCAAACGGATCTCCCTCGTCGCCACTTTTGTATTGCCTTCTGCGCCATCTTGATCCCGTGTAAGTGATATACTATGGTAGTCGATGTCATCGACGGACCGCCGACAACCAAACAAGGAGAAGAAGATTGGACAAGGATTACGTGCCCATCGAAGATCTGAAAGCTTTTGCAATTGACTTCATCGAAAAGGCCGGTGAAGAGGCGCTTAAATACTACGGGAGAGGCGCCGCCCAGGTCAAATTTGACGAAACGCTGATTACCGAAGTGGAGTTGCAGCTAAACGGGCTTTTCCAGAAAGAACTCCAAGCCCGGTTTCCCGAGCATCATTGCTTCGATGGGCAAAGCCCTGATGAAGCATACACCCACGAGGCCAAACGCTATGTTTGGATCTTCGATCCGCTGGACGGCATGTCCAATTTCATGGATGGCATTCCGGTATGGGGGATGTCCATAGCCTTGCTGGACAACAAGTGGCCCGTGCTGGGCGCCTTTTACATGCCCGCCACCGGCGATCTGTTTCATGCCTTGGCCGGTCAGGAGGCCTTCCGCGGCACCCGGCCCATTCATGTTTCATCCCAGACCAGCATCAGCGACGAAAGTGTCCTGTTGACCTTTTCCCGCTTTCACCAGCATTACCGGAGCGGATTCCCCGGCAAGCAGCTCAATCTCGGGTGCACTTCCGCCCATATCTGTTTTGTGGCCATGGGATTTGCAGAAGCGGCGTTGATTGCGAATGAATCCTACCAGGACCTGGCGGCGGTGAGGGTCATTATGGAAGCCGCAGGCGGTCATTTCATGCGCTTGAACGGCACGAAATTTCCGATCGCCGAATACCTGGAGGGGCCGGTCAGCGACAGTCACCTGCTGGCATTGCCGACCGCGCTCTTTGCCCAGATAAACCGCTGCTTGGAAAATGCGCTCTGATCAGGCATGCGGTTGACGGCTCTTTCAGGGAATGTCCCGGCAGCCTTTTTCCAAGGCCTCCGACAGCATTTCGTTCAAGAATTGTTGCAGCTCCCTTGGGCCGAAGGTGGCTGAAATGCGCTCCGTCCGCATGCTGACGGGGCGCCGGTGCACCACCCCTTCACGAACCTTGCCCACGTAGAACACGATTTCCAATTCCAGGTCCATGCGGGTGTGCATGAGGCGCTTTTCGGCATTGCAGCGCAGCCGCAGAATATCCCCCCCCACAAACACATCGAAGGCATCGGACAGGTCCATCATCTGATCCGGCGCGTAATTCCAGCCCGCCAGCTCGCCGGGAACGGCCCCTTTTTGCCGAATGAGTTCACCCGTCATCCGGGTGACGGCGCGGGAAACGTCTTCCGGGCTGGACGCATAACGCTCGCGCTCCCCATGCCCTATTTGACGATAGCCGATTAAAAAACGGTCTTTTTCGCTGCGCTGATCACGAAACAGCTGGATACCGACGGCCACCGGCTGTTCGGCCGCGGGCGGTGTATGACTGTCATAGGCCAGTTGAACCGGATGGGTGATCGGTGCCGCACAGGCCCCCAGCAGCACCGCCATGACGATCGCCAACAACTCTCTTCTTTTCAATGCCTGGGCTCGCATCTTGCTCCTCCCCTCTGCCGTCAAAAGCGGGCCAGCGGGACCTTGCCATTCCGATCCCGGAGGTGTTCGTTGCCGCCGACCTGATGGGTCAGCTTAAGTCTTTCCGGGCGCCGGTGCAACCCTCGGGTCACGGACGTCACCGTCGAACGGAGAGGCGGCAACGGCTCGACATGGTCGACCGTCAGGGTGAGGGCCCCCCAATCCGTTTCCACGCGACCCGTCAATATATAGGGTCGCCCCCAGTCCAGCGTGTGGCAGAACCGATGGTAGGTCGCCGGGAAAAACGTGGTTTCGATGATATCGGTTTCGTCCTCGAAGGTTAAGAATTCCATGGGCTCGCCATGTTTGGTATGGACCACCTTGCCGGTCACGAACCACCCTCCGAAAGACACGCGCTGATCCTGCCAGCTCCCCAGATCCCGCGCCTTGAGCGTTTGCCGGGCCCGCAGCACCTCGCGATATAACGTCATGGGATGCCGATCGCACAAAAACCCCAGAACAGCGAATTCCCGCCGCAGCCGCTCCAAGGGATCCTCCTCCGGCAAGCGCGGTGCCGCCATCGAGGCCGGCGAATCGAAAAGGGCATCGCCGCCCGAAGCCCTGCTGTCGCGGTGCTGCCAGTGGGCCAGCGTCCACATCAAGCCCGCCCGATCTCCCGATCCCGCAAGGGCGTCCAGCGCCCCGCAACGAATCAGGGCGCGCGCCTCGGCTTCGTCCGGGCGGACCCGGCTCAGAAAATCCATCCCGTCACGGAAGGGCTGCTGCTGCCGGTCGGCAACGATGCGTCCGGCGGTGGCGGCGCTCAGTCCTTTGACGGCTTGCAGGCCCACCCGCAGGGCCCGCCCATGACCGGTCCAGCGCTGCCGGCTGCAGGTCACGTCCGGCGGTAGAATGGTCAGCCCCATGCGCCGCGTCTCGGACACGTAGGCAAAGGTGGTATAGAAGCCCCCCTGGTTGCTGATCACGGCCGCCATGAATTCAGCGGGATGATGCACCTTGAGATAGGCCGCCTGAAAGGACACCCGGGCATAGGAAGCGCTGTGGGGTTTGCAAAACGAATAGCCGCTGAAACTCATCATCATCTCCCACACCGCTGCAATCGTGGCATTCTTGATGCCACGCCCGCGTGCACCGTCGAAGAAGCGGGTGCGAAAATCTTCCAGGTGGAAGGCACGGTCCTTTTTGGACATCACTTTCCGCAAGCGATCTGCTTCGGCGTGGGAAAAACCGGCCAGCGCCACGGCCGCCCGGGAAACGTCCTCCTGGTAGACCATGATGCCAAAGGTTTCCGTCAAGACATCGGCCAGAAGCGGGTGGATCGGATCCCAGGCGCCGCCGTGCAGCCGCCGGATATACTCCTGGATGAATTCATTGGCGGCCGGCCGAATGATACTGCTGTGGATGACCAGGTGTTCGAAATCCCCGACCCCCGCTTTTTTCTGGAGAAGCCGCATGGCCGGGCTTTCGATGTAAAAACACCCCATGGTCCTGCCTTGGGCCACGGCTTCCTGGGTGGTAAAATCCTCTTCCGGGGTCCACCGCCCCTCGTCCACGTACCCGCCGTTGCCCCGGACGTTGGCCAGGGCGTCCCGAATCACCCCCAGGCTGCGATTGCCCAACAGATCGATCTTGACCAGGCCGGCATCTTCAGTGGCATCCTTTTCCCACTGGATGATCGGCACCCCTTTAGCCGCCCGTTGAACCGGAACATAGCGCTCCACCGGTTCCGGGGTAATCACGACGCCGCCGGAATGCACGGACAGATAGCGCGGAATGCCGATGAGGCGTTCGGCGCAGGAGAGAATCTCCGGCCAGGGAGGGGGGAAATCGAGGACACGGGCCTCCGGCCGTCGGCGCACCGCCGCCAAAAGTTCCTCCGGGGGACCCTCCATGCGCCAGTACCAGGGCAGACGACGGGTCACACGGCTGATCTCGCCCTCGGTCAATCCGTAGACGCGGGCCGTTTCCCTTACGGCCATACGGGGCTGAAAGCGGACGTGATTGCACACCATGGCCGCATGCGCCCCGTAGGTGGACAGCACAGTCTGCTGGAGCGCATCGCGTTCGTCCCAGGCGAAGTCCACATCGATGTCGGGCGGATCGGTGCGACCGGGATTTAGAAAACGCTCGAAATAAAGATTGTACCTGATCGGGCAGACATTGGTGATGTTAAGGCAGTAGGCCACCAGGGAAGCGGCCCCCGATCCCCGGCCGCAGGTTCGTGAGCTGGGGCGGACGATATCGCGCACCACGAGAAAATAGCTCGAAAAACCCCTGCCGGCAATCGCTTGCAGCTCATGTTCAAGCCGCTCGACCACCGGCTCCGGCAGCTCGCGGCCGTAGCGGCGCCGGGCCCCCCGGTAGGCTGCCCGCCGCAGGGCTCGATCCGGATCACTCTCCCGGCCGTCGACCGCCGACCAGGGCGGCATGACCAAGCCGAAGGCGGGGCCGATAAAGGTCAATTCGTCGGCCAACGCGGCGCTAGCTGCGACCGCCTCGGGACAAACGGCGAAGCGCTGCCGGTAAACATCCGGGGAAGCCAACCAGGCTTCGGCCGGAGCCGCATCGTCCGGTGCGAGACGCGCCAGAGACGTCTTGCAGTCGACAGCCCGCAGAAGGCGATGGATCCCATGCTCGGCCGGATCCAGGAAAAAACTGCCCGGTGTGGCGACCACCGGCAAGCCGCAACGCCGGGCGATCCGGCGCAGAGGGTGTGTCGCCGACAAGGGCCGCCGGGGCATGGCCGCGGCCACTCGAACACCCGCGGCATGCCAGTCGGCCAGCAAATCAGGCGCCTGGGTGAGCGCCACCAAACCTTCGGCCCGTTTCGGCAAGGCCGTCTTCAAAGAGAAAGCGCTGTCCAAATGGCGGGCGGTCAGCAGCCGGCAGAGATTGCCGTAGCCGGTATCGTTGACCACCAGACAGACCGCCCGCTGACCACAATCGGAATCCGTCACCTCCGCACCCACGATGGGCGTAATCCCTTCCCGCCGGCAAGCCGCCAGAAACGGCCACAGCCCATACAAATTGTCGGTGTCCGTGAGGGCCAGACGCTCATACCCCATCTGCCGCGCCGCCCGGACAACCCGTTCCACCGAGGCGGTCCCCCACATGAGCGAATAATAGGAACGAACGGTCAGTGGCACCATGCTTGTCGGAAAACCTTCCTCTCCAAGAGGGCGATTTGGAATCGACGCTTTAAAATCGCATTCCATGCGCTTCTATTTGGAAATTTAGACGACGTCGAAAAATGTCCAAGATCAAGGCGCGCAAGTTCCGAGGAACGAGGCGTACGCCAGTACGCCGCAGCGACGAGGAATGCCGCGCAACGCCGATATTGGGCACTTTACGAATCCGTCAGGCGGCTATGGTGCGGCCGACCCGTATGGCCTCCGACCCGAATCGCTCCCGGATGGTGTCCAGCGCAGATACCAGGCGAGCCCGGCGTTCGCCCCGCTCCGCCGCAACCGGGAACAGTTCCCTCTGGGCCGGGGGAAAGGTCAGACGGTCGCAGACCAGCCGCAGGTGACGGATCCGCACCCGGCGTTGCCAGGCTAACTGGAGGGCTGCGCGGACCGGTTCGAACA
>Ga0316576_10000342_pt1 | contig 20986 bp, 10 predicted proteins | sample S0NA_FD_203075 | JGI IMG/M metagenome (GOLD analysis project Ga0316576, IMG submission 203075) | Rhizosphere microbial communities from salt marsh grasses in Alabama, United States - S0-2_050615r3r5 | ecosystem: Host-associated > Plants > Roots > Rhizosphere | place: USA: Alabama | collected...
CGGTTCCGGTCTTGCTCTCGCTCTGGTCCTTCTCGCCGCAACCCGGCAAGGCCCCCAGGGCCAGCAGCAGCGTTATTGCCAGTAATCCCCTTGCGAACAGTACTTTTCTCATTTGAAAACCTCCTTTTCAGTTATTTTTGCGTTGCCCGTTATGACCATAGTGTAATCGCCTTATTTACAATTGAGACAAAATAAGGAATGAAAAATATTCAGGCCTTACCTATTTAGGCGGCGGATTTATAGCGTCTTTGGCCCTTTGACAAAATTCTTAAGGCAGCCCTAACCGCCTTCGATGCCTGTGTCCCAATTTCATCACCAGCTTCGATAGCCCCACAGTGACTGCCTCCTTGGTTGCCTTACTGATATCGGTGCCGGCGTTGTCTGCCGCTTTGATGGCTCCCCCAGTGGCCGCAACAGCAGCCTTTGCCGCATCTTGCTCTTCCCGTAAACCTTCGATCTTTTAGCAATCCGGAATCTTCGCCACGATCTTCGCTTGATCCTCTTCGGCGTTAAGCAAAGGCATCTCTATGTCCCATTTTTTCAACTACGCATCAAAGTTATGGGAGGGCTGTGCGCGAGCCGGGTATTCTCACCTCGACCGAGTGTTCCTGGCGGTCGTCAATAAGGGGAATCGCCTTGTCGTGTCGTTCGACTCCATCAACGGTCACACTCGCCCCGCCTTTGTCTTGGCCAGTTTGCAGGACGTCGATGTGATAAACGGTCTCCCGATACCGGTAGTGCACCTTGAACGCCTCCCAACCCACAGGGATACAAGGCGCGACATACAGCTTGTCCACTTCCAGCCGCAGCCCAAGAAGTGATTCAACGATCAACCGGTACATCCATCCAGCCGAGCCTGTGTACCACGTCCATCCACCACGGCCGTTGTGCGGCGAGAGCGCATACACGTCGGCCGCGACGACGTAAGGTTCCACTTTGTAGGTCGCAATCGCCTCCGGAGACCTCGCATGGTTCACCGGGTTGATGATGGCCAACAGTTCCCACGCGCGGCGGCTGTCGCCCATTGCAGCGAACGCCATCGCCGCCCAGATCGCCCCATGAGTGTATTGCCCGCCATTCTCTCTCACGCCTGGGACATATCCTTTTATATAGCCGGGATTCAAACCCGACTTGTCGAACGGCGGATCCAGAAGTTGGACTAACCTGTGTTCGCGACGAACGAGGCGTCTATCCACCGCTTCCATGGCCAGGCGAGAGCGCCCGGCATCGCCCGCATCGGATAGAACAGACCAGCTTTGCGCAATCGAATCAATCTGGCATTCAGGATTACTCGCCGACCCAAGCGGTGAGCCGTCGTCGAAGTAGGCGCGGCGGTACCACCCTCCATCCCAGCCATTCTGCTCGAGATTCTGGCGCAGTTGGGTCGCCTCCCTCTGGCAACGTTCGACGAAAGATAGGTCACCCCGTGTGCGGGCAACCTCCGTGAACTGCATGAGCACTTCATAAAGGAAAAACCCCAACCAGACGCTTTCACCCTTGCCGTGTTCGCCCACCAGGTTCATACCATCGTTCCAGTCACCAGAGCCGATGAGGGGCAGGCCATGCCCACCTAGCCTGAGGCCCCTCAGGATGGCTCGCACACAGTGTTCGTACAAACTGGCTCTTTCTTCAGACCGGCCGGGCAGATCGTAATACGAGTCCTCCTCCGGGTCTACCGGGCGGCCTTCGATGAAGTGGACAGGCTCATCCAACACCCCGGTGTCCCCGGTGCTGATAACGTAACGGCATGTCGCGAGCGGCAGCCAGAGGTAATCATCAGAACAGTTGGTCCGCACACCCCGGCCCGAGGGAGGGTGCCACCAATGCTGGACGTCTCCCTCTCGGAACTGATGGGTCGCGCAGCGGAGTAGGTGCTCGCGCAAAAGGCTCGGCTCGGCGTGGACGAGCGCCATCCCGTCCTGCAACTGGTCCCGAAAACCGAAGGCGCCCCCCGGCTGGTAGGTGCCGCTCCGCGCCCAAAGCCGGCATGATAGAGTCTGGTACAAGAGCCAGCCGTTGGTCAGCACATCGAGGGAAGGGTCCGGTGTTTCCACCTGGACGGCGCCGAGCGTGTGATTCCAGTATTGCCACACCTCTTCGAGCGCCTGGTGCGCCGCGGCGGATCCCCGGAAGCGACGCGCAAGGTTGCGGGCATCATCGGCGTCCCGCCCCACGCCGAGCGTGAAGATGATTTCGCGCTCTTGCCCATCTTCCAACGCAAAGGGAACCTGGATCGCGGCGCAAGGATCCAAAGCGGCTCCCACCTTGCCGGAAAGCCGCGACCGAGTCATGGCAGCAGGACTTCGAAGCGTGCCGTTACGCCCAATAAACTCCGTCCGGTCGCCGCTAACGGTCCGAGTCGCATCGTCCACGTCGAAAAAGGCAACCCGGTCGGCAAATTCCGTGTTGTAAAGGTTCCGTGCGAAGAGCGTTCCGCTCCCGGGGTCGACTTCAGTGATTACGTGCATGGCCGATTTCGCCCGCAGGTCCCCCAGCACCCATTCCACGTATCCCGTTGCGGAGAGCCGGCGGGGTTGGCCGCACTCGTTGCGCACTTTCAACACCGCCAACTTGATCGGCGCGTCCAGGGCTACGTAAACCCATAGCTCGGAGCGGATACCCCGTTCCACGTGTTCGAAGACGCTGTAGCCAAATCCGTGCCTGCTGACATAAGGCGTCCCCCCACGGCCGGGCAGCGGCGTGGGGGACCAGAAGTGGCCCCTCTCTTCATCACGGAGGTAAAAGGCTTCTCCGCTCGAATCACTCACGGGATCGTTGGTCCAGGGGGTGAGACGAAACTCGTGGGCATTTTCGCTCCAAGTGCAGCCCAGGCCGCTCTCCGAGATGAGGGTCCCGAAGTATGGGTTCGCGAGCACATTCGCCCATGGTGCCGGTGTTACTTGCCCGTGCGCGGTCGTAATGACGTACTCGTGTCCATCCGTGGTGAATCCTCCCAACCCGTTGAAGAAGAGCAGATCGTGGCGAGGCAAAGCGACCTCTGGCGAGGGTTCGGGGCGGCGCGCTCGGTTTGGCGTAAGGCTCGGCACGGCTACTCCCCCAAGGCCGCGACGGCTGATCTGGTCCGTCAGGGCTCCCCGACTGTCACTGAAGATGGCCCGAGCGACCGTTTGGATAAGAACCCGATCCTCGTTGGAGATCTGGTCTGCAGGTCTTACAAAGATGCCGCCGGGTCGATCGGTCACGTTGGCTTCGAGACCGGCGGCAATCAGCCCCATAATCTGTTCGTGGAGGAGTTGTCGGTAGCCCGCGTGATCTTCGTTCCAGATCACCAGATCCACCGCCAGTCCTTTTAAGCGCCAGTACGCGTGGGCCTGCACGAGTTGACGCACCAGCTGGATGTTGGCCGGGTCCCCAATTCGCAGCAGCACGATCGGCAAATCGCCGGAAATGGAGTAGCCCCATAACGCCGATTGGCCGCGGAGATTCTTCCTGAGAACGCTCGCATCGGCGCGCAGCGAGGAATTGGCGTAAAGGATTGAGCCGGCCATGCGTCCGTAGAGTTGTGCGTCGGCCTCGGTGGCATTGAGCTGTCGCAAAACCACCTGGCTATGTGACCACGCCAGATAGAAGACGCGATCTGCAAGACGCCGATCCTGGTATTTTTCGACCAGGCCCAGACACGCATCGCGCGTCTTGCCGATGCCGGAGACCATATTGATCGTCGCCGAATCTTCCGGGTCGAGGTTGATCTGGTACCGGATGGCGACAATCGGATCGAGCACGGAGCCCTCGCTGCCCGAAAGCGCCGCAGGCCCGCTCATTGCTTGCGGGTCGGCGACGGTGTTGCCGCGTCCGATGAACCGACTGCGGTCGGTTTCATAGGAAATTTCCCCGATCTCCACCCCATGCACGGCCATCAGGTGAAACATCCATGGGGTGGGTTCGCCGAGGGAGCGGGGCCGGCGAGAGCAGAGAATCGCCCGCTCCTGGCGGAGGATCTCTGTCTGAACAAAGAGATTGCTGAACGCCGGATGCAGGGCGTCCGCCGCCGGCGAGGCCAGAACGACTTCCGCGTAACTCGTGACTTCGATCGCCCGGCGCGTGCGAGAGCGGTTGGAGATCCGGATTCGGCGCAGCTCGATGTCATCCTCGGGCGAGACAGCGATTTCCGTATGGGTGTCGATTCCATGGGCACGGCAACGGAACTCTGCTCGCGCCTCCGAGAAAATCGCTTCGTATTTCTCCGAACCCTTGAGCGTGGGCTGATAGGCGGTCGACCAGTACTTGCCGCTCGTCACGTCTCGGAGGTAACAGAACGTGCCCCAGTTGTCACAGGTGCTGTCTTCGCGCCAGCGTGTGACTGCCAGGTCCTTCCAGCGGCTGTAGCCGCCTCCTGCGTTCGTGATCATCACGTGGTATTTCCCGTTCGAAAGCAACTGCACTTCCGGTATGGGGGTGTCCGGACTGCTGAAAACCCGCATCGGTATCTCCAAACCGCCGGGAGTCGTACGTACGTCGGAAAACTCGGCGGTGTGCCAATAGAGGGCTGTGGCCTTGGGAACCCGCTCCTGGAGCAACAGCGTCGTCGCCTGGAACATCGGATCTGACTCGAATCGCTTCTGCATCGGACGGTCCAGGAGCAGATAGGCCAGAGAGAGAAGGCTCATGCCCTCGTGATGGGACATGAACGACCGGACCACGGCGCTCTGTTTTCCGCGCGGCAGACGCGAAGGAGTGTAGTCGATCGCTTCGTAGAAGCCGTATGCTCCTTCCAGCCCTTCAGCGGCGAGTCGCTGTAGATTCAGGCACGCCTCCTCGGGTGCCACCATCAACGCCAGCGCCGAGGCATAGGGCGCAATGACCAAATCGTCGGCTAATCCCCTTTTGAGCCCCAAGCCGGGCACACCAAACGCCCGGTACTGGTAGTTGCTATGAACGTCGATCGCGTTGTAGCCGGATTCTGACATACCCCATGGTAGCCCTCGGCTCCTTCCATACGCGATCTGCCTCTCGACCGCGGCCTGGTAGGTCTGGTCGAGCAGCGTGTCTGCGTACGTCGGCATCACCAGGAGCGGCATGAGGTACTCGAACATCGAACCGCTCCAGGAAAGGAGAATCGGTTCTCCCCCGGCGGTGGTGAGCAGGCGCCCCAGTGCAAACCAGCTCTCCTGGGGCAGTTGTCCCTGAGCAATTGCCACGAAACTGGACAATCTCGCTTCCGATGCCAGCAGATCATAGTAACTCGAGTCAAGCCGGCGCTCCGCAACGTTGTAGCCGATAGCCAGCAGATGACGCTCCTTATCGAACAGGAAGTCATACTCCATATCGGCCAGTTCGCCGGTTTGCTGCACCAGACGTTCGATGGCGGCAATCCGCTCTTGAGCGCGGCTGCTCGCTTGGATTATGAGCCGGCGAATCTGTCCCAACCGTTCCCTCTTCCCGGGAGTGGTGCCCGAGCCGAGGCGATCTTCGATGGCCGGCAGCAACTCCACCTCAAATCTCGCCAGTTCGCGCAGCGTGGGGACCTCATCGAGGCGGGGAAACCCGCTTAACCTGTCCGGAGAGGCCTGCAGCAAGGTCCACGGCACGAGAAACGTCAGCTCATCGAGGGCGCTCTGGCATTGCCGAGCGAGGGCATGTGTCCATCCCATCGTTTGGCTCCCGGGGTCAGTCTCGAGGCTTTTTTTCACCTCCTTGACGGCCGTCGTCAACTGGTCGAGGTAGAGGTGCGTCCCTGCGAGCGTAGTTGGCAGGGAAGCGGAGGGGGACGTCAGATCTTTCTGAAGTTGAGAGAGCAGGGTCGCAGCGGCCCCTCCCGCAGCGTCCACGACAATCCGCAGGGTGTCGTTAAGCCCGTCAAACCATTGCGCTCCCAAGATCCGGTAACCGGGAAGGGCGAGGAGACCCTGCCGCAAGGTCAGCAGATGGGCCGCGAGGTTCCCGCTGTCCACCGTCGAAATGTACGTGGGAGGCAACGCTTTCAGAGACTGCGTGTCGTACCAGTTGTAGAAGTGGCCCCGGTGGCGTTCCAGGGCTTCCATTGTATGGAAGGCCTTTGCCGTGCGCTCGATGAGTTGTCTTGCCGTGATGTAGCCGAAGTCGTAAGCCGACAAATTCGCCAGGAGCGCTAGTCCCATGTTGGTAGGCGACGTGCGATGCTCGACCACGGGAGCGGAATGCTCTTGATAGTTATCCGGTGGCAGCCAATGATCTTCCGGGCCGACGAAAGCCTCGAAAAACGCCCAAGTCTTTCGGGAAAGTTTCCGCAGAAACAGGGTCTGGTCAGCCGTCAGCCTTGCTCCACGGCGTACGAGTGGTCGGCTGCTCCACCATGCAATCGCGGGGGAGGCAAACCAGAGGACCAGAATAGGCCCAGCCACGGCGAGCGCGGCCGGCCTCGATACGAACAGATAAATTCCCGCAGCAGCGGCCAGGACGGGGGCAATCCACATTGTCCGCCAGGATGCGACGAGGTCTGTGCGGCCTTGGCAATCCGCGTCGTTCGAAGGATTCCACTGCAGAAGTCGTTTATGGGTGACCCACATTCGCCAGGCCGTGCGCACAATCGCATCCAGACTGAAGAAAGCCTCATAGGGAAGACAGGTGAAAGTAAAGGCCGCCTGAGCGGAGTGTCGGCCGGCCGAGCGCACCGTGGCAGCGAGATGCTGACGCAGCAGCACATCGCCAGGCTTCTGAAACAGATCCATAAGAGACGCAATCCAGAGGGGAATCAGGATGGTTCCGATTACGGCGAGGGTCCATAGCCACGCCGGGCGCAAGACCGTCCAACCGAGGAGCAACAGCAAAATCAAAGCCACCGATACGAGGCTTCGCCGAAGATTGTCGAAAATCTTCCATCGGGACAACCCGGAGAGCGGGTTCTTACGGGGGTTTCCCTCGACGCCGGGAACGCCCGGCAGCAGCCAGCGGACAATTTGCCAATCCCCGCGGATCCAGCGGTGCCGGCGGCTCACGTCCGCGAGGTAGCGGGATGGATATTCCTCATACAACGGTACATCGCTCAACAGCCCCACCCGTGCATAGCATCCCTCCACAAGGTCATGACTGAGGATCCGGTTCTCAGGAAACCTCCCCTTGAGGGCCCGCTCGAAGGCATCGACATCATAGATCCCCTTGCCGATGAATGAGCCTTCGTGGAACACGTCCTGGTAGACATCGGAGACCACCCGGGTATACGGGTCGATACCCGGCTCACTCCCGAACAACTGGGCGTATCGCGACCGATTCGCAGCTGGCAGGCTCACTGCCACGCGCGGCTGAAGGATGCCGTACCCCTCATCGATCCTCTGTCGGTCTTCGTCGTACCGCGCCCTATTCAGCGGATGCGCCATGGCTCCCACAAACTGACAGGCCGAATCGCGGGGGAGCTTCGTATCCGTGTCAAGGGTGATCACATACTTCACGCTCGATAGGGCGGCAATATTCCCAACGATGAGGGAGAAGCGATCTTTCGCGCCGCCGCGCAGAAGCGAATTCAAATCCGCCAGCTTTCCTCGCTTCCGCTCGTAACCCATCCAGATTTGCTCCTGCGGATTCCAGCGGCGTGGACGATGAAAAAGGAAGAACGTGTCGGCTTTTGGGCCTCGGTACTTTTCGTTCAACCCTTGGATTCTCTTTTGGGCTAGCCGTAACAAAGGTTCGTTCTCCGAAAGCGTTTCCTCAGGCGCGTCCTGGAAATCCGTCAGCAGACCGAAGTGCAGGTGCTCGTCCCGATTCGCCAGAAACCGAACCTCCAGTGCCTCGACCAGATCCTCAATGTTTTTAGCGCTCGTGAGCATCGTCGGGATCACGGTCAAGGTACGAGATTCCGGAGGAATTCCTCCAGAAAAATCCATTCGCGGCAGCAGGCGCGGCGTCGCCAGTAATGTCGCCAGCCAATTCACCAGCGCCACCGCCAGATGGCTTGCGCTCAGCAGCAAGGGAACACCGATCAGTGCGAGTAGCCAAACAGGCACCCCACTGGCATCCGCTTTCGCCAGAAAGACACCGGTAAAAATCGCCGTGATTAGAAAATTTGTGCCAAGATAGAGGAGCAAAGGAGACTGGCAGATCCTTCGCTGAATAGCCTCAGGGGCGGAGAGGCGGACCTCCGCCGATCGTTCGAGCTGTAGCAGTCCCTTGTCGATCAGGTAGAACCCGACATGAGCTGCTCGATCGTCCCTGTTATCCTTGGCTGCAGCTTCGCGGGCCAATCGGATCGCTTCGCAGGCTACATCGCTTTCGGATCGTCGGCTGCTTTTCGCGATCTTTTCCACCACGTGACGGTAGAGATCGCGGGTGGCAAAATCCATTTTTTCGTACACTTCTCCAGGATCCTGCCGCAGGGTCTGTTCGACAGTGCTCATTGTCTCGACGAACTCGCGCCAGTCCATCGCTCCCAGAAATCGGAGGCTTCCGATGCTGTTGCTTACCGAAACCTGTTCGGCGGCCTGTTGCCGGTTCTCCGCCTGCACCAACTGCTCGATCGTCAGGCCGGATTCCGAGAGCCTCTGCTCAATCCAGGTGAGCGGCAAGGCCAACGCGGGGCCCTGTCCCTGCAACCGGCGCGCAAATTCCGCGACAAACGAACCCACCAGCGGCGGGTTCGACCGCGCCATATCCGCGATCGAGAGGATCAGGCTCTTGGGGTCTTTCTCCGCCATCCCCGTCATCTGATCCGCCCAGTAGTCGGCGCGGTTGCGGTCGGTCCGGTCAGCGGCGATGCGGGCTCCAACGCGACGGAGATTTTCGATCAGGGCCAGGCGCAGCATGATCGGAACGGCCCACAATTCGCCTAATTTTAGGACGGTCACCGTCTGGTAAGCGGCTACGAAACTGCTGAGATTTTCCGGGTCCACTCGCCCATCGCCGTGCGAGATAACCTCCAGCGCGATGTCGTACGCGCGCGGAAGCCCGGCCGATGAGCCATTCAGCAAGCGCGGCAATCCCCGGCTGTACCCCTTGGGCAAGTGTCGCCTGGCCATACGAATCTGTTCTTCGATCAGATAGAAGTTGTCGAGCAGCCATTCTTCGGCAGGTGCAATCCGGCGTTTCGCCTTGACCGCCGTTGTCAATAGATTGCAGGCTCCGATCAAGACGCCTTCATTCTCAGCCAGACGCGTCAGGAGTCGGTCCGAAGCCCGTCCCAAACTCAGCGTGTGCGAGTCCGCCAGCGCTTTGCCGTGCCGCTTCATCTGTTCGCTGCTGAACAGTTCCGATCGCAGCAGCGGCTCGTCGCCGGCATACTCTTGTGCCAAGCCGGTTCTGCCGAGACGCATCCACAAATGGGACAGGGTCCGGAGAATCCTCTTGCCGCTCACTCTCACTCTTTGTGTCTCCTTCTCTTGACATGCCATGATCTGGGCACGGCATGTGGACTTTGTCGAAAAATATTATTTCACCTAAAGGGGCTTCATCAAGCGGACCCTCTCTGAATGAACCCGCTCATCTTGTGGCCGGGCATCAATCCCAGCGGCCAAAGAATTAAGAGAATCACAGATATGGTTCAAAAGCGTGTTCGAGGCCTTTCTGAAGATAGCACCAGGATGCAGCCGTCTTAAATACGCTATTCTACAAGTTCATCTTCTTTTCCACTTCCAGCACCTCGAGAGTAACCTTCATTTTGCAGAATCCGGGTGGTCGCGTCGATCAAAGGTATAAACTATTGTCTTTGATGATTGAGGCCTTCCTCGTGGAACAAGCCCCATTGAAGATCATTTCCATCAATACAGGTCTTCTGATGGCATGGCGGGTGTCGAGGAGCTATCTTTTTTCGGCTTTTCAGCAACCATTGCCTCCGTGGTCATGAGAAGGCCGGCCACGGATGCGGCATTCTGAAGCGCAAACCGTGTTACCTTGGTCGGATCCACAATGCCGGCCTTCATAAGATCTTCGTACGTCCCAGTTTCGGCATTGAATCCAAAATTTCCTTCTCCCTCCATAACGCGCTGGACCACCACAGAGGCCTCAAAGCCGGCATTTTGGGAAATCTGCCTCACAGGCTCCTCAAGGGCACGTTTAATGAGGTTCGCCCCAAGCTGCTCCTCCCCGGGGAATTGACCCTTTTTGAGAACCTTCAGGGCACGCACATAAGCAACGCCGCCACCGGGAACGACGCCCTCCTCCACGGCTGCGCGAGTCGCATTGAGGGCATCTTCCACCCTGTCCTTTTTTTCCTTCATTTCAGTTTCCGTGGCAGCGCCTACATTGATAACGGCCACGCCCCCGATCAATTTTGCCAGGCGCTCCTGAAGCTTTTCCCTGTCATAGTCGCTGGTCGTTTCTTCAATTTGAACTCTGATCTGTTTTACGCGACCTTCCAGTTCCTTGCGCGCGCCGCCCCCATCGATGATCGTTGTGTTATCTTTGTCCACAGTAATCCGTTTGGCAGTGCCCAGGTCTTTCAGGGTAATGCTTTCCAGCTTGACGCCCAAATCCTCACTGATCACCCGGCCGCCGGTCAGTATGGCGATATCTTCCAGCATGGCCTTTCGCCTGTCGCCAAAGCCGGGCGCCTTGACAGCCGCACAATGCAGAGTCCCTCTCAACTTGTTTACCACCAGGGTAGCCAGAGCCTCCCCCTCCACGTCCTCTGCAAGGATCAAGAGAGGTTTTCCACCCCTTGCAACCTGCTCTAGAATGGGAAGCAGGTCTTTCATGGTACTGATCTTCTTTTCGTTTAAAAGGACATAGGGTTCCTCGAGGGCAACTTCCATCTTCTCGGGGTCTGTCACAAAGTACGGGCTCAGGTAGCCCCTGTCGAACTGCATACCCTCAACGACCTTCAGAGTGGTTTCCATCACCTTGGCTTCCTCTACGGTAATTACACCCTCCTTGCCCACCTTTTCCATGGCATCGGCGATAATGTCCCCGATGGTGCGGTCGTTGTTTGCCGATATTGTGCCGACCTGAGAGATCTCTTTTCTGTCTTTTGTGGGTTTGGACATCTTTTTCAGTTCTTCAACCAACATATCAACGGCCTTGTCAATGCCCCGCTTGATGGGCATGGGGTTGCCGCCCGCTGCCAAAAGCTTAACTCCTTCGCGGTAGATGGCCTGTGCCAGGATTGTCGCCGTGGTTGTGCCGTCCCCGGCGACGTCTGATGTCCGGGAAGCCACTTCCTTGACCATCTGTGCACCTATGTTTTCAAACTTGTCTTCCAGTTCGATCTCCTTGGCAACGGTCACCCCGTCCTTGCTGATCTTGGGGGAACCCCAGGATTTTTCAATGAGGACATGCCGACCTTTCGGCCCGAGGGTCACCTTCACCGCGTCGGCGAGGATGTCCACACCTCTCAGCATCTTCTCTCTTGCCTTTGCGCCATAGTTAATCTCTTTTGCTGCCATTGCTTAAGACCTCCTTCAATCACTTTCCATGATACCCAGGATATCATCCTCTCTCATAATGAGATGTTCCACCCCATCGACCTTGATTTCATTTCCCGCATATTTGCCGAAAAGTATACGATCGCCTTTCTTGACTTCCAGGGGAATCCGTTTTCCGTTTTCATCCCATTTTCCGGGACCGGCCGCTACGATCTTTCCTTCTTGTGGTTTTTCCTTGGCCGTATCCGGAATGACGATCCCGCCGGCGGTCTTTTCCTTCTCCTCAATTCCGACAACAAGCACCCTGTCGCTTAATGGCCTTATTTTCATGATTATCCTCCGATCTGCAATGGTTATGGGAAACTGAACTGGGTACGGCACTATTCCGCAGGGGTTTTCCCCAGCATCTTTCTCAGTTCCTCCCCCTGCACAACTTCCTTCTGGGAAACGAGTTTGGCCAGGTCATCCAAAATAGTGCGGTGAGCGCTCAGGATTCCTTGCACCCTTTGATGCGCCTGCTCGATCACCAGGGAAATTTCTTCATCTATCTGGCCGGCTTTCTCTTCACTGTAGGTTTTACCGGGAGCAAAACTTTCCGGGAGGAACAGAGGCTGACGAGCGCGCTCATAGGTCACCAATCCCATGCGATCGCTCATGCCGTATTCCGTGACCATGGACCGGGCAATGTCCGTAGCCCGCTGCAGGTCGTTTTGCGCCCCTGTGGAGATTTCTCCGAAAACCAGTTCCTCCGCCACCCTGCCTCCTAAAAGAACGGCCAGCCTGTCCAGCAGCTCCGAACGGGTCATCAGGTAGCGATCCTCCGTGGGTTGCTGCTGGGTATATCCGAGCGCCGCGATCCCTCGGGGAATAATGGAGATTTTGTGCACTGGGTCGGCATGATCCACAGACTCGGCGACAATCGCGTGTCCGGACTCATGAAAGGCGACTATTTCCTTCTCCTGGGCATTCATCACCCGGTTCTTTTTCTCCAGACCCCCAACCACTCGGTCTATTGCGTCGTCGAACTCAGCCGGCCCGACCGTTTCCTTGTTTTTCCGGGCAGCCAGCAGGGCTGCCTCATTGATGAGGTTGGCCAGATCGGCTCCCACAAAGCCGGGGGTACGTCCTGCGACCTTGCGGAGATCCACATCGGGGGCTAGGAGAACATTCTTGGAATGGATTTTCAGGACGGCTTCCCGCCCGTTGATATCCGGCCGGTCTACCAGGACCTGCCGATCAAAACGCCCAGGGCGCATCAAGGCAGGATCCAGAATTTCCGGACGGTTGGTGGCGGCCATGATGATGACCCCTTTGTTCGTCTCGAATCCATCCATCTCAACCAGGAGCTGGTTAAGCGTCTGCTCTCGTTCATCATGCCCACCCATAACATTCATTCCCCGGGCTTTCCCCAGCGCGTCCAGTTCATCAATGAAGATGATGCAGGGGGCCTGGCTCGCGGCCTGGGCAAAAAGATCGCGGACACGGGCGGCTCCCACACCCACGAACATCTCCACAAACTCAGATCCGCTGATGCTGAAGAAAGGGACTTTTGCCTCCCCGGCCACAGCCCTTGCCAGAAGGGTTTTGCCGGTCCCGGGAAGGCCGACCAGAAGGACCCCTTTAGGAATTCTCCCTCCCAGTTTCTGGAATTTCCCCGGATTACTCAGAAATTCAACCAGCTCCTGAAGCTCTTCTTTGGACTCATCGATCCCGGCCACATCGACGAAAGTGACCTTGGTCTCATTCTCGGCAAACATCTTCGCTTTACTTTTGCTAAAAGACATAACCCCCATCCCCGGCCCCATCTTCTTCATGGCGAATCGCCAGATGAAGAAGAAAATGGCGATAGGGATGACCCAGGAAAGAATGCTGCTCAGGAATTTACTCTCATAATGTCCTGAGTAACTGACCTTGTGTTCATCCAGATCCTTCACCAGGCTGGGATCATCCACCCGAAGGGTCGTAAACTTTTTGCCCGGCGTTCCCTTCAGCGTTCCATTGATATTTTCCGGGCCGATGATCAATTTATCCAACTGGTCTTGAGCAATGTATTGCTTAAATTGGCTGTAGGGGATCGTTTCCACTTTTGAAGAAAAATAGTATTGCTGCAGGTAGGAGAACAAAAGGAAGGCCAGCAGGATATACCAGATGCTGAAACGAGCCTTCGGGGGCAAGGCATCCCTCTTTTTCTGGGGGTCTCCGGGACCGAACATTGAACGAAGCTTATCTATGAAATGATCCCCCGGTTCATTATTTTCATTCAGTGGCATTATCTTTTTCCTTTTTGTTCAACCGATTCAAATGGACATACTTACGCATCGCCGCAATCATCTCGCCCCCTTCTTCCTAACTCAGACAAACATTTTCGGAATCTGCGGAATCCTTACCCCTACGCTTACCTGATCTCTTTCTCTGGGCGCCAGCGCTCCTTGGATTGTCCTTTGAAGATCTTCCAGTGAAAAGGGTTTGAATATGACTGAGTCAACAGAAGCACTTTCCAGCTTCTTCCTATCTGTCTTCAGAAAGATTAATGGTTAAAGCTTCTGTCTTTTTACTCCACTTTGACCTCGATGACTCTCGGTTTTGCCTTCTCAGTCTTCTGAATATGGAGATTCAGCATGCCGTCCTTGAAGGAAGCCTTGATTTTGGTTTCATCCACATTGTCAGGCAACGTAAAGCTACGGGTGAAGCTCCCGTAAGATCGCTCGACTCGATGGAACTTTTTCCCTTTCTCTTCTTTTTCCTGTTTTCTCTCTCCCCGAATCGTCAGGACACCATTGTCTACAGTAATTTTGACGTCATCCTTATTGACCTCGGGAATTTCCGCCTTGATCGCGAATGCCTCGTCGGTCTCAGCGATGTCTACCCGGGGAACCCAGTCGCCTGTTGCGATGACCTCTTGGCTCCAGCCTGAGGTTGCCCCACAGCTCTCGTGTAGCGGTCGAACCTGTCAGCAATCTCTCGCCACGGATCCCATGTTACCAGTGCCATAATGCACTTCCTAATTTACGGTATTTGGTTTACCCCACTGGAGAGCCCCGCATTCAGGCCATCAGGAATCTGGTTGTTCTTTCTCTAGCTCCAACCATTTTTTCAGAACGCAAAAATCTTTATAAGGTAATCCGCATATGAATTACCCTTAACAGCCAGCTCATTTTTTGATAAGAATTTCAAGCCCATCGGCACATGCTTGGCTCACATCATAGTCAGCCTTTTTCTGCCCGGGCATTTTGTCCCAGCCCCCTTTTTCAATAAATTTAGCTCGCTTCCATGAATCCAATTCCGCTAATTCTTTGAGTTTCTCCTCATGATTCGGTTGCTTCATAAATTGGGCGACGCAGATCGCTGCCTGACTCGCCAAGACCGCTTCTTGAGTCATCGTTTTGGTCGTGCCGGCGGTCGTCCACCCTCCCCATGTAAAACCGATGATCATTACGACGACTGCCCCAACAATAAGACCCCAACCTCCATGCTTCAGTTTTCCTGCAGTTTCCGTTTTCATTGATAATACCTCCTTGAATTATGTTGTAATGTTTTTGCCTACGATCACCTTGCTGCCAATGAGTTGGATGAGGTCATCGGCCCTGCTGGCAACTGACCGTTTTTCCCCACTGAAGATCATTTCCACAATTTATCATTTCACAATTGTCTCACCGCCCGAGTCGGGCAAGGCGTTGTATATTTCCTGGATGCCATTGGCTTCCGCAATGCCTTTGGCCTAGATGGCTTTCGGACTCACTGAGCAATCTTCAATTTGCAGATTTTGCGGAAATGATAGCCATAAATCGCAAGCGTAATAGTCAGCGGGAGCATTTTAGGCCGGCAAAAAAGAGTCCAGATCATGATCTTCCAGTATTCGAATCGCTCCCGGCCGAAAATACCCAGGCGGAAGCTTGAACGCAAGACCGCCAGCAAACGTTGAAACTCCAGAGGGGTCCTCACCTTTGGTCTCTTATACTCCCGGAGAAAGGTCATCGCCCGTTTATAGTAATGCTCGGGTGAGTAAATGTGCTGCATCAGGTTTCCGTATCCTTCGCGCAATACATCAAACCCCATTCTGGGAAGAATGTTGGTCGTGCCGTCTGCGTTGTCTCCGGAGATACAGTCGATCAGGCGGTCCTCTTTCCTCATACGTTCATAGAGCCTTGTGCCGGGTGGGGCGTTCAGTAGGCCCACCATGGCCGTCACGATGCCGCTCTTCTGGATAAAGTCGATCTGCCGCTGAAAGATGGATGGCGTGTCACTGTCAAAGCCGACAATGAAGCCACCGGTCACTTGCAGCCCGGCCCGCTGCATACGCTTTACACTCTCCAGGAGGTCTCGGTTCTTGTTCTGCTTTTTGTTGCATTCAGCCAGGCTTTCTTCATTGGGCGTTTCGATTCCGATGAAGACCGCATCAAAACCCGCTTGGACCATCATTTCCATCAGCAGCTCGTCATCGGCCAGGTTGACCGAAGCCTCTGTGTTGAAAGGGACTCCCTTCCTGCCTTTCTGCCACTGGATGAGTGCCGGCAGGAGATAATTCTTCAGATAACCTTTGTTGCCGATAAAGTTATCATCCACAAAAAAGACCTGTCCACGCCACCCTTGATCGTAAAGACCATCCAGCTCAGCAGTAATCTGCTCGGCTGTTTTGATGCGGGGGCGATGCCCGAATAGTGCGGTTACGTTACAGAAATCACAATTGAATGGACAGCCACGCGAAAACTGAATGCTCATCGAGGCATACTGTTTGAAATCCATCAATTCCCACAGGGGAGCAGGTACTTTACGAATGTCGCAAAACTCCGATGTCTCGTAGATGTGCTGAGCGCATCCCTTCTCCAGATCCGCCAGAAAGGGGGGGAGGGTCAGTTCGGCCTCATTCAGCACAAAATGGTCCACACCCTCAAATTGATCGTATTCGTTGGTGAAGAGCGGCCCACCAGCTATGACCTTGATATTCGCCTCCTTACACCGGCCAATGATCTCACGTGCCGATTCTCTTTGCACAACCATGCCGCTGATAAAAGCGCAATCAGCCCATGCTAGGTCTTTTTCAGTGAGCTTTTCCACATTCACATCAACCAGCTTCTTAGGCCATACTTTGGGCAGCATCGCTCCTATCGTCAGAAGACCCAGGGGAGGCAAAGCCGCCCTTTTGTGAATGAATCTGAGGGCATATTTGAAACTCCAGAAGGTAGCCGGGTACTCCGGATAGATCAGCAAGGTTTTCATACGCTTTCCTTTCTTATATCAATAATGATCCCTGGTCATTTCGGGATGGTCTTCAGGAACCGGTAATAGTCGGAATCGGTTCCAAGAATAACAGAGGCGTTCTTATACGCAGCATCTTTGTAGGTCTCCAGGGTCTTGAAAAAGGCGTAGAAGGCAGGATCCTGACCGTAAGCGTCTCCATAGATCCTGGTTGCCTCTGCATCCGCCCCTCCCCGGATCTCTTCGGCCGTCCGGTATGCGCCCGAGATGATGGATTTCAGCTCCTTCTCCATCTGGCCGAGAATCTCTGCCTTTTTGCCCTCTCCCTCCGATCGAAACTGGGCGGCCTTGCGCTTTCTTTCCGACACCATCCGTTCGTACACCTTCTTACGGACTTGCTCGACATAGTTAATCCGCTTGATGCGCACATCGACCAGTTTCATACCAAAGGCGGGCATAGCCTTCGACGCCTCGGCCAGAATTGCGCGGGTGATCTTTTCTCTCCCCAGGCGAACGGTTTCCGGGGCGGTTGCTTCACCCTGGAACGGGGAGAGGACCTTGCCTTCCACATTCTCCACGCTCGGCATCTCGTTTGTGGTCCGGACGAGCTCCACCAGAGGATTCGCCGAGACATAATCCCTGAGAACAGCGTCAATGATGTCATCCAACTTGGCGTATGCCTGAGTGTACGTACCAAGAACCTCCAGGAATTTCTGTGCGTCCACGATTCGCCACCGGGCCGTTGTATCGACATAGATAAACCGTTTGTCCCGGGTGGGTATCTCTTTGGGATCTCCATCCCACCTCATAATCCGCTTCTCATAGCGATGGATGTCCTGAATGAAGGGAATCTTGAAATTGAGACCCGCCTCGGTCTTTGGTTTTCCAACCGGTCTTCCAAACTGGGTGATCACCACCTGTTCCCATTCGTTGACCGTGTAAAAGGCGCCCGAAAACAAGAGGATCAGAAAGATAACGATCACAACGCCAATGAAAGCTCCCATTCGTCTCATTTAGCCTCACCCCCCTTTGTTACCTGCTGATTGAGTTGGAGCAACGGCAGAAGGCCTTTCTGTTTACTGTCGATAATGTAGATCTGCTTAGCATTGGGCAGGATCGTCTGATAGGCCTCCAGGTAGAGGCGCTGTTTGGTGACTTCTTTCGAATTTCGGTATTCTTTGAGAACAGCCGAGAACCTGGCTACATCACCCTTGGCGTGGTTCACCCGCTCGAGCGCGAATCCCCGGGCCCCGTTGATCGCTCTTTCCGCTTCTCCCTTAGCTTGTGGAATCTGTCTGTTATACGTCTCCTGGGCCTCGTTAATGAGTCTCTCCTTTTCCTGCTGTGCCTCGTTTACCTCATTGAAGGCGCCTTTTACAGGATCGGGTGGAACCACGTTTTGGAGTCTCACGTTGACGACTCGAATTCCGGTTTCATACTCATCGAGAATCTTCTGAAGCTCCTCCTGGGCCATTTTGTTCACCTCTTCCCGGTTTTGTAGAACATAGTCAAAGCTCCTGTTCCCCACGATGCGCCGATTCACCGATTCGCTGATATCCCTGAGTGTCATAATAGGGTCTTGTACGTTGAAAAGGTATTTTCGGGGGTTTTCCCTCCGGAACTGGATGATCCACTCCACATCGATAACGTTCAGGTCCCCGGTAAGCATGAGAGATTCTCGCTCCTCCGCGGCACCCTTTTCATACTGGGTCCGAATACCGGGGCGGACGCTTTTGAAACCAAAACTCTCCGTGTCTACCTGTTCCGTGTGCACCTTGAAAACCGTGTCCACACCAAAGGGGATTTTGAAGTGAAGACCTGGCATAACCAGACCAACATAGTTGCCAAATCGCAGAAGGACCCCCTGGTGACCGGGGGCAATGGTGTAAAAGGCGGTATAAGCCACGATAATCCCGAGAACAATGACGATCACTATAAGCCAAAGGGGCTTTCTTCCCTTCCCGAGGCTCAGTGAATCTCCCACCTTCTTGATCATTTCGGAAAGATCTGGGGGACCCTCTTGCCGGCCTCCTGGATTATTTTCCCACGACATAATTATTCTCCTTTTCAGTAGCAGTGATTTTCAGAGGGTTCCCTGTTCCTGAGGGCATTGACGACCTCCACCCCTTCCGAACGGGAGATCGTATGGATTTTCATTTCCAGAGGTTTGGTTAAAAGACTCCTGGTCCCGAGCAAAACACTGAATCTTTCGGATCGTATATGACGGACCAGTTCTGCACGTTTCTGCCGCTCCTCAATGAGATAGAAAACTGTTTTACGATTGATATCGCAAAAAGCGTCATAACTCAGGCACCCCTTCTCCTTTCTCGCAGCCGCACTCATCGAGAGAAGTGTCTGCATCACATCTAACTTTTTTCCCACGAGTGCCTTCATTGAAATCCTCACAATAATCACGACAACCCCTCTTTTCGTGAAAGTCCGACCTGCGGTTCAGGTCACGCCACATGCCCAAACTCAGAGATATCTCAGCCCTGTCCGCCGGCTAGAAAATTAGATGTTGTGTTGTATTAATAGCTGTACAAGCTTCGTGCCACACCTAGGCAGCCAACAAATACTTTTTTATCTTATTGATTTCAAAAGAATATTTTCCTCGAGAAACCCTTGGGGAAGTCACGAATGGAAATGAATATCTGGTCACATTTGACCATTGCTCATATATGGGCACCTTTTTTTGATCACGCCGGTCGAGTATGAGTCAGTAGCTTTGCACCTATTTGAGATGAAAGATTATGAATCTGGGGGCGTCTCGAAAAACGAGGGCTACCGTAAACAGCCGCCCTTTTGAAGGGGCACGAGCGGAATTGTCAAATGTCTAGGGCTCTGACACCATCCCATTCTGCAAGTTGCTCCTACAGATTATTCTTCGTACACTATGAGAGCGCCCCTTGGATCCTGCAGTGAGTTGGAATCAGGCTGGGAAATTGGGTGGTCTCGCGACCTTCATCCACTTCTCAGACAAAAAAATATCGATCAACAGAGAGGTTTCTATAGTATTGGGAAACGTGCGAATTACGGCTGAAATGGATCTAGAGAAAGGCAAAAAAAGGGCTATTTTGGAGTTTAAGAGAGCACGAAGATACAGTGCAGCCACTGGTTCGGATGAAGACCAAGTCTTCACATATCTGACGGCGGCGGGGATCGAGATAGGAATTCTGTATTTTGCTCCAGATGAGCCGGTCCAAAAGATGATGTAATCAGAGGGTGAGTGGAAGATTGGGCATAGAGGCTTAACCCGCCAGTGCATCTGACCGCCAAAAGCGCCGTTGCTCCATCAAGGTGAGGAATCTTTAGGCACTCATTTCAATGGAAAGGACCGGCGACAACGCATGAGAGACCATGCCCTCAAGGTGGATTGCATCACAGGGACACACAGCCATACAATGGCCGCATTCCATGCACAGAAAAGAATTTTCGGGGAAATTGCAGCGGTTTTTTCCTCATGCTGAAGAACACAGTTTACGGAATATGCCGGGCACAAACGTCACCGAAGCAGCCACACCCTATCCACTGTGATCAGCATCAATTCGAACCATCATTCCTCCTTTATTCCTTTTGCAATGGTCCGAGAACTGATGGGCCTACCGGCGAATTTGCAATTAATCAAAATTATCCCAAGAATTACCAGTCCTGCACCAATAAACTTAATGTAAGAGAGCTTTTCACCGAGAATGAACGCTGCCGAGGTAATGGTAAAGATCGGTTCCGTATTCAACAGCATCGATGCTTTCACCGGGCCGATCATTTTGAGTCCGGCGTAAAATGCCACGTAAGCAAACCCTATGGCAACTCCCGAACCACATAACCCCATCAGGTTGATTGCCGTAAGTCCACGGGCTGGATCGGCTCCAAAGAAAAGAAACAGGAGAAACAGGACCGTGCCTCCAAACAGGCTATGAAGGTTCACTGCCTGGGGATCAACATCGCGTATGGTGAGACTGCCGATCGTGACAAAAGCAGCCATGCCGATCGCCCCTGAGAGTGCAGACAGAACACCTCTGACTTCCGAGATGCTCAGGGGGTGAATCCCCAAGGCAAAAGACAACCCCAGAAACGCGATAAAGGCCGCCGCCAGACGAACGATGGTGATCGGTTCCTGTTCCGTGAATCTGGAAACAAAGAGGGTGAAAATCGGTCCCGTATAAAAAATGAGAACAGCCATACTCACCGGTATGTATTTCGTAGCGCCGAGATATCCGATTCCCATCACGAATACCGTAATGCCAAGGCCAAGGGCAGCATAACGCTCTCGCGGAGATAAGGCTACCGGTCTGCCCGCGGCTTTCTGGCAAAGGAAAAGAAGCATCGTCGCCACCAGGAAGCGTACGGCATTGGAGGTGTTGACGCCAACCCCCTGCCTGATCATGACGCTCGCAATGACGATGCTGGAAGAAAATCCCAAAGCTGAGGCCAGCACAAGGCCAACACCTATCCATGGTCGCCTATTTCCTGGTTCCGCTTTAAGTTCCTGTCCTGTGCCTTTTGTT
>Ga0316576_10000343_pt1 | contig 20964 bp, 19 predicted proteins | sample S0NA_FD_203075 | JGI IMG/M metagenome (GOLD analysis project Ga0316576, IMG submission 203075) | Rhizosphere microbial communities from salt marsh grasses in Alabama, United States - S0-2_050615r3r5 | ecosystem: Host-associated > Plants > Roots > Rhizosphere | place: USA: Alabama | collected...
GCGCAGGTCGAGGACCTGCTCCGAGGTGGTGATGTAGACCACCGAGGGACTCAGCCGCTCGAAGATCTCGATGGTCGAGCGCTCGTCCGCCGCCAGATCCCCCCGGGCCTCCACGACCCGTGGCTGGGCCTGACCGCGAATGTAGAGATCCTGGACCCAGGGACGCACCAGCAGCGCGACCAGGAAGAAGATCACGAACCAGAGAAGGAATCGGCTGAGCGTAAAGGCGTGCATGCGGGAGGGCCCTGCGCGGCGATAGGGCGATTCTAACGCCGCGCCGTGACCCGGGATCGCGCCGGTGAAGGGTCCCTCGGGGATCGGGCGGGGACACGAGTCGGGCGGCAGTCGGACCCGGGCGATTGGCGGTGGCCTGAGACGGGGTTATCGGGCTGAAGCCCAACGTACGGGCCAGGATGCAAGGTTACTGGGCGGGGACGGTGCCCTGGTCCGTCGGGCAGGGGGGTGGGGGACCCGGGTCGCCGACGTGCCCGGCACCCAGGAAATCCATGCAGGTGTAGAGCCGGCCCTCGAAGGTCGCCTCGACCACGATCTCGCCCTCGCGCCGGTGCACCTCGAAGCCGAGCTGGGGCGCGGGGAGCGGGGCCACGAACCGCAGCGACTCGGCCGGGTACCGGATCTCGAGCTCCACCCGCATGGGGTAATAGCCGTCGAGGAAGCGGCGCATGTAGGGACCATTCTGCAGCCGGTAACGCCCCTGGCCCAGATCGCTCAGGGCCCGACTCTCGCCGGTCACGCAAAGACGGGCCCGCCGCCCCACGTCTTCGAGCTGAACGCTGGATCCCTCCATCCAGGCCCGGCCGATGTCCTCCGCGCTCTGGACCCGCAGGTGCCGGATGCGCTCGGGATTGAACAGGATCTGGGCCGCGGGGACCGCATCGAGCTGGTCGTGGCACTGCTCCAGGGTGACCCAGCCGGTCCGCAGGCTGGAGGCATCGATATGGATGCGGTTGACGTGGACATGGTGCCCCGCCGCCGCCTCGGGTGCGACGAAGCGGAGCTCACCGTCGTTGACGGCGGCGACGCGCTCCTCCAGGTCCCACCCCTCCCCCCAATCGGCCCCGGACTCCTGGGCGCCCGCAGGCCGGGGATCCAGAAGCAGCCATGGCGCGAGGCCCAGGGCAAGGAGTGAAGCGAACTCCCGCTTTTTCATGTCACGGAGCATGTGGCCGCCGCTGCGGACTTCAATCGGGATCCCCCTCGCCCCGGGGCGGCCCGGAACGGGACTCCCCGAGCCGCGGCCACTATCTCCCGACCAAATCTCGCCGCGGCCCTACCGGATGTCTGACGGTTACCAGCGAACGTCTGTGACGTTGTTCACATTCTTTCCCGGGTCGGTACACTCAAGACGAGGCCCTTGGAGCCAGTCCCGGCACCCTTGGGCCCCCGACCGAAAAGACCCAGACGAACCTGTGAGACAAGCCGATGTCGCGTCCCTTCTTGGACTCCGAGACCCAGACCGCCGAGCCGTACAGCCAGCCGTGGACCGGCCCTGTCTCGGAGGACCTGGTGGACGCGCAAACCGGCCAGTGGCTTCACTCACAGCTGCCGCTCCTCCATCGGCTCCTGGATCAGCTCGACGATGAGGATCTGCCACCGCAGCAGCGTGTCCGGGCACTCAGAATTCTCCAGGGATCCCTCTTGGAGACGGTCCAGTCCTTGTCCCGCCTCGACGGCCTGGAAGCGGACCCGAAGGTCTCCCCGCTCACCCCGTCACCGACGCCCGCCCAGCGTCTCCTCGATCGGCTGTCCCGCAACCTGGACCATCTGCTGCTGGCCCTGGATCGCCGCCGCTTCGGGGCGGGGCCCCTGGACAACGCGGATCGCCGCTGGACCATCCGCCAGCTCTTCGGCCTTCTGGGCGAGCAGATCGAGCACGGCATCCTCTACGCACGACCCTTGCCCCCCCGCACCTGGCTGCGCCTGCACGACCTCTTCGCGTATCTGATGGCCCGCGGGGGGCTGATGCTCGGCACCGGCGGCTCGGTCCTCGGCAGGGGCTTCGATCCGGAGACCTTCTACAAGCGATTGCTCCTCCTCGGACTGTGCCCCCGCCTCGTGGGGGCACGCCCGCTGGACGAGGATGTCTCGAACCAGCTGATGCGCTGGGCCATCGAGAGCCGGTTGGAGGAGCCGGCCGGCCGACTGGGCGAGTATGGACTGATCGTCGTGGAGACCTCGCGGGACGCCCCGGCCCAATTCAGGGAGCCGCCCCAGGACGACCCCTGGCGAGGCTGGGTGCTGGAGCCGCCGGCGGAATTCCTGGCCTTTGCCGGCATCAGGCGCCCAGCCCTTTCCCTGGCGGATCTCGGTGCCGACACCCGGGCCCTGGGCGGTGGCAACCGCTGAGTCGGGGAACCCCGGAGACCGTGAAGCGTTCCGCTCGGGTCAGCCGGCCAATCGATTCGGTGTAGATCGATGAGATGGTCTCCTCCCGCTTCCAAGATCGGCGTCGAATGCGCCAGGATGGAAGTATCGACCAACCATCGCGACGAAGAAGGAGGAGACCGTATCTGAGATTACGACGATTGGGCTGGACCTGGCAAAGCAGGTATTCCATTTGGTGGGTTTCGACAGCAAGGGCAAAGAGGTTAAGCGCAAGAGGCTCACGCGGGGGAAGCTGGTGGAGTCCGTGGCCAACCTGCCGCCGTGCCTGATTGCGATGGAGGCCTGTGGCGGCGCTCACCACTGGGCGCGCCGATTCCAGGACCTGGGTCATGAGGTTCGCTTGATTGCCCCGCAGTACGTCAAGGCCTACGTGCGCGGCAACAAGAATGACTACAACGATGCGCGAGCGATCGGCGAGGCGGCGCGGGTGGCGGACATGCGCTTCGTGCAGGTCAAGAGCGTCGAGCAGCAGGACGTGCAGGCCATGCACCGGCTGCGCGAGGCGCGAGTGGGCGAGCGCACGGCGCTGTGCAACCAGCTGCGCGGTTTGCTGACGGAGTACGGGATCGTCCTGGCGCAGGGCGTGGGCACGGTGCGCAAGCGCGTGCCCGAGCTGCTTGAGGACGCCGCGAACGGGCTGAGCGATTTCTTGCGCGCCTTGTTGGCCGATGCCTACCGTCAGCTGCGCGAGCTCGATGGCCACATCGGGTTCTACACCGACGCGCTCACAGCGCATGCCCGGCAGAACGAGGCGGTCGAGCGGTTGCAGACGGTGCCGGGATTCGGTCCCATCGTTGCCAGCGCCTTTCATGCCTTCGTCGGCAACGGCCACGCCTTTGGCAAAGGGCGCGACCTCTCCGCCGCCCTCGGGCTGGTGCCGAGGCAGCACAGCAGCGGGGGCAAGACGGTGCTGTTGGGGATCAGTAAGCGCGGGGATCGTTATCTGCGCAGTCTGCTGGTGCACGGCGCCCGTGCCGTGGTGCGGATGGCGGACAAAAAGGACGACCCACTCAGCCGTTGGATCTGCCGGCTCAAGGTCACCCGCGGCGCCAACAAAGCCGCCGTGGCACTGGCCAACAAGCTCGCGCGCATCGGCTGGGCCATCCTGCAGCGCGGCGGCACCTACCGCGCGCAACCGGCCCCCGGGGGCGCCGGATGAGGGCGCCCACGTCCGCCTTTCCTCCTGCCGAGCAGGCTCGCTTGGGGGACGCAGCTATCAAGGAGCTTCCCGCGCACGCTCGGGACTCCTCCTTGACACCTCCGCCCCCCAAGCAAAGAGGTCTGCAGGAGGAAAGCCTTCTTGTCCCATCAACAGATGGGCAATCACGAGGCAACCGCCCAACCGCGGGCTGACCCGAACCACGAGGTTTTTTCCGACCGACGATTGCGAAGGCTTTGTGACCAGCGATGACATCATAGGTCAGACCGGCGTATCGAGAACCTGGGAAGCCCGACGGCGGCTGTACGACGCCGATAGGTCGATAAGGACGATACGCGCGCATTTCATCGAGGCCAGAAGAGCGATATCTCTTCATCAACAGGCCGGATATACGGCAGCAATCCTGTCCCTGTCACGCGACCACGAGACCTTGCAAAATGGGAGGAGACCATATACGGGCTTCAGCCCGACGGCGGCCTCTCGGATTGCCTGCAACACCGCAGTCGGGCTGAAGCCCGACCTACGGGTGTCGGCGAGCTATTTCACCCGCATGCCGGGCTCCGCCCCCGCATCGGGGCCGAGCAGGTAGGTCTCCTTGCCGCCGGGCCCTGCCGCCAGCACCATCCCCTCCGAGACCCCGAAACGCATCTTGCGCGGGGCCAGGTTGGCGACCATCACCGTCAGGCGGCCGACCAGGCCCTCGGGCTCGTAGGCGGAGCGGATCCCGGCCAGGACCTGACGGGTCTCGCCCCCCAGGTCCAGCTTGAGCCGCAGGAGCTTGTCCGCCCCCTCCACCCGCTCGGCCTCCAGGATGCGTGCCACCCGCAGATCGACGCGGGCGAAGGTCTCGTAGTCCAGGGTCTCGGCGATGGGGTCCCGCTCCAGGTGCGGGTTGGTGTCCGCCCGGGCCAGGGCCTCGCCCTGGTCCTCGGGGGCGACGGCCTTGGCGCTCAGGTCTTCCCTCGACGCCGCCAGCATGGCCGCGATCTGGCCGGACTCGATGCGGGTCATGAGTGGCTTGAAAGGCCGGATCTCATGATCCAACAGCGGACGCCCGAGGTCCCCCCAGGTGAGGGGCGGTACCTGAAGGAAAGACTCGGATGCCTCGGCGGTGCCTGGGAGGATCGGCCGCAGCCAGCCGATCAGTAGCCGGAACAGATTGAGGCCCATGGTGCAGATGCCCTGGAGCTCCGCCTCCCGGCCGGGCTGCTTGGCCACCACCCAGGGGGCCTTCTCGTCGATGTACTGGTTCGCCCGGTCGGCCCACGCCATGATCTCGCGCACCGCCCGGCTGTACTCACGCCGCTCGTAGGCCCCCGCGATGGACTCACCGGCGGCGACAAGCTCATCGAGCAGGCCGGGCTCGGGCAGCTCCGCGGACAGACGCCCCTCGAAGCGCTTGGTGATGAAGCCCGCGCTACGGCTCGCGATGTTGACCACCTTCCCCACCAGGTCCGCGTTCACCCGCAGCTGGAAGTCCTCCAGGCTGAGATCGATGTCGTCCACCCCGGAGCCCAGCTTGGCGGCGAAGTAGTAGCGCAGGTACTCGGGATTCAGGTGATCGAGATAGGTGCGGGCCTTGATGAAGGTACCCCGGGACTTGGACATCTTCTGCCCGTCCACCGTGAGGAAGCCGTGGGCGAAGACGGCGCTCGGGGTGCGGAAGCCCGCCCCGTGGAGCATGGCGGGCCAGAAGAGTGCATGGAAGTAGATGATGTCCTTGCCGATGAAGTGGTACAGCTCCGCCGGGCTCCCCGGGGACCAGAAGTGGTCGAACTCGAGCCCCGCCGCTCGGCCCTTCGGGCCGTCGCAGAGGTTCTGGAAGCTCGCCATGTAGCCGATGGGGGCGTCCAGCCAGACATAGAAGAACTTGCCGGCGTGGTCCGGAATCTCGAATCCGAAGTAGGGGGCGTCGCGCGAGATGTCCCACTCCTGGAGACCCGCCTCGAACCACTCCCCGAGCTTGTTGGCCACCTCCCGCTGGAGGCTGCCGCCCCGGGTCCAGTCCTTGAGCATCCCCTCGAAGTCCTGGAGCCGGAAGAAATAGTGGTCGGATTCCCGCTCCTCCGGCACCGCCCCCGAGATCGCCGAGCGCGGGTTCTTGAGCTCGCTCGGCGAGTAGCTGGCCCCGCACGCCTCGCAGTTGTCCCCGTACTGATCCGCCGCACCGCACTTGGGACACTCGCCCTTGATGAAGCGGTCCGGCAGGAAGATCCCCTCCACCGGGTCGAAGGCCTGGGTGATGGCGCGTCGGGCGATATGGCCCGCGTCCCGGTTGCGCTCGTAGATCAGGGTGGCGAAGTGCCGGTTCTCGGGGGAGTGGGTCGAGTGATAGTTGTCGAAGGCGATACGGAAGGCGGCGAAGTCTGCCTGATGCTCCCGGGCGACCCGGGCGATCAGTGCCTCCGGCGTGATCCCCTCCTGCCTGGCCTTGAGCATGATGGGCGTGCCGTGGGCGTCGTCCGCGCAGACGTACCAGCAGTTGTGCCCCCGCATCCGCTGAAAGCGCGCCCAGATGTCGGTCTGGATGTACTCCACCAGGTGCCCGATGTGGATCGGCCCGTTGGCATAGGGCAGGGCGCTGGTGATCAGGATGTCGCGGGGGTTGCTCATGGCTCGTCCAGGATCGGGGAATCGAAACGCGCGCAGTATCGCACGGGGCGAGCGGCGGGACCGCGCGCGCACGGCCCGACGACCCGGCGATCACCGGCCCGCGGGAACCGGAAGGCGTCCGCCCCCGTCGGCGTCGGCGCGTCCCCGTGACGCCCGGCGCGGTCAGCGAATCACCGCCTCGACGGTGGCGGCAACGGCGGGGCGAGCGTTGGAGTGGTCCCCTCGTCGAAGCAGTACATGTAAGGGGAGGTCCCCTCCGTGCTCACGTAGGTGATCAGGCAGGTTTTCTGATTCGGGGGGTCGATCATCTTGCGCACCACCAGGTCCCCCTCGCGCAGCTGACTGGTCTGGACCATGCCCCCCTCGCCCGGCTGACCGAGGCTCGGGTAACACGTCAGGGACGGGGATGTCCCGCCGGAGCCGACATAGGCGACGAGGCAGGTCTTGCTGCTGTCGGGATCGATCAGCCGATGCACCTCCAGGTCCCCCTCCCGTATGTGGCCGCCGCGCTCGATCGCGTCGCCGCCCGGCTTGACGCTCCTGTAGCAATCGATCGCCGGGGCGGTGCCGGGGGTCGAGATATAGGCCACGAGGCAGGACATGCTGTTCTCGAGGTCCTTCACCTTGCGCACGACCAGCTCGCCCTCCTTGAAGAACCCCACCTGGTTGACGTTGGACCGGAAGCCGGACACCGCGTCGTAGCAGGTCATCACCGAGCTGGTACCCGCCGTCCGTACGTAGAACGCGAGGCAGATCTTGTTGCTCTGGAGATCCGAGATGGTTCGAACGATCAGGTCGCTCTCACGCAGCTTGCCGGTCTGGACCAGCAGCGTCGACTCGTACTCCGCGGCGAGGCAGGACAGGGGAAGGACGACGAGCAGGGACAGAAAGAATCGTTTCATGGTCTCTCCCGGCGGTGGATCACGGGCCTAGGCTGATCCAGTGGTCAAGGGAATCCCGACACCCGTGTTTATAGCACAGGTATTTTATGCTGGAATTCCGTCACCAAGGGACTCGACGGGGTGAAAACGTGCGATCCTGAGCCGCTTGGCGGGAAGCGCACGGCTTTCGCATCCCTGATCGCAACGAGAGGACCGGCCCCGCGGGGGACCCCCTGCCCCGCCTTTCAATCCTGATCCAAACATGACGCGAGACTGAGGAAAGACGAGACGTGAACCGAACCAAACTCTTCTCTGTGACGGCGGCCCTCACGGTCGGCCTAGGCTCCCTGGTGACGGGGCAGACGGCCCAGGCCATCAACTTCGGGGACATGATGAATCCCGGTAAATGGTTTGGCGGCGGCGATCGGGACCGCTACTACGACGACTACCGCTACGGTGGTCCCTACGGTCGTTGGGGAGGCCCTTATGGCTACGGAGGACCCTACGGCTGGGGCGGGCCCTATGGGTACGGCGGTGGCCCCTATGGCTACGGCGGTAGCCCCTGGGGCGGCTGGGGCGGGTACCCCGGCTATGGTCCCGGAAGCACCATCGTGGTCACACCCCAGGGGGGTGCCTCGCGCGATTCACAGCCCGCCCCCAGGCTGCCGGAGTAGCGACCGCGGATCGGACGTCCACGTCACCCGCGCCCGGCATCCAGCAACCGGCTACGGTAGAGGCTGAAGGTTGGGGCTCGTCCCGAGCCCCAACGGCCCGCGCGAGGCTCCCATTCCCGGCCCCGAGGCGCCAGCCCCGGGCCGCGTGCCCATGGGGCCGCTCTTGATTTAGCCCCCTGCCAAACCAAACTCCCTGGGCTTGAGAGAGGCTCCGCATGACGGCCGGGCGGGGCATGAGAGACCACAGTCGCCGGCATCGCCGGGGCGTTGCGGAAAAGCGGAGTTGAACATGGCTGAAGTAACGAAAGAGCAGATCGAGTCGGCGGTCGAGGACTACGTGGAGCCCCATCTGGGCCGGGACCTGATCAGCGGCAATGCGGTGAGGGGCATCGAGGTCGAGGGGGACCAGGTCAAGGTCAAGGTGGTCCTGGGCTTTCCGGCCAAGGGCATCCAGCAGTCCGTTGCCGAGGCGGTGAAGGAGCGGGTGCTCTCGGTGCCCGGGGTCGCCATGGTCCAGGTGGACGTCTCCTGGGAGATCAAGGCCCACTCGGTCCAGAAGTCCCTGAAGCCCATCGACAACGTCAAGAACATCATCGCCGTGGCCTCCGGCAAGGGTGGCGTCGGCAAGTCCACCACCGCGGTGAACCTGGCGCTGGCCCTGTCCGCCGAGGGGGCCCGGGTCGGCATCCTGGACGCCGACATCTACGGTCCGTCCCAGCCCCGCATGCTGGGCATCACCGGCAAGCCGGAGTCCAAGGACGGCAGCAGCCTGGAGCCGATGAACAGCTACGACCTCCAGGCCATGTCCATCGGCTTCCTGATCGACGAGGAGACCCCCATGATCTGGCGTGGCCCCATGGTCACCCAGGCCCTGGAGCAGCTCTTGAACGACACCAACTGGTCGGACTTGGACTACCTGGTGATCGACCTGCCCCCGGGCACCGGCGACACCCAGCTCACCCTCGCCCAGAAGGTGCCCGTGTCCGGCGCGGTGATCGTCACCACCCCCCAGGACATCGCCCTCCTGGACGCCCGCAAGGGGCTCAAGATGTTCCAGAAGGTGGAGGTGCCGGTGCTGGGCATCGTGGAGAACATGAGCATCCACATCTGCTCCAAGTGCGGCCACGAGGAGCACATCTTCGGCGAGGGCGGCGGCTCGCGAATGGCCGAGCAATACGGGGTCCAGCTCCTGGGCGCCCTGCCGCTGGACATCACCATCCGTGAGGAGACCGATTCCGGCAAGCCCACGGTGGTCGCCCAGCCCGAGTCCCGCATCACCGAGATCTACCGGGAGATCGCCCGCAAGACCGCGGCCAAGCTCTCGCTCCAGGCCAAGGACTACGCAGCCAAGTTCCCCCGGATCGTCATCCAGAACAACTGACGCTCGGGCGGCTGGCCGCCCCGAGACACGCGCTTGGCGGGTCGAGGGCCCTGGGGCTTGCGCCCCGGGGCCCTTCGTTTTTGGGACGGCAGCGCCGCACCGATCGGGGAGTCACCGATGACCTTCGCCTTCGACAACACCTACGCGCGGCTCCCGCGGCGTTTCTACGTGCGCCAGGAGCCTGTTCCGGTCCAGGCACCGCGGATCCTCCGGGTCAATCACGCCCTGGCCGAGGCCCTGGGGCTGGACCGGGACTGGCTGGAATCCCCCGAGGGCGTCGCAGTCCTGGCCGGAAACAGGATTCCCGAGGGCGCCGAGCCCCTGGCCCTGGCCTACGCGGGTCACCAGTTCGGCGGCTTCGTGCCCCAGCTGGGAGACGGCCGCGCCATCCTGCTCGGCGAGGTGCTCGACCCCCAGGGCCGGCGCTTCGACATACAGCTCAAGGGATCGGGTCCCACCCCCTTCTCCCGCAACGGGGACGGGCGGGCCTGGCTGGGGCCGGTCCTGCGCGAATACATCGTCGGTGAGGCGATGCACGCGCTGGGCATCCCCACCACCCGCGCCCTGGCGGCCGTGGAGACCGGAGAGCCGGTCTATCGGGAGAGCGTGCTACCCGGCGCCGTGCTCACCCGGGTGGCATGCAGCCACGTGCGGATCGGGACGTTCGAGTACTTCGCCACCCGCCGGGATGTGGAGGCCGTACGGACCCTCGCCGATTACGTGATCGAGCGGCACTACCCCGAGGTCCGCGACCACGAGCGGCCTTACCGTGCCCTGCTGGATGCGGTCATCGCCCGGCAGGCGGACCTCGTCGCCCAGTGGCTCGCGGTCGGCTTCATCCACGGGGTCATGAACACGGACAACATGGCCATCGCGGGCGAGACCATCGACTACGGCCCCTGCGCCTTCATGGACGCCTTCCACCCGGGCACGGTCTACAGCTCCATCGACCGCGGCGGGCGCTATGCCTACGCCAACCAGCCCCGGATCGCCCACTGGAATCTCTCGCGCCTCGCCGAGGCCCTGATCCCGATCATGGACCCGGACCCCGAGCGCGGCCTCCAGGAGGCCCAGGCGGCCATCGACGCCTTCCCCGCTCGCTTCGAGGCGGCCTACGGGGCCCGCTTCCGGGCCAAGCTGGGGCTCGCCGAGGCCCTGGCAGACGACCCCGACCTGTTGGACGCCCTGCTCCAGGCCATGACCGAGGCCGAGGCCGACTTCACCAACGCCTTCCGCGCGCTGTGCGACGCGGGGGAAGGGGACACCGAGGGGTTCCTCGGCGAGCTGGGCCACAGCGCCGCCGCGTCCGAGTGGCTGGCCCGCTGGCTTCAGCGCCTGGACCAGGAGTCCACCGGTCCCGCCGCGCGGGCGGGGGGGATGCGCCGCGCCAACCCCGCCATGATCCCCAGGAATCATCGCGTCGAGGCCGCACTCCAGGCGGCGGTCGAAGGCGACCTCGCACCCCTCGACACCCTGCTGCGGATCCTCGCCTCGCCCTTCGACGACCGCCCCGACGACCAGCCCTTCCGCCTCCCCCCAGAGCCCCACGAGGTGGTCCGGCAGACCTTCTGCGGCACCTGAGGCCCTAGCCCGGATGGAGCCGGGCGTCGAGCCACGACGCCGACCCTCGGGTGCACACGGGAGGTCCTGCGCGCCGGGGTCGGGTCCTCGGGTACAGATGCCCGGCGCAATCCGGGAACCAGAGATCGGCGCCACCGGGTCGATTCGACGCGCTCATCGGCGCCCGGGCGCTACGGGCTTGGATCGCCCGATGGCACAATGCCCACTCCCGAACCCACCGGATTCGAGGCATGACGCAAGACGGGGTGAACAAAGCGGTGGTGCTGCTCTTGGCGCTCGGCATCTCCGCGCTCTTCCTCGCGCTGATCTGGCAGTTCCTGATGGCGATCCTGCTGGCCGGGATCTCTGCCGCGCTGGCGCATCCGCTGTATGCGCGCCTGGAGACCCTGTTCGGGGGGCGGCGCTACCTGGCCTCCTTCGCGACCCTGCTGATCCTGGCGGTGATGGTGGTCCTGCCACTGGCGCTCCTCGGGAGCGTGCTGGTTTCCCAGACCCTGGACCTCAGCCAGTCCGTCGGCGTCTGGCTCAAGGAGCATCTCAACGACCCGGGGGCCCGCGGCGAGCTGCTGCGGAGTCTGCCCTTCTACGACCAGCTCGCACCCCATTGGAATACCCTGGCGCGTCAGGCGGCGGAGGCCACGGCCGGCCTGAGCAAGGCCCTGGTGGAGGGGCTCTCGTCGGTCACCCTGGGGGCGGTCAACTTCGTCTTCCTGACCTTCGTCTTCTTCTACAGCCTCTACTTCCTGCTGGTGGATGGGCGCCGGTTGCTGCTGCGCGTCCTCTATTACCTGCCCCTCAACTCCCGGGACGAGCGGATGCTGCTGGAGCGCTTCACCTCCGTCACCCGGGCGACCCTGCGCGGGTCTCTCCTGATCGCCATCCTGCAGGGGACTCTGGCGGGCATCGCCTTCGCGGTGGCGGGGATCCCCAACGCGGTCTTCTGGGGTTCGGTGATGGCCATCCTCTCCACCATCCCCAACGTGGGGGCCGCCCTGGTCTGGGTACCGGCCGCCGGCATCCTGATGGCCCAGGGCCACGTGACCACGGGCATCGCCCTGGCCGCCTTCTGTGCCCTGGTGGTCGGCAGCCTGGACAATGTCCTGAGACCCATCCTGGTAGGCAAGGACACCCGCATGCACGAGCTCCTGATCTTCCTCAGCACCCTGGGCGGAATCTTCATGTTCGGCTTCCCGGGCCTCTTCATCGGTCCGGTCATCGCCTCGCTCTTCGTCACGATCTGGGAGATCTATGGGGTCGAGCTCGCCGACATGCTGCCCGAGGTGGACATGGACCTCGCGGGGGAGGGACAGCCGGCGAAACGCGATGGCAGTCCGCTCGCCGGCAGGCCCGATGACCTGGACATGGAAGCCCAGATGCTCCAGGAGGAGTCCACCTCAGACCGCGACGCCGCCGTCGAGTCCACCGAGGCAGAGCACACCAAGTCCGGTTGAGCCCGCGGAATCCCCAGGCCCCCTTCCGGGGTCGCTGTCAGGAGCCAGAAATGAGAACGCGGCCCGGAGGCCGCGTTCGGGATGCCCAGCGTGGGCCCGGTCAGCCCTCGGTAATCGGGATGATGGTGATGTCCACACGGCGGTTGAGCCGACGGCCCGATTCCGTGTCGTTGGAGGCGATGGGCTGGCTCTTGCCGTATCCGCTCGCGTAGATACGCTGGGGCAGGACGCCGCCGCCCTCAAGATAGCTCTGGACCGAATAGGCCCGCCGCTCCGAGAGCCCCTGATTGTAGGCGGCAGAGCCCTTGCTATCCGTATGACCGGCGACGCTGAGCTCCGTCTTGCCGTACTTGTTGACGATCCCGGAGATGGTGTCCAGGGTCGGATAGAAGGCGGTCTGGATCTGGTCGGAATCAAACTCGAAGGCGGTCTCGCCCGTCATGCCGACCAGGAGCTGGTCATTAGGCAGGCGCTCCACCCGGATGGCGCCAGCGGCGATCTGGTCCTGCAAGGCCTTCTCGAAGTCCTTGCGCTGCTGCTCCATGTAGGCGCCCACCATGCCACCCGCCAGGGCACCGCCCACCGCCCCGATCAGGGCGCCGCGACCGGCGTTGGCACTCATGGAGCCGATGGCCGCGCCGAGGGCGGCCCCGGCGGCGGTGCCGATGGCGGCACCCTGGCCGGTCTCGGTCATGGTGCCATCCGTGGCGCATCCAGAAATGACGACACTGAGGGTCGCGGCAATGGCGACGCCCTTGGCGAAACGCAGATTCATCGAGGCTCCTCGCAGGGAAAGGGTTGATCACGCAGGGCCTGGGCCGAGAGGCCCTGGCGGCACCACTGGGATGGGCACGCGATGATACCAGAGGCGGAGCCGTGGGTATCCAATCCTTCCATCTCCGTCGGGCGGTTGGGCTGGATCCCAGCGGGGTAACCCAGAATCAACCGCGGAGCCGGAAGTCCGGGTGCTCCTCCACCTTCCAACGCTGCGGCGCATGGTCCTCCGGGTCCACGAAGCGGAGCTTGGACCAGGCGGCCACGGCGACGACAAGGGTCAGGATGGCGATAACGCCAAGGGACTTACGGGTCACCATGGGCGGATGTTGCTTCTCCGAAAAAGGGGCCTGGTCGGCCCCCGTGCCGACCGAGGGCTCTCAATCGCGCGGCACCAGGTCCCGATAGGCGTGCCAGGTGGCATGCCCCACCAGGGGCATCGCGACGATCAGACCCAGGTAGTAGGTGACGATCCCGAGCCCCACGAACATGACGATGAGCGCGGCCCAGAGGGTCATCGCCTGCCAGTTCTTCTTGACCGCCTCCATGCTGGTGCGCATGGCGGTCACGACGTCCACCGGACGGTCCATCAGCATCGGCACCGTCACGACGCTGATGCTGAAGGTGAACGCGGCGATCACGCCGCCGACCAGGATCCCCATGCCGACGAACAGGTTGTTCTCGCCGGACAGGAAGACCTGGGGGACGAAGTTCTCCCAGGTCGGCACCGGGCTGTGGAAGAACAGGGCGAAGACCACGAGGGCGGAGAGCATCCAGGCCAGCAGGACCAGCACCAGGACCACGGCCATGGCCCCCAGCTGGACCTCGTTGCGCCGCCAGGCTTGCAGCGCCTGGCAGAACTGGACCTCTTTGCCCTCTTCCAGATTCTCGCTGATCTGGTAGAGACCGATGCCCAATAGGGGGGCCACCAGGAAGAAGCCGGCCGCCAGGGACGGCACGATGAAGAAGAGCCCCTCCGAGAGAAGTCCCAGGGTCATCAGCACGCTCACCAGCGCGAAGAAGGCCCCATAGGCAAGGCTGTATCTGGGCGCCCGCTTGAGGTCGCTCCAGCCCTTCGAGATCCATTCCCAGGGCTGCTCGAGACTCACCTCGTTCACACGGGGGACGGGCTTGCGGTCGGTTTGGGTGATTGCGGCGGTTGCCATGGTCGATTCCTCCAAGTTGGTTCTAGTCAGGATTGGTGGTTAGCCGCGATGGTCAGAAAGTCTGAGGCTATTCCGACTGCGTTTTGTGGTGCGCTGAAGATCGCGGTCAGTCGACCCTCAGGATCTAGGAGAAGAATGGAGGCGGAGTGGTCCATCAGGTAGCCCATGGCCGAGTCCTGGACCACCACGCGGGTATACAACAGGCCCAGTTGGGCGGTCAGTGCCCGCAGCTGCGCCTCCTCCCCGGTGGCCCCGAGAAACTCCGGATCCGCGTAACGCACGTACTGGGCGAGGCGCTCCGGGGTGTCCCGCTCGGGGTCCACGGAAACGAACAGGAACCGGGGCCGCGCATCCACCCGCCGATCGGGGGCGGCCTGCTCGATCTGGCGGTCGACGGCACCGAAGGTCGCGAGCGTCATGGGGCAGACGTCTGGACAATGGATGTAGCCGATGGAGAGGAAGGTCCAGTCACCCTTCAGGTCCGCCAGGGTGAAGGGGCGTCCGTCCTGATCCGTCAGAGTGAAGTCCGCCAGGGGCTTGGGATGGGTGAGCAGGGTCCCTTCCTCGAGCGTGACCGACAAGGGACGGGTAAAGGCCTGGAAGGTGCTCGCACCGAGCCACAGCCCAACGGCGAAGGTCACCCCGACGATGATGAGGACGACCAGGAGGGTCAGGCCCTGCTCCCCCTTGTTGACAGGCCGTTCGATAGAGGTCTCCACGGTCACGATCGACACTCCCTGAGTTGCTGAGGACGAGAATCCAGCGGATTGGCGGCCGCCCCCACGGCCCGGGCGATCGGCACCGGCCGCAGGCGATGGACCAGCGTAAGCAGGGCCAAGAGTACCAGCGCCGCGCCGCCCGTGTGGGCGACCGCCACCGGTAGGGGCAGGTGCCCCACCACGTTCGCGATGCCGAGCCCCACCTGAAGCAATAGGGCCGCCCCCAGGGCCAGACCCGATCCCCGCTCGATCCCGCCGTCACCCCGCCGCACGGTGAGGATCGCCAGCGCGCCCAGGGCGAGCAGCACCACCAGGGCCCCGAGCCGATGGGTGAGGTGAATGGCGGTTCGCGCGGCGCTGTCCAGGTGACCGAACTCGTAGTCCGGACCGAGCGGGCGCCACAGGGCGAACCCCTCGGCGAAGTCCGTCGCGGGCCACCATCGGCCGCCGTAGCAGGTGGGAAACTCGATGCAGGCCGCGGCCGCATAATGGGTGCTGGTCCAGCCCCCCAGGAGGATCTGCCCGCACAGGAGGACGAGCCCGGCCCAGGCCCAGGGTCGCAGACCGGCAACGCCGGCGGAGGGCCCCGGGGTGGCCGGGCCGGTGCGCAGGGCCAGCCACCAGAGGAGCCCCAGGGTGGCCATCCCCCCGGCCAGGTGCGCGGTGACGATGGTCGGGTTGACCCGCAGGGTCACGGTCCACATGCCCAGCAGGCCCTGAAAGACCACCAGCCCCACCAGAACCAGCGGAAGGACCAAAGGCAAGCCAGCTCGACGCCCTCTCCACGCGGCCAGGGCCAGGACCAGGATGGCCAGACCCAGCGCGCTCGCGAGATAGCGGTGCACCATCTCCTTCCAGGCCTTGTGGGCCTCCACCGGGCGATCGGGATAGGCGGCGTTCGCCTGGGCCACCGCCTCCGGGCGACTTGGGGCCACCAGGCGCCCGTAGCAGCCGGGCCAGTCCGGGCAGCCGAGACCGGCGTCGCTCAGCCTGACATAGGCCCCCAGCAGGATGACCGCGAGGGCCAGCAGTGCCGTGGCGATGGCCAGCTTGGAAAAGGTGCGTCGCTTCAAGACGGGCGCATCCCTAGAATGGCGGCCAAACCAAGATCGAGGCGACTCCAGTGCAGACACCCGTTGCAGCGAAGACCAACCCGGGGGCCACCATCCTGCCGGACGACGGGCGGCGCCGTCTCGCGAGCGCCTGGCTGGCCCTGGGGGTCACGGCCCTGGCGCTGGCGGGGATCTTCGCCCTGCTCCTGGTGGCGGCCCGGGCGCCGGGGACCGGCAACCTGTTCCCGACCCAGGACTTCTTCCGCGTCGCCCTGATCGTACACGTGGACCAGTCGGTGCTGATCTGGTTCCTGGCCTTCGGCGGGGTGCTTTGGACCCTGGCCGCCCGGCCGGTGCGCGGGCTGTCCTGGACGGCCTTCTGGGTGGCCGCGGCGGGCTGCCTCATGATGGCCGCCTCCCCGTTCCTGGGCGCGGCGGACCCGCTCCTGAACAACTATGTGCCGGTGCTCCATCACCCCCTGTTCCTCACGGCCCTGTCCATCTTCGCCCTGGGCATTCTGATTCAGCTCATCGCTTATCTTACACGCTTCGGGGCCGAGCTGCGTTGGGGGGATCCCATCGGGGTGGGCACCCTCACCGCTGCCCTGGCCGCCCTGGCGGCGGCGTTCTCCCTCGCCTGGACCTGGACGGAGTTGCCTCCGGTCTGGGAGGGCAAGGCCTACTACGAGTACCTCTTCTGGGGCCCGGGCCACGCCCTCCAGTTCACCTACACCCAGATCCTGCTGGTGACCTGGATCTGGCTGGTGCGGGCCCAGGGCCGGGACCTGCCCCTGGGGGACCGCACCCTGTCCGCGCTCCTGGTGCTGGGGGTCCTCCCCCTGCTCCTGGTACCGGTGATCCATGCCATGTACGCCCCCGACTCCGCGGAGACCCGCCTCGCCTTCACCCGCCTGATGCAGTGGGGCAACGGACTGGCCGCCGTGCCCATCGGACTCGCGGTGCTGGTGGCCCTGGTGCGCGGTCCGGCGGGGCCCGCCGATCCGAAGACCGTACCCCTCCGACGGGCGCTGACCGCCTCCCTGACCCTGTTCGCCGCCGGCGGCATTCTGTCCCTCTTGATCGCGGGCTCGAATACCATCGTCCCGGCTCACTATCACGGGTCCATCGTGGGGGTCACCCTGGCCCTGATGGGGCTCACCTACCATCTGCTCCCCCGCCTCGGATTCGGGGCACCGGCCGGCAGGACGGCACGGATGCAGCCCTGGATCTATGGGGGCGGACAGCTGCTGCACATCGGCGGACTCGCGCTCTCGGGTGCGCTCGGCATCCAGCGCAAGACCGCGGGGGCCGCCCAGGGCCTGGACAGTCTTGCCGCCAAGCTGTCCATGGGGGTCATGGGGATCGGCGGGCTGCTGGCGGTGATCGGGGGCATCCTGTTCGTGCTGGTGGTGATCGGGGCCTTCAGCCGCCGCGCGGCCTGATACGCTCAGCGGCCCTGAACCGGCGAGCGCCACGCCTACCGGCCGCGCCCGCGTCCACACCGGATGGAGCCCCGAGCTCAAGCGCCTCAGCCCTCGAGACCCACCAGCCGGCCGACTGGCATCAGGTAGTGGTCCGCCAGCAGAAAGGCGAACAACAGGGTCAGATAGAGGATGGAATAACCGAAGGTGCGCATGGCATGGCCATCCCCTTCCTCGCGATACAAACGCCAGGCGTGCCGGACGAAGACCGCCCCCAGCCACAGGGCGCCGGCCAGATAGAGATAGCCGCTCATGTGGGCCTTGAACGGCATCAGCGACACCACGAACAGCAGCAGCGTATAGATCAGGACCTGGGTCTTGGTGAAGGCCACCCCATGGGTCACCGGGAGCATGGGGATGCCGGCGCGGGCGTACTCGTCGCGGCGCTTGATGGCCAGGGACCAGAAGTGGGGCGGCGTCCACACGAAGATCAGGAGCACCAGGAGCAGGGGGTCGAGGCTCACCTCGCCAGTCACCGCGGTCCAGCCCAGCAGGGGCGGCAGGGCCCCCGCCAGCCCGCCCCACACGATGTTCTGGGGCGTGCTGCGCTTCAGGTACACGGTGTAGATCACCCCGTAGCCCACGAAGGCGAAGAAGGTCAGACCCGCCGTCAGGGGATTCACCAGGGGGATCAGGATCAGCATCGATAGGGTCAGGAGCGACAGGGCGAACAGCAGGGCGTTGGGGGCCTCCAGATCACCGGTGGGGAGCGGCCGGTTGCGGGTCCGCTCCATGATCGCGTCGATGCGCTGGTCCACCACGTGGTTGATCGCGGCGCCCGCCGCGGCGGCCAGCCCGATGCCCAGCAGACCGAAGACAAGGGTCGGCAGGGGCACGAGCCCGGGGGTCGAGAGGAGCATCCCCACCAGGGCGGTGAACAGGATCAGCACCACCACCTTGGGCTTGGTCAGGTCGTAATAGCGACGCCAGGCCACGCCCAGGGGCGCCGCCGGGACGACCGCTTGCGCCAGGGTTCGGGCCTTGGCGAGGCCGAGGTTAGTTGTGGCCATAGCTCGCACCTTTGATCCAGTTCTTGGAGCCCTTGAGCAGGCGCTCCAGGTCGTTCAGCACGTCATCCGGGGGGGCATCCGCCCCATAGCGCATCATCAGGCGACCCTGGGGGTCCAGGATGTAGACGCGGCCGAGGCCCTCGGGTCCTGATTCCAGGGCGTCGAGCAGGGACCCCAGTCCCGCCTCGTCGGTCCGCGCGACCCCCATGCCCTCGAAGGCCCCCGCCATCAGGTCCTCGTCCATCGGGGCGGTCGGGGCGCCGATCAGCAGCAGCCGCTCCACCAGCTTGCGTCCTTCCCCCAGTCCGAGACGGATCTGGCGGAGCCGGGTCAGGCGATCGACGCAGGACTGATCACAGGCCCCGCCAGCCAGATAGACCAGGGTCCAGGCACCGTGGAGGGAGGCGGGGTCGAAGGGCTCGCCCCCGGGCGTGCTCAGTGCCAGCCCCTGCGGCAGGGAGACTGGGGGATGGAGGATCTCGCCCCGGTTGCTGCGCGTCTCCGGGAGATACTGGGGGAAGAAGAAGTAGAACCAGGTCGCCACCACCGGGGCCGCGAACACCACGATCATGGCCCAGAGGGGCCACAGGCGGCGCCCCGGGCGCTGCCCCCCTTCCACCGTCCGGGCCGAGCCCGCGGGCCCGCTCATCGGCGCGTCTCCGGGTCGGAGGTCCGCTCGAGACTCAGACGCAGATAGAGCACCAGGGCGATCAGGGCGAATCCGAACCACTGGCCCGCATAGCCCTGATGCATCCACACGTTGGGTACCGGCCGTGTCCAATGGCGTACGAATCCACCCGGCGCCTCGGAATCGAGGAGCATCATCACCGGCTGCACGGGATCCTCCACCGTCGCCTCGAAGAGATCCAGGGTCAGGTAGGGCCAGCGCCCGCCCCATGCCCGGGCCGCGTCCCGACCCCCGTGGAGCACCAGGGCGGGGGCGGACGGGATCTCCGCCTCCCCCTTCGGCGCGACCGGACCCACCGGAACCGGGGCGGGGGTGGGCTCACCCGCCGCGTCCGCCGGGATCCAGCCCCGGTTGACCAGCAGGAGGGCCCCGGAGTCGGCAAGACGCAGGGGCGTGATCACATGGAAGCCCGTCTTGCCGCCCTCACGCCGGCCCTCGACGACGAACTGGCCCTCGGCGACATAGGTCCCCTCCGCCTCGATGGGGCTGTAGCGGAGAGACTGCGGATCGCCGACCATCCCCTGGATCCGATAGGGCGCCTGCAGGGCCCGCTCGCTCAGGGTCCGGGCCAGCTCCCGCTTCTGATCCGCCCGGTCCAGCTGCCACAGACCCAGGGCGACGAACAGGGGGATGGGCAGGGCCAACAAAAGTGTCGGCACCCATCGAAATCGAAAGACCCAGCCGCGAATCCCCACGGTGCTGCTATAGTCCTCTTGATGCTGCGCTGAAATGCGGTAGGCGGCGCACATGGCAACCCTGATCAAAGCTATTCGGAGACCACTATGGATCTGATGTTCAAGCTGCCCGTGCTCGTGGTGCTCGCCTTCATCGTCTTCAGCCTGGGGCAGGGCATGTACTACCTCGCCAAGGACGACGGCGAGACGGATAAGACCCGGGTGGTGCGCGCCCTGACCGTCCGTATCGTGCTCTCACTCACCCTCTTCGGCCTGCTCATCCTCGGCTACCTGTTCGGCATCATCGAGCCCCACGGGGTTTGACCCCGCGGGCCCCCGGGACCATCACTCCGACCAAAAGAAACGCCCGCCCGCCTGGTCGCAGGGCCGGGCCCGGGTCGGGATCCAGGGAGCGCAGATGTGTCGCGCTTCCCGTGGGCGCCAGGGATGGCCCGGCAGGTCCAAGGGCCCGAGGCCCTCGAACAGGGAACGTCCCCGAGCTCGCGTCTCGGGACGCGAGCCGATCGAATGTCACCAGGGCACGCTCGATCAGCATCTCCTCGGCGCGGCTCAGAGCCAATAGACGAAGACGAAGAGCCCCAGCCAGACCACGTCCACGAAGTGCCAGTACCAGGCCACCGCCTCGAAGGCGAAGTGGTTATGGGGGGTGAAGTGCTTCTTGGCGGCACGCACCAGGATCACGCTCAGCATCACCGCCCCCATGGTGACATGGAAGCCGTGGAAGCCGGTCAGCATGTAGAAGGTCGAGCCGTAGACCCCGGAGCCCAGGGTGAGGTTCAGCTCGTGATAGGCGTGGCCGTACTCCCAGGCCTGGAGGATCACGAACAGGAAGCCGAGCCCGATGGTGGCCGCCAGCCCGCGCACCAGGGTGGTGTTGTTGCCCTGCTTGAGACCCCAGTGGGCCCAGGTCACCGTGGCGCCGGAGGTGAGCAGGATCAGGGTGTTGAGCGCCGGAATGCCCCAGGGGGCCATGGGCTCGAACTCCCCGCCGAGGGTCTCCGGGCCGGCGGACGGCCAGACCGAGTCGAACTGGCTCCACAGCAGCTCATGGGTCTCCCCGAGATAGCCGCCGCCGCCCAGCCAGAGCAGGGCCACGTTGCGGATGTACCAGAGGGCCCCGAAGAAGCTCAGAAAGAAGAAGACCTCGGAGGCGATGAACCAGAACATTCCCTGGCGGAACGACCGGTCCACCTGGGCGTTGTACCGGTCCGCCATGCTCTCGCGGATCACATC
>Ga0316576_10000344_pt1 | contig 20918 bp, 17 predicted proteins | sample S0NA_FD_203075 | JGI IMG/M metagenome (GOLD analysis project Ga0316576, IMG submission 203075) | Rhizosphere microbial communities from salt marsh grasses in Alabama, United States - S0-2_050615r3r5 | ecosystem: Host-associated > Plants > Roots > Rhizosphere | place: USA: Alabama | collected...
ATCCGCCACGGCGACGTCGTCGTCGAGATCAACGGTGAGGCCGTCAAGGACACCCGACAGCTCATCGACACGGTATCCGCGATGCCTCCTGGTACGAAGGTCACCGTCACCATCATTCGCGACGGTAAGCGCAAGAACCTCGATGTCGTGCTCGAGGAGCGCGACGCCGAGGGCGAGCCGGGCGAAGGCGGCGCCGAGCCGTCACATCAGAGCGGAACCTCCGAGCGGGTCGGCGTCGACATCATGGATCTGACCGCACAGAGCCGCCGCATGTACGGTGTCGAAGACCAGATCGAGGGCGTCGTGATCACCCACGTCCGGCCGGTGTCGCCGGCCGCTGATCAGGGGCTCGTGCGAGGCGACATCATCGTCGAGGCCAACGGTGCGGAGGTGCGGTCCGCCGACGAGCTTCAGGCTGTGGTCGACGATGTGTCTGCCGGAGGCTACCTGCGGCTGTACGTCTATCGGCCGCAGTTCGACCGCTCATTCTTCGCCATTCTCAAGCTCGACGAGTGACCGCCTGCCGGTTACCGAGATCCAACGGGGGCGCGCCGGCCGGTGCGCCCCCGTTTCTCGTTCCGCGTCCGTGCCCGGGGCAGCAATAGCGACAGCGGCGGCGTCAGAGGCGAGGGCCGCGGACCGCACCTCCGGGACGCATGGGCTCGTGTGCAGCGGCAGCAGCAACGGCAACGTCAGCGATCAGGTCCCAACGCGCTTACGACTCACGACTTACGCCGCGGCCAGCGGCCCTCAGTTCGTGCTCTCGCCGGGCGCCGGCGCCGGCGCTGCGGGGGGCTCGGCGATGGTCCCGAAGGTCTTCTCGTACAGCTGCAGGTTGTGGTTGATGGCGCGCAGGAGCTGCTTGGCATGGAACGGTGTCATGACGATCCGCGCCACGACCGGGATGTCCTGCCGGCCTGGCATGGTGCGTCCGAAGTCGAGCAGCACCTCCGAGAAGTTGTGGGCGATGCTGACGAAGTTGGCGTACTCGCCGAGCGCGAGCTCCTTGTCGACGGTGAGCTGTGGCGCGGCTGGACGGCCGGTCGGCTGGTCGCTCATGGAACCTCCAAGAAGGGTGCCATTGTACTCTTGTGAGCGGTGGACTCCCTCGACGATGTATTCGGGGCGGCGATTCGGGACCGGAGTCACGGCGCCGCGGAGATCGAAGGCCGCCTCATCGACGGGTTGCTGGCGCGCCGTGGCGCCTGGATCCGTGATGACCTGAGAGCCGGCGCCGTCGCTCTTCTCGACGGGCAACCGGCCATGGCCAACCTGCGCTCTCTCTCGCGACGCCTCGGAGGCGAGAACCTGGATGAGATCGAGGCGTGGCTGCGGCGACGGGCGAGCACCCTCGATGAGCTTCCTGAGCGCCTCGGCGCCGCCGCCTGGACCCACCTCGAAGGATCGACCCGACTGGTCACCCTGTCGCGCTCGTCGGCGGTGGCTGCGGTGCTCGAGCACGTGTGGCGGCGCGGTTGGCGAGGTGAGACCGTGGTTCTCGACGGCAGCCCCGCCGGGCGCGGCGTCGAGCAGGCTGCGGCGCTGGCGCGGCTGCTGTCGCCGGTCCGTTCGCAACCCGACGCCACGGCGCCGAGCTGGCTCGACGGTCGAGGGTGTCTGGTGGTGATCGGAGCTGACGCGATCAGCTCCCGCCGTCTCGTCAATGCCTGCGGCACCGCAGCCCTGGTCGAGCTGGCCGGGTCGCGGTCGATTCCGGTGCTGGCGGTCGCCGATACCGGCAAGGACATTCCCGACGCCGACATCGACGGGCTCGTGGCGAATCTGCCGAAGGTCGAGGGGGACGGCCCGGGCCGCTGCTGGCCGGTTTTCGATGTAACGCCCTCGGCGTGGGTGACGACGCGGATCCATGAGTGAGCCTGATCAGGTCCCATCGAGTGACTCTGGGGGGTACCGACCCGGGCTCGATCGCCGGATGTCGTGCAGAGACCGTGTGATAGAGTACGCGCCGCCAGCTGCGGCGCGATTCACCGGCCGGCGGCGGGCGTGCTTCGGCCATGCTCGAGTTCACCGTCACCCACCGCGACCAGACGACGGCGGCCCGCGCCGCCGAGCTCCACACGCCGCACGGTACGGTTCGTACCCCCGCCTTCATGCCGGTGGGAACCGCGGGGACCGTCAAGGGTATCGCGAGCTGGGAGCTTGAGCGGCTGGCGCCCGAGATGGTCCTCGCGAACACCTATCACCTGTTGCTTCGACCGGGGGTCGAGAGGATCGAGCGACTCGGCGGGCTGCACCGTCTCATGGCCTGGGCCGGACCGATCCTGACCGACTCGGGCGGCTATCAGGTGTTTTCGCTGGCGGCGCGCCGTGTCATCGACGACGACGGAGTCACCTTCCGATCCCACCTGGACGGAGACGAGCATCGACTGACCCCGGAGAACGTGGTCGAGATCCAGGCCAGATACGGCGTCGATGTCGCCATGGTTCTCGACGAGTGCCTGCCCTACCCGGTGGCGCCCGCCACGGCCGAGGTCTCGGTCGAGCGCAGCACTCGCTGGGCGGTTCGAGGCCTCGAGTGTGGCAAACGCCTACGGGCCGCCGCCACGACCTGGCGTGGCGGCCTGTTCGCCATTCAGCAGGGCTCCCTTGACGAAGGCCTGCGCCGGCAATGCACGGACGCGCTGGCTGACTATGACTTTGACGGTTTCGCCATCGGAGGGCTGGCGGTCGGCGAGCCGAGCGAAGCCCTCCACGACGCGGTCGCGATGGCAGCGCCCATGCTGCCCGACGGGCGACCCCGCTATCTGATGGGGGTCGGCTACCCCGGAGATCTCCTCCACGCCGTAGCCTGTGGCGTCGACCTGTTCGACTGCGTGCTGCCGACCCGGTCGGCACGCACCGGCAAGGCCTTCACCTCGGAGGGCGAGATCAACATCAAGAATGCCCGTTTCGCCGACGATCCCGCACCCCTGGACAGGGCCTGTGCCTGCCCGACCTGTGCCGCCTACTCACGTGCCGCCCTGCGCCACCTCTACGTGGCCAGAGAGGTGACCTCGGTGGTTCTGCTGACGGTGCACAACCTGACCTTCTTTTTGAACTTGATGCGCGAGGCGCGGGAGGCTATCATGGCGGGCCGTTACGGGCGATTCCGACAGCGGGCCGACGGCTTCGGAGACGCCAGGGCGATGGGCCGTGGGCCCGCAGCAAGAGTGAGGTGATTCGATGGAAGGTGCAGCCGGGGGTAGCCCCCTGTCCATGTTGTTGCCGTTCGTGCTGATCTTTGCGGTCTTCTACTTTATCGTCATCCTGCCCGCGAAGAAGCAGCAGAAGAAGAAGGACGCCATGATTGCCGCCCTCAAGAAGGGTGATCGCGTCGTCACCGGCGGCGGTATCCACGGTACGGTGGCGGCAGTCGAAGACCAAACCCTCATGCTCAAGGTTTCCGAGAACACGAAGATCCGGATCAGCAAGAACGCGGTTGCCGGTCTCATCGGCGGCGACGGCACCACCAGCGAAGGCTGAAGCGGCGGAGGCGCGCGTGGACAAGAACATCCTTTGGCGAGTTGTCGTGATCGTGGCCGTTATCGTGGCCGCCGCATGGTCGTTGTGGCCCCCGGAGGAGAAGATCCACTGGGGTCTCGACCTTCAAGGCGGCGTCCACCTGGTGCTCCAGGTTCAGACCGACGATGCGGTCAAGGCCGAGCTCGACGATGCGGCGCAGCGAATCGTGAGTCTGGCCGCCGACAAGGACATCACGCTCGGCGCCACCTCGATCAAGCAGGACGAGGACAGCTTCACCGTCGAGGTTCCGCCCGGCAGTGATCGCGACCAGCTGCGCGAGATCGCAAAGTCCTACTTCCCGGAGTACAACCTCAGCACCGGGCCTCAGATCTGGACCTTCTCGTTCCTTCCCAACGTAGAGCGTACGATCCGCGATCAGGCGGTCCGAAAGGGCCTGGAGACCATCAACAACCGGGTCAACCAGTTCGGCGTTGCCGAGCCCCTGATTCAACGCCAGGGGCTCGAGGGGGACCGGATTCTCATTCAGCTTCCGGGAGTCGACGACCCGGAGCGGGTCAAGAAGATCATCAAGTCGACCGCCTTCCTCGAGTTCAAAGAGGTCGTCGCGGGACCGTCGCCCGACCGGACAAGTCTGCTCGCCGGTTTCAATGGCTCGGTGCCGAACGATGCCGAGGTGATCACCGGGGCCAACACCGGAATCAGGGGCGAGGTCGTCGGCCGCAGCTTCTACCTGGTCAAGAAGGCGTCGATCATCACCGGCCGCGACCTGCGAAGCGCGCGTCGCAGCCAGGACCGGTACGGCATGCCCAACGTCCAGTTCGATCTGGTGACGGCTGCGGCCGACAAGTTCGGCGAGTACACGGGCTCCCATATCGGCACGCCCATGGCCATCGTCCTCGACAAGAACGTCATGTCGGCGCCGACCATCCGCGCCAGGATCACCGACTCCGGTGTCATCGAGGGCAATTACTCGGTCGATGAGGCCGAGGATCTCGCCCTGGTCCTGCGGGCCGGCGCGCTGCCCGCCTCGATCGTCTACCTCGAGGAACGGACCGTCGGCCCGTCGTTGGGTCGCGACTCGATCGTGCGCGGGATCCGCGCCGCCGTTGCCGGGTTGGCAGCGGTGATGCTGTTCATGCTGGTTTACTACAAGCTTTCGGGGGTCAACGCCAACGTCGCCCTCATCGTCAACCTGTTGTTGCTGATGGGGGCCATGGCCTACTTCGGCGCCACCCTGACCCTGCCCGGCATCGCCGGTATCATCCTCACCATCGGCATGGCCGTGGACGCCAACGTTCTCATCTTCGAACGAATCCGCGAGGAGCTCAGCGTCGGCAAGACCGTCAAATCGGCGGTTGACACTGGCTTTTCTCGCGCCTTCGGTACCATCCTCGACGCCAACCTGACGACCCTTATTGCGGCCCTGTTCCTGTTCCAGTTCGGGACCGGGCCGGTCAAGGGCTTCGCCGTCACGCTGTCCATCGGCATCTTCGCCAGCGTGTTCGCCGCGGTCTTCGTGTCCCGGACCATCTACATGGTCACGCTGGCCGGTCGCGACCGTGTGCAGACGTTGAGTATCTAGGTCGACAAGCGAGGCACACATGCGCATCATCGGCGACACCAACATCTCGTTCCTGAGCTATCGCAGGATCGCTCTCACCTTGTCCTTGCTCGTCATCCTGGCCGGCCTCGCGTACGAGCTGCTCGGTCACGGACTCAACCTCGGCATCGATTTTGTCGGCGGCACCCAGGTCACCGTCAAGTTCAAGAACGCGCCGGATCTCGGCAAGCTCCGCGACACCATGTCAGACCTGACCACCGGCACACCCGCCCTGCAGCGCTTCGACGAGCCGGACAAGCACGAGATCCTGATCCGAGTCGAGAACCCGGAGGGGGAGGAGGGCGACTTCACCGCGCCCATCATCACCCTGCTCCACCGTGACCTCAACCCGGGCATGGGCGATGCCTTTGACCTCAATACCAAGGGATCTCAAGAGCTCACGGACCTGCTTGTGGCCGCGGACCCGGACGGGACCGGTCTCGACAAGGAGGGCGCCGCCGAGTACTACGGACCCATGGCGGACGCAGTTCTCGCGCTGCGCAAGGAGCGCGGGATCTTCACGTCGAAGGACGAGCTCGACGACGTCGCCGCGCTGTCCGACAACGCCCGCGCCCTGCTCAAGGAGCGGGTGGAGCTTGGCGAGTTCGCCCTGCTCGGGGCCGAGAGCGTCGGTCCGTCGGTGGGCGCCGACCTCCAGGAGAAGGCCCAGCTGGCGATCTTCTTCTCGCTGGTCGGAATGCTCGTTTACATCTGGTTGCGGTTCCAGCTGCCCTTCGGGATCGGCGCCGTGGTGGCGTTGTTCCACGACGTGCTGATCACCCTGTCGGCGTTGGCCATCACGAGCCGCGAGATCAACCTGTCGACGATCGCCGCCCTGCTCGCCCTGGTCGGATACTCGGTCAATGACACCGTTGTCGTTTTCGACCGTGTTCGCGAGAACCTCAAGCTCCATCGTGGCGACGACCTCGAGGAGGTGATGAACGCCTCCATCAACCAGACCCTGTCCCGGACCATCATCACCTCGGGCACGACGCTGATGGTGGTGCTCTCGCTCTACATCTTCGGGGGCGAGGTCATCAACACCTTCGCCTTCGTCCTGCTGGTCGGCATCATGGTCGGGACGTACTCGTCGATTTTTGTTGCCTCGCCGGTCGCACTGTGGATCCACAAGCTGCTTGAAGCCCGCCGCGAGCGCAAGCGGAAGCGGGGAGGACGTCGCCGCTGACGGTGGCCCCTTGACGTCTTTCGCTGTGTGAGCGGCTGCGGAGCCCTGCGTCCGAAAACAACGTCAAGGAAAGCACGCCCGGAGAGGCGGCGGCGACCGCAGCTGGAGCCGGACCAGGAGCCGGGCCCGGAACCGGCGGCGGTTCGTGGTGCGGGTTCGGATCCGGGAGGCGGCCGTGGCGGCGGGCGGGACGCCCGCCCCACAAGGGACGGCCCGGTGGGTTCGCACCCCGCCGGTGTCATGGTTTGGGATGGAGGAGCCGCAAGCCCGGACTTGATCATGAGGTTTCGTCGCGAGGTCGACGAGGCGCCGATGCTGGCCGCGTTGACTCAGCCTGGGGAGCGTGCGGCGGCGATGGGGTCGATGACGCTGGCGGCGAGCAGGACCCGGAGGTGACCATACCGGCTCCGGCTTCGGTTGCTGGTGCGCTGCGCGCACCGCGATCCGATACTCACGATCGGGGTGGCCTTAAGCCAACCAACCCCCTCTCCGGCCCGCCGAAGATGTCGTCAAGGCGTGAAACGCGATACCCGGGCCTCCGACCCCCTTGGCAACGGCCACCGCCGATCCTGAGGTCGGGCTCCGGCTCCGGTCGGGGGCGTGCGCGGGTGCGATTGACACGCGCGGCGGTGGGAGCGATTGTCCGCTGCCGCTGCCGCTGCCGCTGCCGCTGCCGCTGCCGCTGCCGCTGCCGCTGCCGCTGCCGCTGCCGCTGCCACTGCCGCTGCCGTTGCCATCGGACGCGGGCATGGGCACGGGCACGGATGCGGGAACGGGCGAGGGAGAGGATGGGCGGGGTCGCTTGACGCTGAACCGTACAATGGTTGGATGGAAGCGGCGTCGAAGATCCGCATCGAGGACATCCTCAACCGCGTCGAGTTCTACCGACCTGAGCTCGACGAGGATCTGCTGCGCCACGCCTACGTCTTTGCGGCCAATCGCCACCAGGGCCAGGTCCGTCGATCAGGCGAGGCATACTTTACTCATCCCCTCACGGTCGCCTGGATTCTGGCCGAAATGGAGCTTGACGAGGTCGCCATCGCCGCGGGTCTGCTCCATGACATTCTCGAGGACACGGACACCACCGCCGAGGAGCTCGAGATCGAGTTCGGGCCGGAGGTCACTCGACTGGTGGTGGCGCTGACCAAGCTGTCCGACTACGAGAGCTCCTTCTCATCCCGTGAGGCGACCGAGGCGGAGAACTTCAGGCGCTTGCTCCTCGCCTCCATGGACGACGTGAGAGTGATCGTCGTCAAGCTCGCGGACCGGCTCCACAACATGCGCACCCTGAGCTTCCTGAGGCCGGAGCGGCAGGTCGCAATCGCGCAGGAGACTCTTGACATCTATGCGCCCATCGCCAACCGACTCGGCATCGGCAGCATCAAGATGGAGATGGAGGACCTGTGCTTCCGGTACCTTCACCCAAAGGAGTGGGAGCACCTGGAGCACGAGATCCGTGACCGCGCCGATGCGGCGGACCGTTGGTTCGCGGAGATTCAAGGGATCATCGAGGGTCTGCTCGCCGCGAACGGCCTCGAAGGGACGGTTCAGGGCCGGATCAAGCACATGTACTCGGTCTACCAGAAGCTGCGGAGGCAGGGCGTCGATGTCGCCAACGTCTTCGACTTCCTGGCGTTTCGGATCATCGTACGGACCGTGGGTGACTGCTATGCGGTCCTCGGCCTGATCCATCAGCAGTGGCCGCCCGTTCCGGGGCGAATGAAGGACCACATCGCGATTCCCAAGCCCAACGCCTACCAGTCGCTCCATACCACCGTCCTCGGCCCGGAAGCCCACCCTTTCGAGATCCAGATCCGGACCTGGGACATGCACAAGATCGCCGAGTTCGGAATCGCCGCCCATTGGAGCTACAAGGAGCGGGGTTCGGGTACCGCCAACGAGGACTCTCGGATCTCCTGGTTGCGAAGTCTTCTCGACAACTCGGAGGGGACCTCGCCGCGCGAGTTCCTAGACTCGATCAAGGTCGATCTGTATCCCGACGAGGTCTACTGTTTCACGCCGCGCGGGGACGTCTTCTCCTTTCCTCGTGGCGCCACCATCCTCGATTTTGCCTATCGGGTTCACACCGAGGTCGGTCACAGCTGCGTCGGCGGACGCATCAACAGTCGTTGGGTGCCGCTGCGAACCGAGCTGAAGAACGGCGACATCGTCGAGATCTCGACGTCGCCGCAGCAGCGGCCGCACCACGACTGGCTCAATCTCGTTGTGACCAACCGGGCGCGGTCAAAAATCCGGAGCTGGCTCAAGCGCGAGGAACGCAAGCGCGCAGTCGAGGTCGGCAAGAAGCTCCTGGAGCGAGAGATGCGTCGAGTCGGCGCGTCGTGGCGCAAGCTGACCGGCTCCGAGGAGTTCAAGGGTCTGCTGGCGGCCCATGGCCTGACTCGGGAGGAGGACCTGCTGGCCGCGTTCGGCTTCGGTCGATTGGCGGCGCCGGCGATCGTCGGTCAGCTCGTTCCTCGACAGGAGGAGTCGTCGGAGGACACGACCGGGGTCCCGACGCCGCGACCGACCACGACCTCCCGGGACGGCAACCTCGCTCTCGAGGTTACCGGCGACTCCGACTTCCTGGTCTACGTTGCCCAGTGCTGCAAGCCGCTGCCGGGGGAGAGCATCGTTGGCTACGTCACCCGTGGGAAAGGGGTCGCGGTGCACTCTCGATCGTGCCCAAACGTCAAGAACCTCATGTACCACCCCGAGCGGGAGATCGAGGTGCGGTGGGCGTCGGACGCCACAGGCGGCGGCGCCACTCCGAAGGCGGTCGAGGTCGACATGGTGTTTGACGATCGCTCTGGGATGCTGGCGTCGATCTCGCAGATCATCGCCTCGGAGGGAAGCGACATCCTCCGCTGCCAGCTTCGCACCGAGCATAACGAGACCGGGTTCGCCGCAATGACCATCGAGGTTCGTGATGCGCCGCAGCTCGACCGCATCCTCCAGCGGTTGACCACCCTCGCGGGCATGCGCCAGGTCGATCGCCGTGGGCAAAGCAGGGCTCGGGTGTGACCGGCATCAACTGACAACGAGCTTGAGCCCGGACGCCTCACTAAACCTCGATCGCCCGTGGAAGGGCGCATCGAACCGGCGGCACACGGCCGCGGTTCGAATCCCTGCTGAATGGTGTGGATTACAGGCGCGGGGCCTTGGTGACCTTGCCGGAGCGGATGCAGCGGGTGCACGCCCTGATCATCTTGGGCTGGCCGTCGACGATTGCACGAACGCGCTGCAAGTTCGGCTGCCAGCGCCGTTTGGTGACGTTGTGAGCGTGGGAGACGTTGCTCCCGGTCATCGGTCCCTTGCCGCAGATTTCACATCGCTGCGCCATGTCAGTCATCCTCCCGGAGGTACCCGCAAAAAGCGGGGACGCACTTCATAACACAATCCCTGACGCAAGGCAAGGTCGGCCGTTACAAAACTCCGTATTCGTGTTCTTTCGGAGCGCAAAACCGTGCCTGAATGTGAGCTGAGCCGACATTATTTTGCTCGAGAATTCTCCCGAAAACATCACATCCGTTTCCCAAAACTGAGCCACTCGAGGGCGTAGAACCGGACCCTATTGCGTCAAGAAAGAGGGACCGCTTCTGTGGTTCTTTTTCGTTTCACATGTTCTTGACACTCCACAGCCCTTTTGATAGCCTGCCTTATAGAGGTGTGATGATTCAGAAGGTTCGAACTCTTGCGAAACAAGGTGTGAGCCGTGTTTGGAAAGCGAAAAAAGCAAGTTGTCGGCTGTGATGTTGGCTCCTCAGCGATCAAGATCGTCGAGCTGAAGCCGCTGAAAAACGACGAATTCCAGCTGGTCCACGCCGCCATCGCAGAGCTCTCTCCCGAGGCGATTGTCGATGGCGCAATCATGGACTCGTCCCTCGTGGTCGAGGCGCTGACCCGGCTGATTTCGGAAAACGGGATCAAGAACACGAAATTCGGCGGTTCTTTGTCCGGGCATTCCGTGATCATCAAGAAGATCCAACTGCCCTCCATGACCGAGGCCGAGCTGGCGGAATCGATCCAGTGGGAGGCCGAGCAGTACATTCCATTCGACATCAACGACGTCAACCTCGATTATGTGGTCCTCGACACGAGCGGCAGCGACACCATGGACGTGTTGTTGGTGGCGGTGAAAAAAGACCGGATCAACGATTACACCTCGGTGATCGTGCAGGCCGGCAAGGAGCCGGTTCTGGTCGATGTTGATGTCTTCGCAGTCCAGAACGCCTTCGAGTCCAGCTATGCGTCTCGGGGCGAGACCGTTGCCCTGGTCAATGTCGGCGCCTCTGTGATGAACATCAACGTTCTGCATGACGGGAACTCGGTGTTCTGGCGGGACGTGGCCTTCGGAGGCAACCTCTATACGGAAGCGATCCAGCGCGAGTTCAATCTGCCGCGCGAGGAGGCCGAGCAGCTCAAGCTCGGAGGCCAGGTCGGTCAGGTCTCGAAGCAGCAGGTCGACAGCGTGCTCAATGCGGCGTCGGAGGATCTGGCGGCCGAGCTTCAAAAAACCGTCGACTTCTTCGTCGCGACCTCGTCGGTGGACCGCATCGACCGGATCATGCTGTCCGGCGGCGGCGCGCTGGCTGCAAACCTCGACAGTATTCTTCACGAGCGATTCCAGGTCCCGGTCGAGCTCCTGAACCCGTTCCGCAACATCCGCTACAACGAGTCCGACTTCGACCCGGATTGGATCAACAGGAATGCCCCGGCCATGGCCGTCGCGGTGGGCCTGGCCATTCGGACGGTCGGAGGCTGAGCCGATGATCAAGATCAACCTCATTTCCGAGGCGCCGGCTGCAGCAGTCAGCAAGCGCAAACGGCCAGAGTTCTCGCTCGGCGCCAAGCAGGGCGACATCATTTTGGTCACGATGCTCGCCATAGGCGTCGCCGTTTCGGGCACGTGGTGGTTCGTCCTCAAGTCCACGCTGTCAGGACTCGAGGATGTCCAGCGCGAGCGACGGATCGAACGCGACGAGCTCAAGCCGTACATCGAGAAGGTCGAGGAGCTCGAGGCCAAACGAGCGCTGCTCAAGCGCAAGGTCGAGGTCATCAACGAGCTCAAGCAGCAACAGCACGGCCCGGTCCGGATCATGGACGAGGTTTCGCGCGCGCTGCCCGAGCTGGTGTGGCTGACGCAGCTCAAGATGAGCGGTAACAACCTGACCCTGGTCGGCGATGCCATGGACGAGAATGCCGTCGCCAACTACTACTCGAACCTCGACTCGTCGCCGTTCTTCGAGGAACCGGAGGTGAAGAACCTGGCCCGCAAGGGCGACGACTTCACCTTCACCTTGACCGCCGTCTTTACCTACGAACCGCCGGAGATCAAGAAGGCAAGCGCCCCGGCGGACGGAACCTGAGGGACCTGGAGGGCTAGCACCGTGGCCATTGATCTCAACGAGAAGCCCTGGTGGGTGGCCCTGATCGTCGGGGCGATGCTCGGCGGGGCGCTCTTCGTGGTGCTTCACATGTACGTTTTCAAGCCGATCAAGGAAGACATCCAGAGGACCCAGGACAACATCGACGAGCTCGAGCGAGAGATCGAGAAGGGGCGGGCGGCCAAGGCCGATCTTCCGCGCCTCGAAGAGGATATCCGGAACTACGAGCTCGATCTTGACCGGTTGCGCCGAATCCTGCCCACAAAGCGTGAGACCGATGACCTCATCAAGCGTCTCAAGCACCTGACCGAGCGGGGCAACTTCCGGCTCACCCGATTCGTACCCGGCAACATTATCGAGCGCGAGTTCTACCTCGAGCGACCCATTACCGTGGAGCTCGACGGGACCTATCACGAGCTCGGGTTGTTCTTTGACCGGTTGAGTGGTTTTTCGCGGATCATCAACGTCAACGACCTGGTGATCACACCGGTCCGGGGCCAGGGCGGCGCCGGCTACTCGATCCACGCCGCCTTCACCCAGCGGACCTTCATCTACAAGGAATGAGCGGGGCTCAGCGATGAGATACACGTGGATGGTCGTGCTCACAGTGGTGGTGGCGGCGGCGGGCCTCGCCGCGACCCCGGTCGCGGCCCAGGAAGGCGAGTCAGTCGCCACGAACGCAGCCGCTGCGGACAGTCTCGGTGAGGAGGAGATCGATACAACCGCCATCGAGCAGATCCTGCGCGGCGAGCGAGAGATGCTCCAGGGGGAGACCTTCTCGTACGACCCCGCGGGCCGTCGCGACCCCTTCCGGTCGCTCCGGAGGGGGTTCGAGCGCAACCAGGAGGGAGACTCCGAGCCGCGTCCGCCCGGTCTTCCGGGGATGGCCGTGGACGAGCTCAGACTCGAAGGCATCATCAAGACCCCGGCTGGGATCCTCGCCTTCGTCCAGGGTCGGGACAACATCTCCTACATCCTCAGGCCCGGCACCAAGCTCTATGACGGCGAGGTCAAGGACATCCAGTTCGACCGAGTCGTTTTCAGAAAGCAGTCGAATGACCCAAAGCAGCTCAAACCGTACGAGGAAGTCGTACGTGAGATCACGGACTAGCCGTTCGAGTGATATCGAATTGGGGGATGGCATGATGAACACGAACGTCCGCATCCTGGTGGTCGCGGCGATCTGCGTGCTGTCGGGGCCGCTTCTGCCGGGCCTCGCGGCGGGCTCCCCGCCAACGCTCCAAGGGTTGACGGCGGAGGTCGGGTCCGCGGGACCCGTGATCCACCTGCGGACCGATCAAGCTCTCGAGACGGTCCACTACTCGCCGCAGCCGGGCGTCTGGGTCGTCGAGATGCCCGAGGCCGACTGGGAACACAGCTCAGGGACGCTCACCGAGCCGTCCATGGGCATCGAGCGCGCCGAGCTGTCGCAGGTGGACGAGTTCGGGAAACGGGTCACCCGATTGACGGTCTGGCTCGGCGATCCCTGCCAGCTCCGCCTCGAGAACTCGCCCGACGGCCTCGATCTGGTCTTCGCATCCCTCGACGCCGCCGAGCCGGCGCCAGCTCGGCCGGCCCCCGCGCCGATGGTCGCGAGCGCGGTGCAGGAACCGGAGGTTACGCGCCCGAAGCCGATGCCGCAGCAGGCTGTGTCATCCGTCGCGGCGACCAGTCTGGTCGACCTGGTACCGGTTGCCTCGGGCGACGGCGCCGTGATCGAGCTTCGAGGCGACGGAGCACTTACCGCCACCGCCTTCAAGCTCCCCGATCCGGATCGCCTTGTCATCGACCTGGAAGGGGTGATCAAACGCTTCGACCGCAGCACCTATGCGGTTGGATCGGGCCCGGTCCGAAAGGTCCGAGTGGCGCAGAACCGCACCGATCCTGTCCCGGTCACTCGAGTGGTGGTTGATCTCGATGGAGACGCCGACTACGCGTTTGACACGACCGCTGATGGCGCCGTGCTGAGGATCGCCGCCGTGGGCGCGCCGCTCGCGCCGCCGCCGGTCGTGGCCGCCGCGGCCGACCTCTCGATGGAGAGCGACGATCAACCGGTTGCGATCGCCGAGCCCGATCACGCTGTTCCGACCGAGACCGAGATCGTCACCGGGACCGAGTACGTCGTTGCATCCAACGAGGTCGACGACGAGCTTGGCACGTCCTACGGGCCCGAGCCCGAAACCGAACCGGAGCCGATCGAAGCTGCGGCCTCCGCTGCCGTGGTCGATCCGCCCGACGCCGGCGGCCGGCTCGAAGCCGAGATCTGGACCGAACCGGCGCCTGCGGTGTCCGGTGGGGCCGTGGAACCGGAACCGGCGGTCGAGCGCAGCCCATTTGTCGCAGATCCGACCCAGATGATCGAGCATGCTCCGGCCGCCGAGGTTCTCAACGCTCCCGGCACCCGTGCGGACACCTACAAGACGACCGAGGTCGAGACCGAAGAACAGGTGTTTACCGGTGAACCGATCAGCCTCAGCCTCAAGGATGCGGACATTCGAGACGTCCTCAAGACCTTTTCGGCGTTGACCCAGCTCAACATCATCGTCGATCCCGGGGTCGGTGGCTCGGTGACCGTCGAGCTGCGCGACGTGCCTTGGGACCAGGCTTTGGACCTGATCCTCCGCATCAACAACCTCGACTACGTGCTCGAGAACAACGTCCTGCGGGTGGCCACCAGTCAGAAGCTTCAGGCCGAAAAGGCCGCGAAGGTCCTGCTCGAGGAGCAGCGTGAGAAGGCCAAGCCGCTCAAGACGGTGCTCAAGCCGTTGTCGTACGCCAAGGCGAGCTACGTTGCCAGTCTGTTGGCCTCCGACAACTACCTGCTGTCGGATCGCGGGTCGGTGACCACCGACGAGCGGACCAACACCCTCATCATCCGCGATGTGGTCGATCGAGTCGAAGGGGTGTTGCGACTCATCGACTCCCTCGACCAGCCAACCCCGCAGGTTGTGATCGAGGGCAGGATCGTCGAGACCACCCGCGACTTCTCTCGTGAGCTCGGAGTCAGCTGGGGCTTCAGCGGCGTCATGGACACCGAGCACGGCAACGACACCGGTCTCGAGTTCCCCAACTCGATTGAGACCAGCGGTTCGGTCAGCCTGAACCGCGGCTCTCAGGCCGGTGTGCTGTCGTTTGCCTTCGGCGACATCCTCAACACCTTCAACCTCGACTTCCTGCTGTCGGCATCCGAGGCCGACGGTCTGCTGCGGATCGTGTCGACGCCCCGGGTGACGACCCAGAACCTCCAACAGGCGTCGATCCGCTCCGGTCTCCAGATTCCGGTCCAGACGGTTGCCAACAACACCGTGACCGTCCAGTACGTGGACGCGACTCTCCGTCTCCAGGTGACGCCGCAGATCACGGCCGAAGGGACCGTCAACCTCGACATTGACATCAAGAAGCAGGAGGCGGTGCTGTCGTCGGCCATCACCGGCGGCAACAACGTGCCCATCTTCACCCGCGATGCCCAGACCCAGCTATTGGTCCGCGACGGCGGCACGACCGTTATCGCCGGCATCTACCAGATCAACGATCAGGACAACGAAAACCGGGTCCCCACCCTGCACAAGATCCCGCTGCTCGGGAACCTGTTCAAGAACAAGGGGACCTTCAAGCGGCACGACGAGCTCCTGATCTTCATTACGCCACGCATCGTGAAGTACTGAGGGAGGATCCGATGAAGCGCTTCCTGGGACTCGGCGTCATGCTCGCGGCAGCTCTGGTGCTTGGCTCCTGCGGCGGGAACAGCACTCTTGATGACACCGAGGCAGCGGTTTACATCACGGTCGATATCGAGGAATACAACCCCGACATTGACGTCTGCACCTATCTGGCGGCGGGGACCGACATGACGATCTCGAAGTTGACGATCCAGTCCCAACCCAAGTCCCCGACCAGCACTCTCAACAATCAGCAGGACGTGCGCATCACCCGGTGGGTGATCACGCCTGAGCGGATGGACGGTGGTTCGACCGCGTCCCCCCAGGCGATCTTCGACCAGGGGGTCATCGTCCCGGCAGGCGGGAACAACGACCTCGAGAACTGGCGAATCTACCCGGTGGAGTATCTCGATGAGGTGCCGCTGGCTCATCTGCTGCCCGAGAACGGCGGAGTCGATCCCGAAACGGGCAATCACAACATTCGCCAGCGTCTCGTGCTGCAGCTGTACGGCAAGACCATGTCGGGCAAGAGTGTCGCCAGCGAGCCGCAACCGATTCAGTTCAACTTCTTCTGCGGAAGCCCGTGATGGGTAGGGGGTCTGGAGCTATGAAAAGCTTCCTTCACAGTCTCGTTCTGGTCGGTCTGGTCGTCCTCGTGGCCTGCTCCGGGGACAGCCCGAGCCCACCCGCGGTGCCGACCGTGGTCCCCGACGTCTGGGCGATCTCGTCGCTGACGGCCACCGACAGCAACCCCTATGTCAACACCGCCATCGCGGTCACCGCCACCGTCACCAAGGACGGCGCGCCGGCCCCGGACGGGACCGTCGTCGAGTTCACCACCAGCGGTGACGGCGCCGTATTCGTCAAGGACACGTCCCAGGAGGCTTCGGTCATCACCGAAGGCGGGACAGCCACAGTGTTGTTCGGCGCGACCCAGGCGGGCAGCTTCCTCATCAGGGCGCAGGTCAAGACCGCCAGCCGTCAGATCCAGGTGGTCGTGCGTGAGCACAATACCTCTGACGCTCTCCAGATCTACACGATCAATCCGAACGAGGGCTCGTACGCAGGCGGCGAGACGGTCGTGCTCACCGGGAAGGGGATCCAGGCGCCGGTTGAGGTCTACTTCTCCGTCCAGGGTACGGAGTACCAGGCCATCGTCGACGACGTTGTGCCGAGCGTGCCCCTGAGCGGCGTCGGGACGATCACCATCCGGACGCCCCAGCCAACGGCCGCCAACACCTCGACCACGAGCTCCTCAAACGTTCGGGTCGTGATCTCGGTCGGGACCACCGAGGAACAGCAGCAGACGTTGCCGTCGGCCTTCACCTTCATCTCGGACAGCGTCATTGTCGGCAAGCCCGTGATCTTCGGCATTGAGCCGTACTACGGCAAGTCCCGGGGCGGCGAGACGGTGACCATCCTCGGCCTCAACTTCGCCGTCGACGTCACCAAGGAGCTGGTCAAGAACTTCGAGGACGTGTACTTTGAGTTCCGCGGCCAGCGTCTGCCGGCCCAGGTGGAGCGATGGTCGGCGACCCAGATCGAGGTCATCACGCCGCGCTTCAGCCTGACGCCGCTGACCGCGGACGAGAACGCCGACCTCATTCTGACCCTGACCGACAGTAGCGAGATTCGTAAGGACGACGTGTTCATCGTCATCAAGGATCTCGCGCAGCCCGAAATCACGGGCATCTCGCCGACCGCCGGTCCGCTCGACGGTGGCACCGTCGTCACCATCACCGGTCACGGCTTCCAGGTCCCGGTGCAGGTCAGATTCGGCTCTCTCGAGGCGAGCAGCGTGCAGCTGCTCGACGACCAGACCGTCAACGACAACGACATCATCACGTGCGTCACGCCGGACTACAGCCAGCAGGCGGTCACGCCACCCTTCGCCACCAGCGTCACCGTGACCAACCTGGCGACCGGTAACAGCACAACGTCGAGCCAGCAGTTCACCTTCGGAGACACCCTCTACGTCGGTCAGGCGAACCCGACCCAGGGCCAGATCGGCGACCTGCTCGTGCTCTACGGCGCCGGTTTCGAGGACCCGCTCACCGTCTGGTTCCGGCCCGGCGGCAGCAGCATTGAGTTCGACGTCATCTCGGTCACCGGGACCGAGATCACCCTGCGCTCACCGCCCGAGCTGGCGCCAACCTGTGACGACCGCGGCGGCGATTTCCGCGTCGTTCTCACCGACGGCAACCGCGAGGCGACCGGCGGCACCTACACCCTGCTCGGCTCGAACCCGACCATCACCGCGGTCGACCCGGTCTTCGTCTACGAGTTCGCCGGCGGCAACGGCGTCGACCCGTCGGAGATCGACATCTACGGCGTTCGCTTCGGCGACAACCTGCTCGTGCGCATCGGTCAGTACACGATGGACCCGAGCAATATCACAGTCGTGACTTCCGAGCTGATCCATGTTGCCGGCATCCCGGCGCCGAACACCTTCAACCTGACCTTCGACACCATCCCCTGCACGACCTCCGGCGGTCTGGCCGGGATCAAGAACGCGCCGACCGCGGTCGACGTCACGGTCCGCAACCTGCCCGTCGGCTGCACGAACACTCTGTCCCAGGCACTGGTCTACGTGCCCGAGGACCAGACCTGCACCGCGGCGCCACAGATCGCCGTCACGGTTCCCCCGTTCCCGGCGACCCAGTTCCCGGGCCCGTCGCCGCCCCAGACGATCACCGTTTCCAACAATGGCGGTGGCGACCTGGTCGTCACCGCGCTCTACCTCGGCGGCTCCTTCTACTTCGACGCCGGCTGCTCGAACCAGGCGGCGCCGGGCTTCACGTTGCCACCCTTTACCCCGAGCTACCTGGGCCCCGACATCTACTTCTGTCCGGGCGCCGACCTTGGGCAGACCTACCCTGGCCAGCTCCAGGTCCTGAGCAACGACTCGGGCAGCCCGGAAACGGTCCTTCTTTCGGGTGAAGAGGCGCACCCGGTCCTCGAGGTGTCCGCGAACACACTGACATTTCCAGCCGCGGGTGTTCAGTCCTTCACGGTATCGAACACAGGGTCGGGAGCCCTCACATTCTCAATCACTGAAACCGATCCCGACGGTATCTTCACTGTGTCGGCATTAGGTGGTGGCATTCCTGCAGGTGGGGCTTCAATCCAAATCGACGTGACCAATAGTGGCACTGGCCAGGATGGATCCCTCGAGGTTGTCGCGGGAGAAGCCGACGCGCTAGGATCGCCCCAGACTGTGGTTCTGGAGGTCACGTACTGACAACTTTCATTCTCCGGCCGGGCCTCCGGGCCCGGCCGGAGTAAGATACACCGATGGACTACCGCATCGAGCAGCTCCGCTACCTGCTCCGGGAGGACCCGTCCTCCCGGATCTTCTACCAGCTGGGGGAGCTGCTCCGCCGTGAGGGCGACGCCGAACAGGGCGCGGCGGTGCTCCGCTCGGGGCTCGAGCGCCACCCGCGCTACGTTGCCGCCTGGGTCTCCCTGGGCCGATGCCTGCGCGACCTCGAGGCTTACGTCGATGCCGAGGCCGCCTTCGACAAGGCCCTCGCCATCGACCCCGAGAATGCCGTCGCCGCCAAGCTCATCGGCGAGACCGCAATCCGCCGCGAGGACTGGCTCCGTGCGGTCAAGACGCTCAAGCTGGCGCGCGCCCTGAGCGGCGCTGACGAGGCCCTCGACGAGCAGATCGCCATGGTCGAGGAACGGCTCGGCGAGCATGGCCGGCTCGAGCCGGCACGGCCGCCGGTCCGCCGCCTGCGACCGGCGCCCCCCCCGCGCCCACTCGAGGTTGTGAGCCTGTCCTCCGATGATCCCTTTGGCGGCGCCGATGCGCCCGCGGACGCCGGCGCCGGCTCTGCGGAGGAGGCTCAGAGCGACGTCTTTGCGACCGCCGAGACGGCGTCAGAGCCGGAGCCGGTGGTCGAAGCCGCACCGGCAAGCGGGCCGGAAGAGGCGGTCATCGAGCCCGAGTCGACGCCCGAACCCGAGCCGGAACCGGCGCTCGAAGCGACAGTGGCAAGCGGGCCGGAAGAGGCGGCGATTTCGTCCGAGGCGGAGGCCGTCCACGACGAGGACCTCGAGGCTCTTGACGAGGCCGACACCGACGAGGTGGTGGTTGCGCCCGAAGCCGCGTTCGACTCCGCCGACGAGGAGATCGACGAGGGGCTCGACGAAGAGCCGGAGCTCGAAGGCGGACCGGGAGCGATGCCTGACCAGGAGATGGCGGCCGACGCCGTGACCGCCGGTGTGGCCGAGGCTCCAGCGGGGGCGATCTCCGACGGCGAGGGCGAGGTCACGGCCGAGGCGGCGCCGGAGATGGGTCCCGACGAGGCCGTCGAACCGACGGACGTGATCGGGCCCGTGGAAGAGGTCGCCAGCGCCGCCGAGGATGAGCCTGAGGTCGAGCCCGAAGAAAAGACGGAGCCCGCGCTGGAACCGGTCGCCACGCCGCCCGAGGTCGAGCCTGTCGTCGTGCATGAGCCTGTTCCGGCCGTGGACGAGGGACTCGTGGGCGCCTGGTCGGACTCGCTGTCGGCCACCGGCGTACCCGTCGAGGAGGCGTGGCTCGAGCCGGGCGACTGGACCGAGGCGGCGCCGCTCGCCATGGCCCCCGACCCGCCATGGGCCGACCCGGCGGAGGCTGTCCTCGTGCCCCATCCCGTTGTCGTCGGCAGTGGCGCTGTCGAGGCGGCCGAGGTCGTCGTCGCAGACGTCGTGCCGGCAGCGGGCGACGAGCCGGAGACCGGCGACGTCCTCGATGTGATACCCACCTCCGAGGCCGATGCGGTTCCCGAGCCAGAGGTGCTTGCTGCCGCTCAGCCCGCGGTCGCCGCTGCGTCCGCTCCCGACGACGGGCTCCCTCCCGAGAGTGCGCCCGTCCGGGATCGGGACGAAGGCGTCGAGCATCGTCACCAGCTCGAGCACGGCGTGCCGCTGCCCACCATGACCTTGGCGCGGCTCGCCCTCGATCAGGGCGACCTGCCCCTCGCCATGGCCACCCTCGAAAGCCTGGTCGAACGCGACCCGGGCAACGCCGAGGCCCAGGCGCTGCTCGATGGACTCCGTTCGGACGAGGCCAAGCTCGCCGAGCAGGGGTCTCGATCCACGGTGATCTCGGCCAAGGTCGGCGCGTTGCGGGGCTGGCTGGACGCGGTTAGACTGGCCGCGGAAAGGCGGGCGAGGTGAGGAACTTCGACCAGGTGGTGAGCGAGCTCATGGAGCGCTGCCCAGGGGCCGATGGTGCGGCCGTCGTCGATCCCGACGGCATCCCGGTCGTGCTGACGCCGCGCAACAGCGGCCTCGAGGCACTGAGCGCCGAGTTCGCGTCCATCGTCAAGAGCCTGGAGCACGCCGGTCGCGAGTTCCAGCACGGCCACCTGCAGCAGCTTTCGGTCGCCGCCGAGAAGACGGTGGTGATTCTCACGACCATCGCGGCAGGCTACTTTCTGATGCTGCTCATCGACCGACAGGGGCTGGTCGGCAAGGCCCGGCTACTCAGCCGCCTTGCCAGCGAGCGGCTGTACTCCGAGTTCGTCTGAGGGACCACATTCATGTTCAAGTTCGAGGAGCTGTGCACACTCATTCGTCTTGTCGGCTCGACCGAGGTCGCGCTGGTGGAG